>Ga0206967_1001_pt1 | contig 112002 bp, 105 predicted proteins | sample Alteio_BWOrgHeat_24_FD_153259 | JGI IMG/M metagenome (GOLD analysis project Ga0206967, IMG submission 153259) | Enriched cells from forest soil in Barre Woods Harvard Forest LTER site, Petersham, Massachusetts, United States -... | ecosystem: Environmental > Terrestrial > Soil > Temperate forest...
AACCACGTGGCGATTTTTGACGAATGTAAGCACAAGAAACACCTTCGGGTATAATATCTCGTACCATTTCTAATAATTCTATTTTACCACGCTCTAATAAATTCGTTTCCAATTCCATATTCGAGTCAAAATGATCTTCAATCGCACGCTTGCTACTACTGGTAACGAAAATTAATTCCGTGATGCCAGCTGCAACAGCTTCTTCCACGGCATATTGAATTAAAGGCTTATCGACGATAGGCATCATTTCTTTAGGATTGGCTTTGGTAGCAGGTAAAAATCGGGTACCTAATCCTGCAACTGGAAAAATTGCCTTGGTGACTCTCATGTATTAATATTCCTGGCATATAAACCCTGAAATGGTAGCATATTCTGACCATGAAAGAACATATTTTAATTTTCGGCCACAATTACGCGACTCAATTCATTGATATTAGTAATCAATATACCCATCTCTTTGACCCTGAACGTTATCATGTGACTGTTGCTTATTTAGTGGGCAAACCCGATGAGGCAATCCGCCAAAAACATCTTGCTCAAGATGTATTATTTTTGGACTGCTCTGCCGCGAGCACTCGAGGTTTAAAAATGGGTATTATCTATAAAATGATCAAACTCTGCTGGCGACAACGCTTTAAAATCGTTATTTGTCATCGCTACAAACCCACTTACATTATGCTATGTGCTGCTTGGTTTTATCGTATTCCTATTTTAATTGGCGTGATGCATGATTTAGCAACATTAAAAAGTATTTCTCGACGTTTCTTAATTCGTTTACTGGTACGTGAAAACTTATTATTAGCAGGTGTTTCTAATGCAGTGCGAGATGATATGCGTCTAGACATTTCAGGATTTCCCTCTGAACGCATCATCACACTTTATAATATGATTAATGTGCAACATACTGAATCACTTTTATTAAAACGTGAATCCCATGATTCATTTATTTTTGGTACGATTGGGCGTTTAGTCAAAATCAAAGATCAAAAAACTTTAATATTCGCATTTGCAAAAATTAAATCACAATGCCCCAATGCAAAATTAATTATTATGGGTGATGGTGAATTAGAAATTCCCTTAAAAAACTTAGTACAAGAATTAAATTTAAATCATGATGTCACTTTTACAGGATTTGTTCCTAATGCTGTCAAACATCTTCCACAATTTGATGTATTCATTTTACCATCGATTCGTGAAGCATTTGGACGAGTATTATTAGAAGCAATGATCGCGCGTTTGCCGATTATTGCTGCACGCACCAACGGTATCCCCGAAGTGGTGGGTGATAAAAATATTATCATTCCAGCAAAAGATGTAGATCAACTTGCTCAAGCTATGCTTACTGTTTACCAATTACCATTATCAGAACGTAAAGCTTGGGGTGAGATGAATTATCAACGAGTCACTCAATTATTTTCTACTCAAAAATTTCGAGAAGATTTTTGGAAACTACCTATTTTTGGACGAAACAAAATATGAAGATAGCTTATACCACTACGTTTGATGCACGCGATGTAAATAATTGGTCTGGCACGCCATTTTATATGTCAAAAGCTTTTGCAGCGAGTGGTGATGATGTTCATTACATTGGTAACTTAAAACGAAAACTCCCACGTGGTTTTAAGTTAAAACAATTTTGGAAAGATTTGGCCTGCAATCAGCGTGAAAGCCCGCGTTTTAATACGGTTGCTGCAGAATATTATTCACAACAAGCTGCTAAACAATTACAAACATTACATGTTGATGCTATTATTTCGCCGCTCATTCATCCTATTGTATCTCTCAAAACAAAAACCCCTATTGTATTATGGACAGATGCTCTTTATGCTAGCTTGATTGGCTTTTATTCTGCATTTTCAAATCATTCTGCTACTTCCATTACTCAAGGAAATATTATTACTCAGGAATGTTTATCTCGTGCGAGTCTCGCTATTTTTTCATCGGATTGGGCGGCGCGTAGCGCATTAGAATTATATGGAATAAGTAAAGATAAAGTCAAAGTTGTGCCTTTTGGCGCTAATATGCAAGCGACCCCTACTTTAACGGATATTCGCACAATGGTTCAAGCGCGTTCACGTGATAAAGTGAAACTATTATTTTTAGGGAAACACTGGCATCGCAAAGGTGGCGATATTGTTTTTCGTGTAGCCAAAGCATTACATGCAAGAGGCCAGGCTGTAGAGTTAAATTTTGTAGGCTGCCATCCTCCTGAATCTGAAGAAATTCCACCTTATATTCATTGTTTAGGTTTTATTTCTAAGCGCACGCCTGAGGGTGTTGCTAAGTTAACTCAATTATTACAAGAATCGCATTTTTTATTTGTTCCTTCCCGCGCTGAAGCTTATGGCATCGTATTTTGTGAAGCAAATGCTTTTGGTTTACCTTGTTTAACTTCTTATGTAGGTGGTATTTCAACGATTGTGAAAAATGATATTAATGGTATGACGTTTGCACTGGATGCTACTGATGCTATTTATTGTGATTATATTATGAATGTCATGCAGCCCTATTCGCGTTATGAAGAATTAGCACTATCCTCGTTTCATGAATATGAGACAAGATTGAATTGGAGAATAGCAGTGAATAAGGTAAAAGAATTAATATCTGATCGATAGACTTAGCTAAGTGAGTATATATAGTTTTTATTCGCCTGGTACATCCCTGTACCTCCCGCGTCATCTATCCCTGGACGCTAGCTCATAAAAACTATATACACTCACTTAGCTTTACTTCATCAAACGCCGCGATAATTGCAAACAGGGACAGCCTCTGCAACCCCCTGCCATACATGTTGAATAATCGTAGATAAATCTGAACAAACAGGCTGCCAATTTAATTTGTGCATAGCAAACGTAGGATCCGCCACTAAAACAGCAGGATCGCCATCACGGCGTGGACCTATCTTAACTTCAATAGGACATCCCGTCACTTGACGTGCTGTATCTATCACTTGCTGCACAGAATAACCTTCACCCGTTCCTAAATTACAACTAAAAGATTGCTGAGTTTTGATTAATGTATTCAATGCTAATAAATGCGCGGAGCATAAATCGCTGACATGCACATAATCACGAATGCAAGTACCATCAGGAGTAGAATAATCTTGTCCATAAATCGTGATAGGTTGTTTTTTTTCTATTGCTTTTAAAATTAATGGAATTAAATGTGATTCAGGTTCATGGCATTCTTTTAAGGTAGTTTCTGGATCTCTGCCTGCTGCATTAAAATAACGTAATGCCGCATAATGAAAATCATAGGCTCGCGCAAAATCTTCTAGAATTTTTTCTATTATCCATTTACTACGGCCATACGGATTAATAGGTAATAACGGATGTTGTTCATCAATCGGCGTATATTGTGGTTCGCCATATACCGCAGCACTCGATGAAAAAATAAAATATTGTATTTTCCATTTTAACATCGCATTTAATAAATGAATCGTTGCTGCAACATTATTAGCATAATATTTTCCTGGTTCATGCACCGATTCACCCACTTGAATAAGGGAAGCAAAATGCATCACGGCAGATATAGTGTGCTTAGAAAAAATTTGATCTAATAAATGAGTATCAGCGATATCCCCTTCTATACATTCTACATCTTGAACGGCATTTCTATGGCCTGTGGAAAAATTATCGAGCACTATTGGCGTATAACCCATTTTTTTCAAATAATAGACCATGTGGGAACCAATAAATCCCGCGCCTCCTACAATTAATATATTTTTTTCAGTAGGCATTTTTATTAATAAATCCTCTGAAAAAAGTTAATAAAATAATTTTTAAATCAAAGCCAAGTGACCAATTTTCAATATAATACAAATCATATTCAATGCGCTTTTCTAGGCTAGTATTACCACGCCAACCATTGATTTGTGCCCAACCCGTAATCCCTGCTTTCACCACATGTTTTTGCATATACCGAGGAATTTGTTCTTTAAATTGTTCCACAAAAACAGCGCGTTCGGGACGTGGTCCAACGATAGACATTTCACCTTTTAATACATTAAAAAATTGCGGCAATTCATCTAAACTTGTTTTTCGCAAAAAAGCACCGACTCGTGTTGCACGTGTTTCTCCTGATGTTGCCCATACTGGACCCGTTTTTTCTTCGGCATTGATTGGCATCGTGCGGAATTTTAACATTTCAAATTCGGCACCATTCCACCCTACTCGTTTTTGCCGATAAAAAACAGGACCCCTAGAGGATAATTTCACTGCGAATGCGATAATGAATAATAAGGGACTAATCAAAAGTAAAATAAAGGCAGCAAGCATTCTATCTTCGATGGCTTTCACTAAACGATTTCCACCCACCATAGGCGTTGAACGGATATTGATAACAGGAAATCCTGCCAAATCTGAAATAGAATGGTTTAACAAATCCATCCCAAAAATATCTAAAATTAAGCGTGTCGTCACAGTATCATGACGCAACTCATGTAATATTTCTTTGACTCGTGCTTCAGCTTGTAAAGGCAATGCAATCCAAACTTCATCAATGGTTTCCTTATTATTTGCAAGATAAGCGCTAATACTTTTAGGAGTAGGTTGTATCGGGATACGGTGAAATAATCGTGAATTATCTTGCGCGTTATCATCAAGGATAGCAACAATATGAAAGCCTGTCCAAAGCGCTTGTTGCATGGTTTCTGCTAATCTTTCGCCTAATTCACCTGCACCGATGATGACAATACGCCGTTCATTCCAACCATGTGCACGCATTAATCTTAAGCTAATAAAAAGACTGCAGCGAAATAAAGATAATAATACGAATGCACATCCCCACCAAAGCATAAACCAAGTTCGTGAAAAATAATCGCCCGTTTTGGTTAAAAATGCTAATCCAGATAATAAAACAATGATGACAATAATAGATTTCGCTATATTAACAAAATGCATCCATAAATGATTTCCACGCGCGGATTGATACATATTAAAAAATGAAAATACAATAGCGCTGGTGATTGCTCCGATCAATAAAGCAGATTGATAATGATTAGATAAATCTACATCTTCAAACTTATAAAAATAAGCTAATAAGCCTGCACCCAGCACAGCAATCATGTCTAAGCTTCTTAACAAGAATGACAGAGGGCGAGAATATTCTTTGAGTAAGCCTTTGGGTAACATATTTTTTCCACAATAATTCGTTGGCAGTTTCTGTCATCCTGAGCACGCTCTTTGTGCGAAGGATCTCCTTGAAATGACTGAGCCTATCCAGGGAGATCCTTCGTCGTAAAAAGCACTCCTCAGGATGACATGCACTATTCAACTGAGGTTACATATCCGCGAATGTTAACAGTATGTTCTAGGTTACCGACTAACGCTGTCGCTAATTGTTTAGATTGCGGACCTACGTAAACGCGAGTGGATGTACCGACTTGACGGGTGAAGACTTTATATCCTTCCGACTTTAATCGATTTGTTAATCGAATAGCATTATTTTTATTTTTAAAACTTCCCATTTGTACAACCCAAGTAGCTGATTTTACTTTTGTTACAGGATGATGAACGTGATGAGCTACTGTTTTAGGGTGAGCTTTCTTAACAGGTTGCGATGTTTCTGTTGCATCAGGAGTTGCAGCTGTTACAGGAGGTTGCGGCAGTTGTACATTCTTTTTGATATCAGATGTTGGAGCTGTTGTTATAGGTTGTGTCGTTTCTTTCATATCAGTAGCTGCGGATATTGCTGAAGAAGGTTGTTCATTTGAATTGACTGCAGATGCATTATTTTCTGAATTTGCTGCAACTTGTTTGATTATTTCCTCATTAGACATGGTAGGTGTTACATTGTCTGGCGACGGATTCGTATTTGCTGTCACTTCTGGATTAACAGGAGGCGCATTATTTGCTGTCAGAGCTTGTGCTCGCTGAGCTTGCTGTTCAGCAAGTTCTGTTGTTTGCGCTGTGACTTGTGCTGTTGTTGAATCTGTTGGTGTTGCTGGTGTCACTGTCTGTTGTTCCGCTACTGTTGCTTCAGGTTGTGCTGGTGCTGCTGTTTGTTGTTGCGCTACTGTTGCTTCAGGTTGTGCTGGCGCTGCTGTTTGTTGTTGCGCTACTGTCGTGTCGGGTTGCGCAGGTGTTGTTGCTGCCACCGTATTTTTTGATTCATTACCACCAAAAAAAACCGGCAATAATACAATCACTAATGCCGCCATCACTAAAACGCCAATCAAACGTTGCGTAGTTTTTTTCTCCATAACCATTTCTCCTCAATGTCTAGTTAATTTCGCCAATAATCCTGCAATCCGTTCTCGCAATTCATTGCGGCTCACTATCATGTCAATCGCACCATGATTCAATAAAAATTCACTACGTTGAAATCCTTCAGGTAAAGTTTCACGTACTGTTTGTTCAATCACTCTGGGTCCTGCAAATCCTATCAATGCTTTCGGTTCTGCAATAATGATATCACCTAGCATTGCTAAACTTGCTGATACACCTCCCATGGTTGGATCTGTTAAAACAGAAATATATGGGATCCCTAATGCTGATAGCTTTGCTAATGCGGCACTCACTTTAGCCATTTGCATCAATGAAATCAATGCTTCTTGCATTCTAGCGCCGCCGCTTGCTGAGAAGCAAATAAAGGGAATATTAAATTCGACACAAGTGTTAATCCCACGTACAAAACGCTCGCCAACAGCAGCCCCCATAGAGCCGCCAATAAAGCCATATTCAAATGCAGCAGCAACAAGGGGTAATTCGTGTAATTGACCGCGTAATACGACTAAGGCTTCCGTCTCACCTGTTGCTTTTTGCGCAGCAGTTAAACGGTCTTTATATTTTTTTGAATCTTTGAATTTTAAGCGGTCTACAGGTGCAACGTCGGCACCAATTTCGATTTTAGCCCCTTCATCTAAAAAGTAATCTAGTCTTTTACGCGCAGAAATACGCATATGGTAATCACATTTTGGACAAACCTCTAGATTACGCTCTAACTCAGAACGATATAAAATAGCGCTGCATTTATCGCATTTAGACCATAACCCTTCTGGAACCCCTTTCTTGGTCACCGCTTCGGTACGGATACGGGAAGGTAATAACTTTTTGAACCAACTCATACTACATTTACTCTCAATATACTGACTTGAAAATTATACAGGTTCTTTCAAGAAAAACTACTCATGTTAGCTTGAAAATCATATTGTTGCGGGTAGCTGACGTAAGTAAGATATAAACCTGCTGCCGGAGCAGTCTCTGCAGCGAGGCGACGATCTTTTTGGGTTAAGACATGCTCTGCCCATTCGATTGGTTCAAAGCCACTACCAATATGCATTAACACTCCAGCAATATTACGTACCATATGATGTAGAAATGCATTAGCTTCTATTTCAATGATAACTTGATCTTGTTCACGAGAGACAGTCATCGAATGTACGCAGCGCATAGGTGAATGAGAATCACATTGTGCTGAACGAAAAGAGGTAAAATCATGTTCTCCCAAAAAATATTGCGCTGCTTTTTGCATGGGTTCAATATTCAGCGAATGGTAATACCACGTGACTCGATTTGCCATCAATGCGGGACGAACAGAATGATTATAAATCACATAGCGGTAACGACGAGATAACGCAGAAAATCGTGCATGAAAATTTTCATCCACTTGCTGCGCCCAGCGAATTGCTATGGCTGCAGGTAAATGTGTATTACTCCCCGCCACCCAAGCACGTAGATTACGTATTGCATGGGTATCAAAATGAATGACTTGTCCCGTTGCGTGCACACCTCTATCAGTGCGTCCAGCGCAATACACTTCAATCTTTTCATCAGCAATTTTAGAAAGCGCTGATTCAACTTGTTCTTGTATCGTTGGAACATGTTGTTGACGCTGCCAACCGTAAAAGCCATGGCCGTCGTATTCTACTCCGAGTGCGATGCGCATAGTGAATAAAATCTCTCCAGTTAAATTATATGTCATCCTGAGCACGCTCTTTGTGTGAAGGATCTCCTCGTCATTGCGAGGAGCGTAAGCGACGAAGCAATCCATGTTGTTTTATATGGATCGCCACGGCCGCTTGCGCGGCCTCGCGATGACGGACTTCCATGGAGATCCTTCGTCGTAAAAAGCACTCCTCAGGATGACATATACCTCATAAACTGCTTAACAACCGCCTTGCAGCATATTGTTGTTCTTCTTGTCCATGCTCTAACACATGCTGTAAAATTTTTTTTGCTAATGACTTCTTATTAATTTCAATATAAGCACGTGCTAAATCCAATTGTGTTGTTAACATATTATCACCTGCAATTGCTCGAATATCTTTACTGGTAACAACATAAGTTGATTGCACAGGTTGAGGCAAAACAATAATTTTCTTTTTGAATTTACGAAAACAAACCGCACTAATTAATAAAATAAATAAAATCCCAATAACTACTGATGAAATAATAAAATAATTATCTAAACCAACAAAGTTTAACATAAACCATCTCGCACTAATGCTTCGGCTATCTGCACAGCATTGAGTGCCGCACCTTTACGTAAATTATCCGCAACCACCCATAGGTTTAATCCTTTTTCGTGCGATATATCTTTACGAATTCGCCCAACATACACTGCATCTTTTCCTGCAGCATCTTTCACTGGTGTAGGTTCTGCTACTAATTTGACACCTGGCGCATTAGCCAATAATGCTGTAGCTTGTTTTACACTTATTTTATCTTTTGTTTCAATGTGTACTGCTGCAGAATGTCCATAAAATACAGGAACACGTACTGCTGTGGGATTAATTGCAATCTTATCATCAGCAAATATTTTTTGAGTTTCCCAAATAATTTTCATTTCTTCTTTGGTATAACCATTATCGTGAAATGTATCAATAAAAGGGAGCACATTAAAAGCAATTTGCTGCGAATAAACCTTAGATTGAATGGCATTGCCTTTTAATAAATCTGCTGTTTGTTCTGATAACTCAGCCACACCTTCTTTACCACTACCAGAAACCGATTGATAGGTTGCGACATTCATACGTTCAATGCCTACTACGTCATAAATCGGTTTTAAAGCAACAACCAAAGGTATTGTATTACAATTAGGATTTGCAATAATATTTTTTTTCTGTGCTTCCATGGTTTCTGCATTAACCTCAGGAACAATTAAGGGCACTTCTTGGTGATAACGAAAAAATGAACTTTTATCGATAACGATATTACCCAATGAAGCGGCTAATTCGGCATATTGTGAAGAAATTTCATTGCCCGTACAAAAAAAGCAAATCTGACTCTTGGAAAAATCGAATGTTTCAACAGATTCAACAGTGAATGATTTTCCGCGAAATAAACGTTTTTCCCCAATAGAACGCTTACTTGCAACTAAATAAAGATTGTTAATGGGAAAACCGCGCTCTTCTAAAATAGATAGTGTCGTTGCTCCGACAATACCCGTAGCACCAACTATTGTTACATTATATGTTTTCATTTATATCCTCGTATTCTCTATACCTTGCAACCAAACACTTATCGTTTCTCCCATTACAACAGGATTACTTTCTTGTCCATAATGCAAATCTTCTCCCACCTCAATTGCTTCCAACTGTGGTAAATGTTTCTTTGCCCAAACAATACTATCCATCGTAGTAATAAACCCTGGAATCGTATATAACATCAACTTTGGTAATGACGATTGTGTTAATTTCTTTGAATAAGAAGCAATAATTTCATCCGCTCGGGTATTATTCCTTCCCCTAGGTAATTCTTTTACATGCTGTTTTAATGGTTTCTCACTGCCTTTTTGCAGAAACGGTTCTTTATAATGTGCTATTTCTTGGTTATTCAAATGCCTCATTGAGCCTTGCGTTATTATTTTCTCAACAAAACTTGCGCCATCCGCGATATCACCAATCATAGTTAATTGTTCTTGATATGGTAAAGAAATATCTTCTAACGTAAGAGGATGTACATAAGCTTCATAAAAAATGAATCCTTTACAGTTTTTTGAACTACGCATAGCATAATCAAAACCTACGATAGACCCCCAACCATGCGTCACTAAAGTTACATTCTGTAAATTAAGCTTTTGAATAAATTGTTCAATATAATAAATATGATCATCAATAGTATAAGCAATAGCAGGCTTGCCTGATTTCCCCATGCCTACAAAATCTGGGGCAATACATCTTCCTAATGGTTTTACATGGGGAATCACATTGCGCCACACATAAGATGACGCAGGCATGTCATGTAAAAACAAAATAGGATCACCTTTACCTTCATCGATGTAATGAATCTTTGTATTCTCGATATCGATATAATGAGAATGTAAAGCATTATTAACCATACGCATTATCCTTCGTGCATAAATCCATGTAATTCGCGTAAAACAACAGAATAAGTAATAAATGTTGGATTAGTTGTTGATTTAATATCAATGATCAAATTCTTCCACCGGCCTAACATATGTTCATGTCGTTTTAACCAAATATTTACTTTTTCTTCTATATCCCCTTCCATACCTTTTTTAGTTTTAATTGACAAGGCATCGACACTTAATTGCCGTTGAATTCTATCTAAATCATCGCGAAATACTGAACGCGCCAGCTCATCCCACAAGTCTCTCATGGAATAAGCATTCATTTGATCTCGCAGCCAATTAAATTGTAATTGCGTGCCTAACAGATAATAAATCTTAGCAACATCGATTAACTTAGATTGATGTGTTCGAGTTGCTTCAACAATATCTAATGAAGCAAACAAGGTATGACAACTTGCAATATTTATTGCTATTTTTTTCGGTACCCCGGCAGCCATAAATGTATCAATTTCTTTTTGTAATGCTTCTTTATCCTCTTCTATTAACAAATGAGGTATTTGTTCGGTTAATTCAGCGATAGGTTGAGAAAAATCATGGATTGTTTGTTCGATATTTATATCTAATGTACGATTACGTAAAAACCAGCGAGTTGCACGCCGAATGAGTGAATATAGATGTAACATCATTTTTTGTTGGGTTACCATTGGCACAATGTCATCTAACTTTTCTATGTCTTGCCATAATTTTTCCATGCCAAAAATTCCTTCGGCAATGACAAAAGCGCGAACCACAAATGCCACGGGCGCTCCAGTTTCTCTTTGCATACGCTCAACAAAGTTCAATCCCATGAAGTCAGTAATCATATTACTTAACTGCGTTGAAATAATTTCACGACGCAAATTGTGTTCTTTCATTTGTGTGAAATATTTTTTACATAATACTTGCGGAAAAGCTGACGTTAAATATTTTTCAAAATAAACATCGTCAGGAAGCTCTGAAGCTAAAATATCTTGCTTTAAAAACATTTTGCAATAAGCATATAAAATAGCAATTTCAGGTCGCGTTAATCCCTTGCCGCTAGCTTGACGTTCTATTAAGGATTTCTCATCTGGAAGAAATTCAAGTTTACGATTTAATCGTCCCATTTTTTCTAATTCTTGCATATAACGACGGAATAAATCCATAGACTGATAAGAAACACAAGCTTCCAAACTTAACATTTGTGTTTGCTTATAATTATCACGCAATACTAAAGCCGCAACTTCATCACTCATTTCCCCAAGTAATTTATTGCGCTCCATGAGTGTCATCGAACCATCGATAACTAATTTATTCAAAAGAATTTTGATATTCACTTCATGGTCAGAGCAATCTACACCTGCTGAATTATCTACAAAATCAGTAAACAATGTTCCACCATTTAATGAATATTCAATTCGTCCTAATTGGGTTAATCCTAAATTGCCACCTTCACCCACCACACGGGCTTTTAATTCATTACCGTGAATACGAATATTATCATTGGTACGATCGCCCACATCCGTATGAGTTTCATAGCTAGCTTTTACAAAAGTACCAATACCACCATTCCATAATAAATCAATGGGTGCTTTTAACATGGCGCGAATTAAATCATTAGGCTCAAGAAAATCTTCTTCGATTGCAAATGCTTTTTTAATTTCAGAAGAAATCGGGATGGATTTAACAGAGCGGTTAAACACGCCACCCCCTTGTGAAATGAATTTGGAATCGTAATCGGACCAAGCTGAACGCGGTAAATGAAATAACCGTTTACGTTCTTCAAAACTCTCTAACGGGTTAGGATTAGGATCAAGGAAAATATGTTGATGGTTGAAAGCCCCAATTAATTTAATATGTTTTGATAATAGCATGCCATTACCAAAAACATCTCCCGCCATATCACCAATACCGACCACAGTAAAATCTTTTGTTTCTGGATCCATATCTAATTCACGGAAATGGCGTTTCACAGATTCCCATGCACCGCGTGCGGTAATACCCATTTTTTTATGGTCATAGCCTGCAGATCCACCTGATGCAAATGCATCATTCAACCAAAAACCATATTCAATAGAAATTTGATTGGCAATATCAGAAAATGTTGCCGTACCTTTATCTGCTGCGACTACTAAATAAGGATCATCATCATCGTAACGAACGACATCTACTGGATGCACAATTTTTTGATTCACAATATTATCTGTGATATCCAACAAACCGCGAATATAAGTCGAATAACAAAAAATGCCTTCATTCATGATAGCATCACGATCACTACCTACTGGCAATTGCTTAGGAAAAAATCCACCTTTAGCGCCCACTGGCACAATGACAGCATTTTTCACTTGTTGCGCTTTCACTAAACCTAATATTTCTGTACGAAAATCTTCGCGGCGATCTGACCAACGAATACCGCCTCTCGCTACTTTTCCACCACGCAAATGCACACCTTCAACTCGCGGTGAATACACAAAAATTTCATATTTAGGTTTCGGTAGCGGCAAATCACTAATCGCTGCTGGATCAAACTTAAATGAAATATACGGTTTAAAATGGCCTTCTGCCGTTTTTTGAAAATAATTAGTACGAATCGTTGCTAAAATAACTTCTAGCAACCTACGTAAAATTCTATCTTCATCTAAACTACTTACCGAAGTCAGCGTTTTTTTAATTTTTGTCACTAATTCTTCTGTATCAGGATGATTTTGATGATTTTGATTTTTGGAGGGCGTGAAACGCAATAAAAATAATGCGATCAAATCTTTCGTAATTTCAACGTTATTATCTAGCGCTGCTACGATATATGATTGACTAAAGGTAAATCCAGTTTGTCGCAAATAACGCGTATAAGCACGCAATACTGCCACTTCATTCCAGGTTAGCTCAGCTGCCAATACGAGCCGATTAAAGCCATCATTTTCTGCATTTTTAAACCAAATATTAGCAAACGCATCCTGGAAAATATTTCTGATTTTTTCTACATTAATCATTGTGTTTTTAACATGTACCATATCAAAATCATTGATCCAAACAATATTACCTTCCTTAAAAATAATCTCGTGCGGTCTTTCACCAATGACCCGTAAGCCCATATTTTCTAATGTTGGCAATACATCCGATAAAGCAATCGTACTGTCAATATGAAATAATTTTAAGCGCTGCGCATTCGATCCTGCTTGATAAAACAGCATGCCCAACGGATGATCTTTTGTTAATTGTTCAATTTGTCTAATATCATCAATTGCTGTAGAGGGCAAATAATAATCCATATAACTTGCAGGAAAAGCTTGATGATATTTCGCATAAAACTTTAATGCTTTTGCTTCATCAAAATGTTGCAATAATTGCGTTTTTAATTCATCTGACCAAGAACGCATACTCGCAATTAATTCTTTCTCTATCTGTGTAACATTATATTCAACCGATGATTTTGCATTAACTCGCACCATAAAATGAATACGAGCCAAAACAGAATCAGAGAAATAACTCGAAAATGAACTTTCCTTACCATTTAAAGCTTGCATTAAAATTTCTTGCGCTGTTAAAGATATTTCTGTATTAAACATTTCTCTAGGTAAATACACTAAACAAGAAAAATATCGATTATAAGAATCTTTACGAATAAAGAGCTTCACTTGTTTGCGTTCTTGCAACTGCAAAATACCTAGTGTTAAATCAGTTAATTCTTGCGTTGGTGCTTGCAGCAAATCATCCCGCGGTAATGTTTCTAAAACGTGGACTGCTTCTTTACCATTATGACTATTTGGTGGAAAATGCAATTCTTCTAAAACTTTTTCCACCTTATGTCGTAAAAAAGGAATATGTCTAGGACTGGAATTATATGCAGTAGAGGTATACAAACCGATAAAACGACGCTCGCCGATTAATTCACCTTTGGCATTAAAACGTTTTACACCAACATAATCGGTATAAGCCATACGATGAACAGTGGAAAGTGTATTCGTTTTTGCAATAATTAAAATATCTTTAGATAAGGCTAGTTTACGTGCTTCTGTTGGTAAATCTGCATAGCGACGCAAACGTGTTCCCGCTGCATCATCACGTAACACACCAAGCCCTGATCCTGGTACCAATTGTAAAACACGATTATTCCCTTCCCCTACGGATTGATAATCGCGACTACCTAAAAAAATAAAATTATTATTAATTAACCATTGCAAAAAATCTTTTGATTCTGCAATTTCAGCCGTATCCAATGGCGGAGGATTTTTTTCTAATTCATACAATGCTTCTTTAGCGCGAGTCATCATACTACACCAATCTTGTACTGTTGCACGTACGTCCGCTAAGATTCGCTCGATATCTTTTCTAAGCACATCCATCGCTTTCAAATCTGTTTGCTTATCAATTTCAAAATAAATCGGCGCTTCTGATGTAGCCTCTGGAGGATTGGCTCCTAATGGAAGGATTTCTCTTATTTTGTGTTGATCATCACGTATTACTTTCAATCCGCCAAAATGAATTGCAAAATGCATTTGGATATCTTTACGATTGAGATACATCCTAATAGAATCAACTAAAAACGGGATATCGTCATGGGAGATTTGAATAATAGTATGCGATGATTCCCAACCGTCTTGTTCTAAGCAGGGATTAAAAACTCGTACTTTGGCTTCACCTGGTTCGCGCTGATAAATTAATTGCCAGTGAGAAAACAAAGCACCATATAGATTAGCTGGGGAGCGCTCTTCTAGATCATTTACTGAACAATGTGCATAATAACGCTCTGCGAATGTTTCAATTAAATTAACCTGTTGTTTTGGGGCTTTTTTACTCAGAAAATTGGGTAATTGATGAATGATTTCCTGACGCTTAGCGTCAACTTGAATTGCCATAATAATTTAATGCCTCTACATTTTTTAATATATGTTGGGCAAAGTTTAACGCTGGTGAGGGAGAAATACAAAGTAGTTTTTACTTGACTTCAGCAACTGCGATCTCGAATGCGTCATGCCAGCATGCTTTTAGCTGGCATCTGTATGGGAACTCGTCATTGCGAGGAGTGAAACGACGAAGCAATCCAGGTTGTTGTATGGGTCGCCACGGCCGCTTACGCGGCCTCGCGATGACGCTTCGCGTCAGCTCGCAATGACGAAATAACCTGGATGCCACCTCGCAACTTAAGCTGACGCTTAAGTTGCGGCTGGCATGACAGCCTATTAAGACGTCGCTCCATAGCCAATGCTACGACCATGATCGGGACCACTATCCACACCGTCTTTTGGTTCTTCCGCAGGTTTTCGACAACAAACGAAATTGAAGACACGGCGAAAGAAACCTGGCCCTGATGCTGCTTTAGATTTAAGAGGTGTCGCTTCATTTGCTTCTTCTTCATCAGGATCATGATCATCTTTTATAGAAGATGCAGCAGCATTCGCTGCCGCTGCTGTTCCGTTATGTAAGGCCGCTTTTACTGATCCGCCATTAGCTTGGGGTTTTTTTTGATCTGCTGCTTGTTGCGCTGCTTGTACTGCTTTACCTTGAGCAGCCAATCTTCTTCGAATTCCTTCTGTTGATGATTGAAACGCTGCAATTTCAACTTTACATTCCAATGGCGAACGTTTTGCTAATGCTGCGACTTCACCTTCAATTCGTAATATTGCTCTTGCTTGTTCATCTGAAGTCACTTCATTAAACACTAATTTATAAACATCAGCGACAACAAGGTGATAAATATCAATACCTGCTAAAGCGGCATAACCACCTACTTCTGCTAACGTACTTAATAAAGATTTCAACAACGGTCCTAAAGATTCAATGTTTTTTTGACCAAATCCAATATTGTCATTCCATAATAGATGAACTGCTGAAAATGACATGACTGACATGAGAACAACTAAGGAACTAAATACAAATGCCGGCCAAGGACGTAATTTATAAATCGCAGAATTGATAGGCTTACACGTCACTAAATGGTCTAATACATCAAATACGGTTTGTGTAGTCCTCTGTGTCATCAACATATTCGTATAAAGACTCGTAGCACCAAAAAATGAAGTTAATAACCAACGCACGGGCAATGAAAAACCTTCAAAATAATTGAAAGTATTCGCAATTAAGGAAAGAGAAAAATCCATTCCTAATGTTAGGCCTGTCGCATTAGCAAATGCATTCCAAAACATACGTCCATTTGATATCGGCTCTATTTTTGCATCTATCTCTCTCATACTAACCATACGATATAAGTAATCCGCTGCATTCTCTTTCTCGTTCACCTCTGGAAAGCCACCTGCTCTTTCTACTAATTGTTTCCAGCGTGCTTGAAGATCAGCTACCATATATGGATGACGTTCCTCTAACTCTTTTTCTTCATTCCCAACAAGATCACGCCAGCTACGAATACGATAACCTATTCTCGCAATAACATAAGGAATTTCACTTTGGGCCATTTTGACAGAACCAAATAACGCACCCGGAAAAGCACCTACTGCAACTTGTAAACGAATGCCAATATCACCACGCGTCATAATGAAAGCTTGATAAGCTTGTAAGCCCCCATTCGCTATAATAGGTAAGCTGCGTAAAAACTTTTCTCTACGCGTAGGAAACTTTTCTAAGTATTTCTCCATTTCAGGAAGAAAATAAAAAGAATAGGCGCCATTAGAGCCTGAGAATCCCGTAAATCCAGACCAATAAAATACATTTTCTGCGGTACCCTGTGTCGTTACATTGCTTAACCATAGCCCGCAATTTGCTGTTTTTGCACAAACCTGAGAAGGAACCGTATAAAACCTTCCTGCAAATGAACCGAGAGCACTCATGGTCGCTTGAGCAGCAAACATTCTGTAACTGCGGGGTTGTTTTACCGGAAGAACATCATCATCGTCATCATCCGCTTTTCTCACCGTAGCAACAGTGACCACAAAATCACCTGCTGGTGCTGGTGCTGGTGCTGGTGCTGGTGCTGGTGCTGGTGCTGGTGCTGGTGCTGGTGCTGGTGCTGGTGCTGGTGCTGGTGCTGGTGCTGGCACATTTACAGCCACTTCTACAGGCGCAGACACTGGCACTGGCGCCGGAGCAGGTACAGGTGTAGGTGAAGACGAACTAGCCATGGTTTACCTCGATATAATTTCTTTCAATATTTTAGCTTAAGGTCAAAAAATAGTCAAATATATTAGCTGCGCCCCATAAATCTCCCCGCCGCCTTGAGCGGCGACCCTCTTTTTCAAAGAGGGTATAAAACCCCCTTTTTAAAGGGGGCAGCATTGCGCAGCAATGCGGGGGATTTTAGTTAAAGGCGCTGGATTTACGCTGCCATTCTAAGTTATCATTAAGAATCAAGCACTTAATAATTAGAGATTCAAAGTATGCAACGCTCCACTCAATTTAAGGTCATTTTAACCACTGGCTTAGCCTTATTTGCCATGTTTTTTGGGGCAGGTAATATCATATTTCCCCTGCAATTAGGTACCCTCACCGGGCAACATATTCTATCTGGTTTATTAGGATTTATCCTCTCTGGCGTAGGAGTGCCTTTTTTAGGGTTATTTGCAGTCGCAATGTATGAAGGTGATTACTGGCGCTTCTTTGATCGCTATGGCCGCGTCACTGCATTTATCATCGCAACTTTTCTTATTTTAATTATTGGGCCTTTGTTTGCTACCCCTCGTACCGAGATTGTTACTTATAGTACGTTATATCCGGCTTTACCGCAATTATTTAAAAATCCTTATGTGTTTGATTTGGCCTATTTTGGGATTGTTTTTTTATTGGTGTATAAACCCTCACGCGTAGTTGAAGTCATTGGGTTGGTCTTATCTCCTGTGAAAATTACTGCTTTTGTGATTTTAATTATTGTGGGACTTTATACTACCCTACCCCACTCAACACAACCCTGGACAGCTGCACACACTTTTAATACTGCATTCACCATGGGTTATAATACCATGGATTTGCTTGGCACTTTTTTTGTTGGCCGAATTGCTTATCAATATATTGTATTCAAAGCAAATCAAACGACAACAACCTTATCACCCGAATATATTGTAAAAATGACTTTATACGCTTGCTTAATCGGCGCAGCATTAATAAGTCTTGTATATATTGGTTTAATCTTTACTGCAGCAGCACATGCACAAGCATTACAAAATACACCTACCGAAGCACTCATTCGAAAAATTTCTGATATTGTATTGGGACAGTATGGTTCATTATTTGTAGGAATTTGCGTTTCTTTTGCTTGCTTAGCGACAGCAGCAGCATTAACGGCTGTGACTGCCGAATATTTTTATACCATCATCACACGTGAATTAGTATCACGATTTTATTGTTTGCTTATTGTGTTAGTGATTATGTATATGATGGCCATTTTAGGATTTGAGAAAATCATGGGGATCGCGATTCCTATTTTGAAAGTCTTGTATCCTGTGTTGATTGTGATGTGTGTAATCAATATTGCTGCGAAGTTAAAACGCCCTGTGTCATCCTGAGCGAAGCGAAGGATCCGACGCTTTCTGTTCGGATGACAAATACTAGATGCCAGCTTTCGCTGGCATGACACGCTCATTTAAATGATGATTTGCTGGCCTTCATGCGGCGCAATACAAACTGTACTAGAACCACGTTGTTTCAATAAGTCTTGCGCATGTTTTAATTTTAAATCAATATCTTCATCAAATTGATCAGGATCATGGTGAAACAAACAAAGTAATTTAACATTTGCTTTATGTGCAACATCAACAACACGTTCAACGGAAGAATGTCCCCAACCTACTTTCTTAAAATATTCTTCATCATACGTGGTATCCATGATGAGCATATCGGCATCTTTTACAAATTGAACGAGTCTCTCTTCCTCAAACACATTTCCATGCGTTGAACCATCTGAATAAAGTTCATTATCCGTGACATAACAGAATGATTTGTTTTTATAGTTAAGACGATATCCTAAACAACGGCCAGGATGATTTAGTAAAAGCGTTTGCACATGAAAATCGTCAATAATAATTTCTTCTTCCGTTAACGTATGAAAAGTTAACGCAGCAGAAAATTCTTTGATAGTAATAGGAAAATAAACACTATCCATCTGTCCAGAGACTAATTTATCAATACCAAACTCGCCATGACTTGGACCAAAAATTTCAAATTCATTACCTTTCATATAAAACGGCACAAAAAAAGGTATTCCATTAATATGATCATAATGTGGATGTGTGATAAATACTTTAGCTGACATAGGAAATTTATTTTGTTTGACTAAATAATTCGATAATTCTTTAATCCCCGTGCCTGCATCAAAAATAAAAAAATGTTTATTTCCTACTGCAACAGTCACACAATTGGTATTGCCGCCATAACGTATCGTTTCTTTTCCTGGAACGGGCAATGTGCCTCTAACACCCCAAAATTGCACTGTCATTTCCGAAGAGACAATTTTTAATAAATCATCCACAAATGTTTTAGGATCAATTGGTTTAGTGAGATAACCATCAACACCCGTGCTCAAAGCGCGCCGTCTATCAAATTCAAATACTTTATTCGTGATAATGACAAATGCAGGTTTGACATTTAATGCATCTCTCACTTTTTGGAATAAATCGACACCATCAATTTCAGGCATGGTTAAATCGCTAATAACACAATCAGGACGTAAATTAACGATTTGCGCTATTGCATCTATGCTTGAAGTAGAAGAAGAAACTTGATATCCCGCATCGCATAATAATTTAGTATAAAGTTCAATGGTGATTTGATCATCATCCACGATGAAGAAATGGAGTTTTTTTTGAGTAGTCAAGATCGTTAATCCTTTAATCTCTTTTAAAGATAGTACCAACAAAATAGCTAGCTGACAAGGTTGCGCTGGTCTTTTATTTGCCTATTTTGATTTTGGTGGATATGATGTTGCCTCCAATAAGCCTGACTCATTTTAATTTCTATCATACTATCTTGCAATGCATATAATCCTAATAACATGAATAGGGGAATGAAAAACAATACCATGAATAAAATCATACCCGAACATTTTGTTATCATTTATTTTTTTCTCCTAAAGTAATATAAGCATATCCTATTTTTTCTAGCGGCATAAAAATAAACTTGATGGATATTCCTATGATTTGATTTTGTTGATTTACATCATAATGAAATTTCATGGACTTCACTCCCTGAACGAGTTGCACAACGCGGCCATGAATATCTTTTACGTATAAAGCATCATGGCGTATAAAATAGGTGTTGCTATTCTTATCGAAACGCACAATCAGTTGGTTATCTCCCAATGTGACAATAGCATTGCTATTTGCACATCCTTCACGAAGAAAATGTATTGCCATTCGTGAATTTTCTTGAAGTTGATTCCATTGATCTTGTAAATCTCGGCTATGTAATGCTGTTATATAAAGTGAAATTAATAAGTTGAATAATACGAGTGAAATAGTGATAGAAATTAATAATTCTATTAATGTCACGCCATGATATTTCATAAGGTATCTTCCAAACATTGTGTTTTCTCTGTATTACGCCAGCAAATTTTACAGATTGTTCCAGAAATTTCGCCATGACCTTCTGGTAACAAGATTTGATTTTGTTGATTCCATATAGGTAAAACCGCACTGATTTGGTGATTGACTCGCAATCGATTTTCAGCATTTTCTAACTGTTGAGTTGCCACACTTAAAAAATATGCTTCTCTTGTTGATCGTAATGCTGTGATTTCTGTTAAGTCCAATCCCAATAAGGCTATGGATAACAAGAGCAAGCTGACTAACAATTCAATAAAACTAAATCCGGACATGATTTTCATTGTTAACTCCGCTATACTATGCAATAGAGAAAGGCGTGGCTGTCATCCCTGCGAGCTGACGCGTAGCGTCATTGCGAGGAGCGTAAGCGACGAAGCAATCCATGTATGTAGATTGCTTCGTCGTTTCACTCCTCGCAATGACGAGGAGATCCTTTGCTTCGCTCAGGATGATAATTCTTTTAAAGGAAGGACATGACATGAGCACAACCGAAAACAAACATTGCTTACCCTGTGAAAACATTGGAAAAGCATTAACCCAAGATGAAGTGATTGCTGCTATAGCAAAACTAGAATCGGGTTGGCAAGTAGATGATAATTACAAAATAATTCATAAAGATTTTCATTTTAAAAATTATTATCAAACCATGGCTTTTGTGAATGCAATTGCTTGGATGGCGCATTATGAAAACCACCATCCAGATTTAGAGGTAGGATATAATCATTGTTTAGTGCGTTACACGACTCACGCGCTAGGTGGTTTATCACCCAATGATTTTGTTTGTGCAGCAGCAGTCGATGAACTGATAAAACCATTTCAGGAAAGAGTATATGTTAGAAAATGATTTAATAAAAGATAAACGTTCACTCGTCATGTCAGAAATTATGACACCCGATATGGTGAATTTCCACGGTACAGTTCATGGGGGATCTATCTTAAGTTTATTAGATAAAGTCGCTTATGCGTGTGCTGCACGCTATTCAGGTAAACTTATCGTTACTTTATCGGTAGATCAAGTGGTTTTTAAGCAACCTATTTATGTTGGTGAACTTGTTATCTTTCATGCTTCTGTTAATTATGTAGGAAATACTTCTATGGAAGTAGGGATTCGAGTTGTTGCAGAAAATTTATTGACACACGAAGCACGTCATACCAATACGTGTTACTTTACAATGGTTGCGGTAGATGAAAATAGAAAACCTACGCGTATCCCTAAACTTGAATTACATAATGATGCGCAAAAACGGCGATATGAAGAAGCTTTGTTGCGCAAAGAAGCTCGTTTAAAGATTTCCTCATAGGGAAGTGGGGTTAAATTCATAGGCGTCAAGCTAAGGTTTAACCTGTGTATTTATGATACCGTTATACCGGACACTAGTGAGCGAAAGCTGGTATCCAGACTGGATGCCACCTCGCAACTTAAGCTAGCGCTTAAGTTGCGGCTGGCATGACAAATAGTCGCTTTTGCTTAGCTTGACCCCACTTCCCAATGGGAATAAGATACCGTTGAACAATCACATAGAGGGGAATGGGTATGAAATTAAAAACTTTAATAGCTTGTGCACTTTCTTTATTATTTTTCAATGTGCTAGCACATGCTGAGTTTATCACTGCTGATATGCTGAAGCCGATTATTTTACATACAACCATCACCAATAACACGAATACTGAGTGCCAACTCACCCAACAAGATATACTTCGTGGAAATGTGAAATCGACATTACCATTATCTTTACCTGCACATACAACTCAAGAACTCAAAATGTATAGAGAGGCAGAAGTTCAATTAAATTATCGATGCGGTACAGATGAAGTTGCATTTATTCTATTTCAACCATCTGATGTAAAATATTACGATCAAGCCCCGAGTTTGAAGATGACAAAAATATCTGCTTCGTTAATCGTAAATTCTAGAAATTACAATCCTGACTTTCATATAAGTACACTTGAAGTTACGATTGTACCTATTGCAGTGATGCCTATGTGGTAGCCTGTCATCAGAGAAAACTTGTCATTGCGAGCCTGCAAAGATGACCCCCTTTGTAAAGGGGAGTCGCTTTGCGTAGCAAGGCGGGGGGATTTCCCAACTATGGATTGCTTCGTCGTTTCACTCCTCGCAATGACGAACAATGTCATCCTGAGCGAAGCGAAGGATCTCCTTCAAATGACTGAGCCTATCCAAGGAGATCCTTCGTCGTAAACAGCACTCCTCAGGATGACATGGCGCTTAGGATGACATTGCAGCACGCTGTAATCTATCTCGTATTGCATCCCACTCAATACCCTCAGGTACAGACACAATAACAATTTCCTTAAACCCTTGTTTATCTACATCACGCAAAGTTTGATAAAGATCATGCGCGTACTGTATTGCATCATTTGGCATAGGAATTGGGGTCAAGTCTACGCTACATGTCAGTTCAGTCTGACCTGGCATGTAGCATAGATTTGACCCCAATAATGCGATAGGTTTTTTATCTGATGTTTTTAAAAATTCAGAAAGTTTATCTGCAGAAATCAATCGAGTCGGTGTCATAGGCGAATAATGGGAAGCAAGCGAACCTGACACTCGAGGAGAATCTTTTTTAGAAGATAAAATAGATTTACCCAAAACTCTTTCTAACTGTTTAACCGTAATCATTCCTGGCCGCAATAAAACAGGATGCTCGCCGCTGACATCGACAATGGTAGATTCAAGCCCAACCTCACAAGGCCCGCCATCTATTACACCCTCTATATTATCACCTAATTCTTCTATGACAGCTGCTGCCGTCGTTGGGCTAATACGTCCAAACCGATTAGCGGAGGGAGCTGCTAACCCTCCTCCATAGGCTTTCAATAATTCCAAAGCGAATGGATGATGAGGAATACGCAAGCCAATAGTATCCTGCCCACCAGTGATTAAATCATTTACTTGTGGGGCTTTTTTAAAAACAAGAGTCAAAGGCCCAGGCCAAAACGCTTGCATCAATTTTTTAGCATCTTCTGAAACATCCCGAACCCAGACAGATAATTGTGATAAATCAGCGACATGCACAATCAAGGGATGATCCACCGGCCGCCCTTTTGCTTTAAAAATTTTCAATAAAGCAGTTGGATTGCTGGCATCTGCCCCCAACCCATAAACTGTCTCCGTAGGAAATGCAACTAAACCGCCTTGACGGAGAATCTGAACGGCTTCTTTTATCCCAACAATCATCATTAGACTTTCTTGAAAGTGACAAATTATGTAAGATACGCATTATGAACGCGATTATTACCGAAGCACAACAAGAAACTGCCCCTATTGCACTGGTACGAGGACAGGCTTTCGCCTCTTTACCGAAAGATCTCTACATCCCACCTGATGCAATGGAAGTCTTTTTAGAAGCCTTCACCGGCCCTCTTGATTTGTTGCTTTATCTTATCAAAAAACAAAATTTAGACATTCTTGATATTCCTATTGCTGAAGTCACTCGTCAGTACATGGAATATGTAGAATTGATGAAAGAAGTTTCTTTAGAGTTAGCTGCTGAATACCTAGTAATGGCAGCTGCTTTAGCTGAAATCAAATCGCGCATGTTACTGCCGCGTCCCGATAACCTTGAAAATGAAGAAGAAGATCCTCGCGCTGAATTAGTACGCCGCTTACAAGAATACGAACGTTTAAAACAAGCTGCTGCTGAATTAGATAAACTTCCCAGACATAACCGCGATACCTTTGTTGCTAGCGCAACTTTACAAGATATGGTTTTTGAAAAACCCCAACCTACAGTAGATTTAAAAGAATTATTATTAGCATTTGCCGATGTTTTAAAACGTATCAAATTAACTGCTAGTCATCAAATCCAGATGGAACCTCTGTCGGTTCGTGATCGCATGAGCCGAATTTTAACTAGCTTGCAAGAAAAGGAGTTTGTTTTATTTTCTCAAATGTTTACTCACCAAGAAGGTCGGATGGGAGTCGTGGTGACTTTTCTCGCGATGTTAGAATTACTCAAAGATCATTTAGTTGAATTTGTACAAACTGCACCTTTTGAACCTATCCATTTAAAAATGGTATCATCATGAGAGAAAATTTATGAAAGAAACACCTGAACAATTAGCAAGAATCCTTGAAGCGGCATTAATGGTGGCTGGCCGACCATTAACGATTGCCAATATGCAAAAATTATTTGAAGAAGCAGATGCACCTTCAGCCGCAGAGGTTCGCACTGCCTTAGAATGTTTAACCGAACGCTACCAAACTAGTGGCATTGAATTACGTGAAGTCGCTAGCGGCTATCAATTTCAAGCACAAATCGATTTAGCACCTTGGTTATGTAAATTATGGGAAGAACGTCCGCCGCGTTACTCGCGTGCTTTTTTAGAAACCCTCGCACTGATTGCTTACCGCCAACCGATTACACGGGCAGAAATTGAAAATATTCGAGGCGTTGCAGTAAATTCACATATCTTGAAAACTTTACTTGAAAGAGAATGGATACGCGTCATTGGTTATAAAGAAGTTCCGGGTAAACCTGCTCTCTATGGCACAACGAAAATATTTTTAGATCATTTCAATTTAAAAAGCTTAGATGAACTTCCTACCTTAGCTGAGTTAACGGATTTAGACACTCAAGAAGCTAATTTGCAAGTTCAATTAGAATTTTCTAATGCGCAATTGATGTCAACAGAAGAACTCAACGAAACTGAAATCCATGAGTGAGAAAATTCAAAAAGTCCTAGCTAACGCTGGGTTCGGCTCACGCCGACAAATTGAGACATGGCTGCGTGAAGGCCGTATTAGTGTAAATGGTCAAGTCGCAAAACTAGGTGATCGTATTACTACAGATGCAAAAGTCAGTGTAGATGATCGCCCAGTTAACCTCATCAAAAGTCAAACTAAAAAAACTCGCGTTTTACTTTACCATAAACCCGACGGTGAAATTTGTTCTCGTTCCGATCCAGAAGGACGCCCTACGGTATTTGATCGTTTACCTTTACTTCGCAATGGCCGGTGGATTTCGATAGGCCGCTTAGATTTCAATACGTCCGGCTTATTATTGTTAACCAATAATGGTGAACTTGCACATCAACTTATGCATCCTTCAACAGAAATTGAACGTGAATATGCGGTGCGTATTCAGGGTCAAGTCTCTACAGCCATGCTAAAAAAATTAAGAAAAGGGGTAAAACTAGAAGATGGCTATGCACATTTTGATCAGGTTACCGATGCTGGCGGTGAAGGAACTAACCATTGGTATCACGTTATAGTAAAAGAAGGGCGCAATCGTTTAGTCCGTCGTTTATGGGAAACCCAAGGTGTGAAAGTAAGCCGTTTAATTCGGATTCGTTTTGGGTCTATTACCTTACCACGCATGCTGCGACGGGGGAAATGGCAGGAATTAACAAAAGAAGAGATAGCTTTATTCAAAAATTAGAGTAAGATATTTTACACCTTCAAACTTAAAGATAAATATTTTTGATGCGCCACAATCAAACAAAAAGCAGGTGACGCGACATAAGCGTTAAGTTAAGAGAATAAGTCATTGCGAGGAGCGTAGCGACGAAGCAATCTAGGTGTTTACAATGTTTTTGTGTATCTTCTGGATTGCTTCGCTACGCTCGCAATGACGATAATAAGGAGAAAAATAATGAAATTAAAATATATGATATGGATAGGATTTTCTTTACTGAGTTTCAATGCTTATGCATTATCCGGTAAGATGACCGTCCAAATACTTAATAATACAGATACAACTTGTCATCTTATCCAACCACAATTACTTCACGGCAACAATATGCCTGTTATTGATGATACGCTAACACCACAAGAATCAACCACATTTACTGTTTCTCAAGATTGGTTTTATGGTCCCGACATTCTCGTTGGCTATACGTGCGGCGAAAACAAAATAGTCAATTTTGAAGTACAACAAAACTTTACTTCTTTCTATAGTCAACAACCTACCATGACTATCAAACAAATTATGGGACTATCTTTAGCTTCACAAGTGTTTGAACATCTTTCTGGGATTATTAACATTACGATTAATAAGGCGGCAGCGTGAGGATATATGAAATCAAAATTCTTGATAGCAACAATGAGTTTACTCTTGGCCAATATAGCTTATAGTGATTTAGCAATTACTATTAACAATCAAACCCAAGGAAATTGCTTACTAAGCAATGTTAAAATGCTGCAAGGTGCATTGGTTATTCCTCCTCCTCTCTCTATTTTTGCAAAACAATCAAAAACATTTCACATAACACAATTTGAACCTGACCAACAAACTGACAAACCTATCATCGATGCTGTTTTAAGTTATACATGCGGCTTACATTCAATTCAATTTGAAATGACGCAATATCAACATCGAGACATGCTGGGTTTATCAAAAAAAGCTAGTGTACAATTAGTAGATACCCAAGGAATAGGTTTAACGCAATTAGGATGGCAAGAAGAATCAGTGAGTATGACGTTAAGCGATAACAATCCTTAAGGAGTCAATATCATGAAAAAATTCATAGGGCTAATTTTAGGCGCAGGATTATGTGCAAGCATCAATACCTATGCAACCACCAATTTGACAATACAAGTTTTCAATAACACAGATACTGCTTGTCATTTAGAGAAAAAACATCTTATCCATGGTTTTGAAGATTGGAGTAATATTGGCGATACACTTTTGCCACAAGAATCGCAAGAAATTATACTGTTAGAAAGTTCTTTTTATGGACCTGATATCGAATTAAGTTACAGTTGCGGCGAAAATAAAACAGTGAGTTTTGAACTACAACAAGATTATTATTACAAAAGTCTACCCCCAGAAAATCATCCCACTATATTAAGCTTGCTATCAAAAGGATTAACTCTTACTCCCGCTTTTTTTGACAAAACACCGGGGATAGCTAATATGATTATTAGTAACAAGTCGTCATAAGGAATCATTATGAAACATATAAAATATTTCACAGGTATAATCATTTTCATATGGACAACACATGTTTTTTCAGGTACTGCTTGTGTGCCCGTAAGTATCACTAACAGTACAAAAGAAAACTGTGCGTTAACCAGCAGCGAAAATACCTATAGCTACTCTACTCCTACCACCCCTAAAAGAATAATAACAAACGATTCAAAAGAATTTCTGCTATGTCGAAGTACACCTTTTCGTGATTCAGTCATTCACCTTAATTATCAGTGCGGAGCAAACAATGCAACTTTTGATGTCACCAATCCTTACGCAGTTTTCTCTTCTCCCCCACCTTCTTTAACTATTATAAATCAACAAGGTCTAGCTTTAACATCAAATGCTGAGGTAAGCTCTATCGATATCACAATAAATCCAGCTTAATAGCTTCATTAAAAGTTATCAGCCAACAAGGTTTAACTTTGGTTTCAACTGCAAAAAAAGCAGAAGCAGATGGCGATGACATGCCATCGAAAATGGAGATTACAATAAGTTGATGCGTTATTTATACAACCCCACTCTTCAACTGATACAACACATCCAAAGCCTGCTTAGGTGACAATTGATCAGGATAAATTTCTTTTAATGCTGCTACCACAGAATGCTCAACGGCAACAGCTAATAAATCCATTTGTTTTGGTTGCGGCTTTGAAACCACTTGATTTTCTAAGGTTTTCAATTTTTGTTTCGCTAATTCAATCACCGCCCTTGGTACCCCCGCCAATTGCGCCACTTGAATACCATAACTTTGATTCGCACATCCGGGTTGAATAGTATGAAGAAAAATAATTTTCTCCGCGTGTTCTACTGCAGTCACATGCACATTATGCACGGTTGGAATTTCATCTGCTAATGCAGTTAATTCAAAATAATGCGTTGCAAATAAAGTAAATGACTTTAAGGTATGCGCTAAATATTCTGCACAAGCAAATGCTAACGATAAACCATCAAACGTACTAGTGCCACGACCTACTTCATCCATTAATACTAAACTATTCGCTGTTGCACTATGCAAAATCGTCGCAACTTCTGTCATTTCCACCATAAAAGTGGAACGGCCACTTGCTAAATCATCTGCAGCGCCAATACGCGTAAAAATTCTATCGATGACACCTATTTTTGCTGATGTTGCCGGAACAAAACTTCCGATATGTGCTAACAAAACAATTAATGCCGTTTGCCGCATATACGTGGACTTACCACCCATATTAGGCCCCGTAATCATCAACATACGCCTTGATTCATTCAATACGGTATCATTGGGTACAAATGGTTGATTGGAAACAGCCTCGACGACAGGATGCCGTCCAGCAACAATATGAATACCCGCATCTGTCGTTAATTCAGGACAACATAAGTTTAACGTATCCGCACGCTCCGCTAAATTCGTTAATACATCTAATTCTGCCAAAGCTTTCGCTGAATCTTGTAATGTTGATAAATGCACTAAAATTTTTTCTAACAATTCTTCATATAATTTCTTTTCTCGTGTTAATGCAGCATCGCGGCTGCTTAAGACTTTATCTTCATATGCTTTTAATTCTGGTGTAATATAGCGCTCAGCATTTTTGAGGGTTTGCCTACGAATATAATCTGCCGGGACTTGTTCTGATTTTGCTTGCAAACGGCTTATTTCAATATAAAAACCATGAATGCGGTTATAACCTACTTTTAAAGTAGAAAGACCGGTACGTGCTTTTTCTCGCTCTTCTAATTCTAATAAAAAATTTCCCGCATTTTCACTTAATGTTAATAATTCATCTAATTCTGCATCATACCCTAGCGCAATCACACCCCCTTCTCGAATCGTGACAGGTGGATTTTCGACAATGGCTTTACTCAATAATGCTGTTAAGTCAGGAAATTCATTCATCGCTGCAGATAATGTTTTTAATAAAGGTGCATGGCATTTTTTTAATTGCTGCTGTAATTCAGGTAACACTTGTAATGTGCTGCGTAATTCCACTAAATCGCGCGGACGTGCTGTTTTCAATGCCACACGCGCTAAAATTCTTTCTAAATCTCCTACGGAATTTAAAATATGGAATCCTAAGTATTGTCTATCGATTAATAAATGTTGAATACTTTCTTGGCGCAAACGTAATAATGCATGATTACGCAGCGGACGATTTAACCAACGTTTGAGTAAACGGCTACCCATGACGGTAGCAGTATGATCAAACACTTGCGCTAGCGTATTTTCTTCACCGCCTGCTAAATTTTGTGTTAACTCTAAATTACGTCTTGTGGCTGCATCGAGAATGACACTGTCTTCACGTCGTTCCACTTGAATGGCACGAATATGCGGTAAAGCGCTACGTTGGGTCACTTTAACATATTGCAACAAACAACCTGCAGCTGATATGGCAAGCGGCATATCCATACAACCAAATCCTGCTAAATCATGTGTTTGCATTTGCTGTGTCAATAAACGCATGGCTGTATCTAATTGAAATTCCCACGGCGGACGACGACGGATACCCGCATAAGTGAAATTCCTATTGCTTTCTTCACTCATTAATAATTCGGTAGGTTTGATACGTTCTAATTCACTTATTAAAGCTTCTTCACCTGCAATTTCTAATAATTGAAAACGTCCGCCGCTAATATCTAAGGTAGCAATACCGTAGCGTCCTTGTTCTTGATGCAATGCCGCTAATACATTATCTTGGTCTGGTTGTAAGAATGCTGTATCGCTGACCGTGCCTGGCGTTAATATTCTGACAACTTGCCGCTCTACCGGCCCGATACTTGTTTTGGGATCTCCTATTTGTTCACATATCGCAACCGATAATCCATGACGTAATAATTTTGCCATATAAGATTCTGCTGCATGATAAGGCACGCCTGCCATAGGAATAGGTTTACCATCCGATTGACCGCGAGCTGTGAGTGTAATATCGAGTAAGCGTGAAACTTTCTGAGCATCGTCATAAAATAATTCATAAAAATCACCCATGCGATAAAATAATAAAGTGTCTGGATAGTCCGATTTGATGCGTAAATATTGTTGCATCATGGGGGTGTGTTGTTTTATGGTGTCTAAGACACATTCAGCCATATACGTTTCCTATATTTGAGATAATTCGTCATTGCGCGAGCTGACGCGAAGCGTCATTGCGAGGAGCGTAGCGACGAAGCAATCCATGTGTGTAGATTGCTTCGTCGCTACGCTCCTCGCAATGACATAATTGAAGGACTTTATACAATGATGAAAGTAATAGATCAACTAGCGAATCTTCTTATGCAGCGTCAATGGAAATTAGTGACGGCTGAATCGTGCACAGGTGGTGGCTTAGCGTTTGCTTTAACGAGCTTAGCGGGCAGTTCGCAGTGGTTTGAGCGCGGGTTAGTCACTTACAGTAACACTGCAAAAATTGAATTGTTAGGGGTCAACCCTGCTACCCTCACCCAATTTGGCGCTGTCAGTCAAGAAACAGCGCAAGAAATGGCAGAAGGAGCATTACGTCATAGTCATGCCCACATCAGTATCGCTATCACGGGTGTCGCAGGGCCTGAGGGTGGAACAGCAGACAAACCTGTAGGCACAGTATGGATTGCTTGTGCCGCGCAACATCTTGCGACTCACTGCCAATTGTTCACTCTATCAGGTGATAGAGATGCCATTCGTGAACAAGCGATAGAACAAGCATTGAAATGCTTGATAAATTTTATGAATCCCCACCAGCAGTAGAACCATATACAGATTTAAATCTTACTCTGCTACTTTCTCGATCTTCTGTATCTCCTGCTACTGCAACACTTGCTGCTGCTGTTGTTGTACTTACTGGACGATATTGCTGCAACAAGTTCGGATCTACCGCAACCGTACTCTCTCTCCGAGGCGCAAAGAAAGTATTACTCCAATAACCTGCTAACAGTGTTTGGTCATCCCACAGCAATTCAAATATTCGCATCAATAATAATGCTGCCAAACCTTCTTTACTGCGATCTACCCAAGAGTCTTGAGATGCCCGATCAGGAGAAATCCCTAATAACCATTCTAATCCACATAGCACTAATACAGTGAGTAATAATAATAAACTTGTCTTACCAATTTCTTTACTCACTGCACAAGCTTTCGTACCTACACGAATTTCTCTGACACTACTTAAACTACTAATTACAGATTTTGCATCTGTCATGTTATCTTGTGCGACTGCTTCGTCTACAGCTTTTACATCGAGATCATCATCGTCACTATTATCATCCTGATTTACTAATCCTGTTAAAGGCTGTGGAACTCCACTCAAATATCTTGCTCCAGCAGAAATTTTATCAACTAGGGGATAAAATACTGCACCCCATCCTGGAATAGTAGTTTTGGTGAGTATCATGGGAATAAAGACTAGGGATTCTGTACTAATCACTGAACCTAAATAACGGAAAATATACCCAATCGTCGTGTTATATTTTCCCAATTTTGAAGCAAGCTCTACATCGATCACAACCTTCACAGGTGTTCCATCATTTATTCTTGCAGCTGCTTCTTTCTTAGAACGTATATGGTCTGCTAAGTATACATTCATCACTTTCATATCTTCGCTTTCTTGATATTTTATATCTGGCGTATTTTCTACTGTCGCATTCCACGTGGCAGAAAAAGCGGCTTTAATCACTAAGCCTAATCCTGCTTCACACAAGATAGCGGCAATATAATGAGGAATAAATAAATTAAAAATTTTTCCTTGAAAAAAATATCCCACTCCAAATGCCGCAGCTGCAGGCATCACATGTTTAGTCGCGCGTAAGCCAAAGCCTTTCCAAAAACTACCTCCGCCTACACCACGTAAATTCATGACCATAGTTTGCGGGCCCATGGTTTGACAATCATTAATAATGGCATTAACTCCATCATTTAAAGCTGTTGCACCAAATCCACCGCCTAGTCTAAGCGCTTTACTTGTTAAAAAGTATTTGCCAACAAAAACAACAGGCGCAGTTGCATCAACGCCACGAATAAAAAAACCTAATCCTTTTTGCGCGATGTTTATCGATTTTTCTTCCCGTTTACCACCGTTTAACGGTGAATCTTCTTTGGGATTACTACTACTAGCCATTGCATATACTCCACTAACACATATAGAATAGAGCAAGCAAGTGTACAATAACTATAAAAAAAAGCCACCTGTGAAATTCATCCCCCCACCCAAAATATTGAAAGGACATAACTATGGAACAAAATAGAGAAAAAGCATTAGACGCCGCTATTAGTCAAATTGAACGCCAGTTTGGCAAAGGATCAGTCATGCGCTTAGGCGATGCCTCAATCGCCAAAGATATTGAGGTGATATCCACAGGCTCACTGGCACTTGATATTGCCTTAGGGATAGGCGGACTTCCCCGCGGACGTATTGTGGAAATCTATGGCCCTGAATCTTCAGGAAAAACGACTTTAACTTTACAAGTCATTGCAGCTTGTCAAAAAATGGGTGGCACTGCTGCATTTATTGATGCAGAACATGCATTGGATCCTGCTTATGCAGAACGTTTAAATGTCAATGTCAGTGAATTATTAATCTCCCAACCAGATACTGGCGAACAAGCATTAGAAATCACCGATATGCTAGTACGTTCTGGCGGCGTGGATGTGGTCATTGTTGACTCAGTCGCAGCGCTCACACCGAAAGCTGAAATTGAAGGTGAAATGGGTGATCAACATATGGGCTTACAAGCACGCTTAATGTCACAAGCATTACGCAAACTCACAGCCAATATTAAACGTTCTAATACCTTGGTTATTTTTATTAACCAAATTCGTATGAAAATTGGCGTGATGTTTGGCAACCCTGAAACAACCACCGGTGGTAATGCATTAAAATTCTATGCTTCTGTGCGCTTAGATATCCGCCGTGTAGGCAGCGTCAAAAATGGCGATGAAGTTATTGGTAATGAAACTCGCGTCAAAGTGGTTAAAAACAAAGTGGCTCCTCCCTTCAAACAGGCTGAGTTTGAAATTCTTTACAATGAAGGCATTTCACGTCTAGGCGAAGTAATTGAATTAGGCGTATTGCATAACTTGATTGACAAATCTGGCGCTTGGTTTAGCTACAAAAATCAACGCATTGGACAAGGTAAAGAGAATGCTCGCTTATTCTTAAAAGAACACACGGAAATTGCTCAAGAAATTGAAACCAAGTTACGTGAAAAATTATTGGTTTCTCCAGTGAAAGCTTCTAAAGAAGCAGTTGAGGAGACTGAAGTCTGAGTACGGTTGTTGATAATCTCCGACGTGCTGCACTCACTTTGTTAGCACGTCGAGAACATTCACAAAAAGAATTACAGCAGAAATTACGCAGCAAAAGCGATGATGCGGATGCTATCGAAAGTGTTGTTGCACAATTAGCTGAAGAAGGTTTGCTGAGCAATGCCCGTTTTATTGAAAATTTTATTCATTTTCGTAAACAAAAAGGTTATGGTCCTTTGCGTATCGCTATAGAATTACGCGAACGCGGAATTTCTGAAGAATTCATTACGCAACACTTAAATAACAGGGAAGCATCCTGGCAAGAAGCAGCATACCAAGTTTGGCAAAAACGCTTTAAAAACCAAGTGCCCAGTGATTTTAAAACACGCGCACAACAAATGCGGTTTTTGCAATATCGCGGCTTTACGACAGAACAAATAGAGGGTATTTATGAAATTCTTAACTGCGAATGAAATACGTAGTTTATTTTTAGAGTATTTTCGCAAACATCAACACGAAGTGGTAGCTAGCAGCTCATTGGTTCCTCATAATGACCCTACTTTGTTATTTACGAATGCTGGCATGGTGCAATTTAAAGATGTTTTTTTAGGAAAAGAACAACGCCCTTATCAACGTGCTACTTCATCACAACGCTGCGTACGTGCAGGCGGCAAACATAATGATTTAGATAACGTAGGCTACACCGCAAGACATCATACTTTTTTTGAAATGCTAGGCAATTTTAGTTTTGGAAATTATTTTAAACGTGAAGCCATACAATTTGCTTGGGAATTTTTAACAAAAAACTTAGGCTTACCTGCAGAAAAACTTTGGGTCACTGTTTTTGAAAGTGATAAAGAAGCTGAAAATATTTGGTTAAAAGAATTAAAAGTAGATCCTCATCGTTTTACACGCTGCGGAGAAAAACATAATTTCTGGGCCATGGGCCCAACAGGTCCTTGCGGTCCTTCTACCGAAATTTTTTATGATCACGGCCCTGAAATTGCCGGCGGCCCACCCGGAAGCCCAGATGAAGATGGCGATCGTTATATTGAAATTTGGAATTTAGTTTTCATGCAATATGATCGCGCAGCAGATGGCACATTAACACCACTGCCTAAACCTTCTGTGGATACTGGCATGGGTTTAGAACGTATTGCTGCAGTGATGCAAGAGGTACATAACAATTATGAAATTGATTTATTTGCTAATCTCATTAAAGTGATTGCTAAACTTGCCCACACTCAGGATTTACAAAATACTTCTCTACGCGTCATTGCCGATCATATTCGTTCTTGCGCATTTTTAATTACAGATGGTGTTGTTCCCTCGAATGAAGGCCGCGGATATGTGTTACGTCGCATAACTCGCCGCGCATTACGTCATGGCAATAAATTAGGAATGACGGAACCTTTCTTTTATCAATTAGTCAAACCCCTCGTTGCTGAAATGGGAGCAGCTTACCCAGAATTAGCGAAAGCACAAAAACATATTGAAACAGTATTACGCCAAGAAGAAGAACAATTTAATTTAACACTAGCACAAGGATTAAAATTATTTGAGCAAGCTGTTGTTAATTTAAAAACCTCTATTATTCCTGGTGATATTGTTTTTAAATTATATGATACTTATGGTTTTCCTGTGGATTTAACTGCAGATATCGCCCGCGAACGTAATCTCACTATTGATGAAACTGGTCTTGAAACTGCAATGAATCAGCAACGCGAACGTTCACGCCAAGCCAGTAAATTTACTGCGGACTATAATATTGGTGCTAATGTTGCAACACCAACTGAATTTACCGGTTACGAACAATTAACAACGAAAGCGAAAGTGATCGCATTATACCAAGATGGCAAAGCAGTTGATACATTAATAGCGGATCAATTAGGTTCTGTCATTTTAGATCACACTCCATTTTATGCAGAATCTGGCGGGCAAATTGGCGATCAAGGTAAATTGCAACATGATGGCACAGTATTTCACGTGTTAGATACACAAAAACAAGGACAATCCTATGTGCACATTGGCAAACTCGCTTCAGGTCAATTACGTGTAGGTGATTCTATTCAAGCAATGGTTGATACTGAACGCCGCGCCGCAACCGTATTGAATCATACTGCCACACATTTATTGCATTACGTGTTACGCCAAACCTTAGGTGAACATGTCATTCAAAAAGGTTCGTTAGTTGAACCTGAACGTTTACGTTTTGATTTTTCACATACAGCACCTTTAACTATTGAAGAAATTGCTTTAATTGAGGATCGTGTCAATCAAGAAATTCGCGCTAACCATCATGCTAACGTACATATCACTAGTCCCAGCGAAGCTATACAAAGCGGCGCCATGGGTTTATTTGGTGAAAAATATGGTGACACGGTGCGTGTAGTGAGTTTTGGAAAATCCAAAGAATTATGCGGCGGAACACACGCTGAACACACAGGCACCATTGGTTTATTTAAAATAACTTCGGAATCGGGAGTTGCTGCTGGTATTCGCCGTCTTGAAGCTGTCACAGGACACGGTGCATTAACTTGGTTAAATAAACGCGAGAATGATTACAAACAAAAATTAATATCTTCAGAAGAAAAAATTCGTTTACAAGAAAAAACCATAGAACAATTAAAAGCAAAACTTGCCACACATGCCAGCCAAGATTTAATGGCAAATGCAAAAAAAATTAATGAAATTTCTGTACTCATTACCAAAATAGAAGATGCTGACAATAAAACATTGCGCACTATGGTCGATCAATTTAAAAATAAATTTCCTAAAGCCATTGTTGCTCTTGCCAGTGTACGCGAAGGTAAAGTCAGTATTGTTGCAGGTGTGACAAAAGAATTAACGAATGTGATTAAAGCAGGTGATTTAGCGAATATTATTGCTCAAAAAGTAGGAGGCAAAGGCGGCGGCCGACCTGATCTAGCCGAAGCTGGAGGCAACCAGCCGGACAATTTAGAAGGAGCTTTGCAAGAAGCTGAGCGGTGGGTTAGGGAAATGATTTCTTCTTCCTAAAAGAAACTCGTCATTGCGAGGAGTGAAACGACGAAGCAATCCATAAACATGGATTGCCACGCTTGCTTCGCAGGCTCGCAATGACGAACAATGTCATCCTGAGCGAAGCGAAGGATCTCTTTCCAATGACTGAGCCTATCCAAGGAGATCCTTCGCACAAAGAACGTGCTCAGGATGACACTACGTGCCAGCTTTCGCTGGCATGACAGAATTCACGCAATATATCCCTCGCGAAAAATCCTAATTTGTTGCAAAATAACAATATTCAAAGCGAGGATTGAAGAGTCATGGCATTAATTGTACAAAAATACGGCGGGAGCTCAGTTGGCACCTTAGAACGAATTCAACATGTCGCATCCAAAGTATTAGCAACCAAAGCCCAAGGCCACGATGTGGTTGTTGTGGTATCTGCCATGCAAGGTGAAACAGACCGTTTAATCCAACTCGCTGCTGCATTAAGCGAAGAAGCCGCTCCTCGAGAATACGATATGCTGGTTGCCACAGGCGAACAAGTTTCCATGGCATTATTAGCTATTGCGTTAACTGAAAAACAATGCCCTGCCCGCTCTTACACAGGTCCACAAATCGGTATTATTACAAATGATATTCATACGAAAGCGCGTATTATTAAAGTAAAAACGGATATTATCCGTCGTGATTTACAACAAGGTTATATTGTCGTTGTCGCTGGCTTTCAAGGTGTCAATACTCACGGAGATATTACAACATTAGGACGTGGGGGTTCTGATACAACAGCTGTAGCACTCGCTGCTGCCTTAAACGCCGATGAATGTCAAATTTATACGGATGTTGATGGTGTTTATACCACTGATCCACGTATGGTGCCTGAAGCAAAATTATTACCGCAAATTAGTTTCGAAGAAATGCTGGAAATGTCTAGCTTAGGTGCGAAAGTATTACAAATGCGCTCTGTTGAATTAGCCAGCAAACACAATATGCCAATACGTGTGTTATCAACTTTTACTAACCATCCAGGTACATTAGTTACCTTTGAGGAAAATATTATGCAAAAACGCTTAGTTTCTGGAATCGCTTTTAGCCGTGAAGAAGCTATTATTGCTTTATCCGGCATTCCTAACCAAGTGGGAATTGAAGGACAAATTTTAGGTTTAGTCAGTAATGAAAATATTGAAATTGACATGATAGCCCAAAATGCGAGCGAACAAACAATAACCAATCTCACCTTCACAGTACAGCGCAAAGATTATGCAAAAACATTGAAAATCGCGCAGTCATTTATTAGCCAGTTTAAAGGTGCTGAGATTAAAGGCAACCCTAATGTTGCTAAATTATCCGTAGTTGGCATAGGCATGCGCTCACACACAGGTGTTGCCAGCACAATGTTCCAAGCATTAGGCAATGCAGATATTTCTATCAAAATGATTACCACTTCTGAAATCAAAATTTCAGTTGTGATTGATGAAACTGTATTAGAACAAGGTGTACGAGTTGTACATGAAGCTTTTGAGTTGGACAAATTACCAGAAACCCAGCAAGTAGGGATGGAAATATAAGCAAATTGGTATTGAAGTAGAAAGCTATATTGTATAACATGGCAAGTTTTATGGAATAAATAAACAGTACGTTTTTGCGTACAACCACAAAAGCTGAGCTGCAAGGCTTTGAGTGAGCGGAGCATAATGTATTTACAACAAGGTAGTGATAAAGGAGATGGATAATGCTTATTTTAACACGACGTGTAGGCGAAACCCTGATTATTGGGGATGATGTAGTTGTCACTGTACTAGGTATTAAAGGTAACCAAGTGCGTATCGGCATCAATGCACCTAAAGAAGTGTCCGTACATCGTGAAGAAATATATCAACGTATTCAGCAAGAAAAAACTTCCCCCACTGTCGTAGAAAAAGAAGAGCCTGCCGCTGCAGCTCCAATTTCCACCTCTACAACAGAAGTGAAAGTAAAGAAGACTAGAAAAAAAGAAGACAAAGAAGATAAAGAAGATAAAGTATAAGTTTCGTAACACCCTCCTCTCCCTACCCTCTCCTCCCGCAAGCCGGAGGAGAGCTTGTGCGTTGATCCCCTCTCCTCCCGCTTGCGGGAGGAGAGGGTTAGGGAGAGGAGGGTGATATATAAAAAACGGAGAGATGGCCGAGAGGCTGAAGGCGCTCCCCTGCTAAGGGAGTATGGGGCCTTTAAAGCTCTATCGAGGGTTCGAATCCCTCTCTCTCCGCCATATAGACCTTTGCTATTTCCCTATTCTTTTTACATTAAATACAACAGTTGAATTCCAACGCATTAATTGCTTTAATACAAGCCCTTACGCGCCCGTAGCTCAGCTGGATAGAGTACCTGGCTACGAACCAGGCGGTCGGGAGTTCGAATCTCTCCGGGCGCGCCAATTCTATTCAGAATAGTATTGCCGAAAGATCGTAATACTTTTATAATTTTTAATCAGGGAATGTTAAAAATTAGGGTGAGTATTTATGGAAATGCCAAGAATAAATGGATCAAAAGCAACGCTTGCTCTTATATTGCTTCTTTTTACCAAAGAAATTCTTGCTGATAGCACCTCTCTTTCTCCACCCAATCTCACCTCTTATCAGCCATATCTATTAGACTCAGGAACGATGGTTACGCCTCTTGTATGTATGGATAATTCCTGTTTTGGCGGCGCTAGCCCTGGACTAGGCTACTTTTATACTCATCCAGTTGGAGTATGTCCTGCTAATTTTACCCCCATAGTTCAAGTGACTCCCTATAAATCACAGCAGGAAGGTATTGGAATAGCCTCTGCCAAAAGAAGTGGTTTTTCTGCGGTCTGTGTTTATCGATTGGCGCCAGGTGCAAATACCTATACAGTTTACATTACAACAAGTGCGCTTTTAAATGATCTACAGGGAACATACTCCTCAAATACGACCAATGCGAATATTGGTTTTAATTATAATCTTTATTGCTACCCCGGCGGTTATGCAATCACTCAAATACCCGATCCATCTTGTGATCAATTTTCAAGTGTTACTTACTCAGGACAACCTTTTCTATTAGATCATGGATTTATCTCTCCAAATTACAATCAAAATTCTGGTTGTGTGTCTTTCTCTGCTGAAATTTATAAACAATGTCCAGCTGGCTATCAACCATGGGCCACTTATTTTGTGATAAATGGGACAACACAATTTCAGAGTACTGGTACCCAACCCAATGCGATATATGCTTGGCTTACTTCCCCTATTGGGCATCACGGTGCATGTAATTTTAGCCAAGGAGGTGGATCGCCACCTGAAACTGACTTACAATTTGACCTGCAAATACTTGCAACAAATACGGGTAACCAACAAAATCAACCTATAGGATGTGGAGGACCAGGATGGAATGTCTCTGGAGCCGTGGTAGGTTACAATTTATATTGTTATCCAACGAATATGTCGCCAGGCTATCAGCAGATAACGGGAGGCATCTACCCCAAATGGTTTGATGCAGGCAATCAAGTTCTTTCTGGCGGCTCCCCTCCTTGTGCTTCCCAATAATAAAATAAGTAATAGCTCAGGCCGGGTAATAGAATTACCTCAAAAACTGAGTTGCGAGGCTAGGTTGCGCGAAAAGCCGACGAAAAAGCGGAGTGTACACGTTAGTACATGAGCATTTTGAGGAGGGTTTTCGCGCAAGATAGCCCGCAAATCAGTTTTGCTCGAAATGGACTGAGCTGTTACAAAATAACTTTTAACGAGAAACACTAGGTGGGGAAGGTTTATTCTGAACAACTGAGGAAGTTAGCAATGGAATTTTCTCTGGGTCTCCATAAGAAAGTGACAACATTTGTGCTTTTTTATAAGCATCGCTTGGTGTAGTACAAAAAATTGAGGGAAAACCATTATTCCCCAACGTTGCAAAAAACCCAACACAACAAAGTGCTTTATAAGAAATAGAAACTGCTTTTTGAGAACAGGGAACAGGAAAAGGAAAAAGTTTCTCTAAAGCAAATTCCACTGCATCAGCACAGTTAAAACAACAACAATTATATTTTTCTGGATTAAATTTTCTAATATATTCTTCTTTAAATGTTTTGAAATCGCAATTACTATAAAGAGTTACACTATCATCACCACAACAAGTTGGATTGATATTCTCTAACGCTGCTTTTTGTAGCTTCTGATCTGATTCGATCTCTCCCTTAGGACGATCATAAGAGATTACTAAAAAATCTTTAGGCGTGTTGGTACTCGCCATATCGGTAATTGATACTGCGACATGACTAAAGTAACTCCAGCCACCAGAAACCAGAACAACTTTAACTTCTAACATATCCCCCTCATTTACATTGTTTTCTAGGAATATTATATTGCTTTAGTATTAAGGAAATATTAAGGCTGAAGAATTTATTATGATAAATATCTATGAGATGGCATCCAAATTATTTCGTCATTGCGAGCCTGCGAAGCAGGCGTGGCAATCCATTATAAAACATGGATTGACACTACGTGTCAGCTTTCGCTGGCATGACACCATTCTGATATAAGACTACCGAAATTCTACGGTAGCTAAAGGGTCTAGCATATTCTTTTGATAGAGCTATAATAGCTGCCGATTTGCGAAATTTTATCAATAGGAAATTTTAAAAGTAAGCTTTCACGGGATACGTGAATTTACGTAAAAAGGCCAGCTGTGAGGCAAGGTTTTGCAAAAAAGTGAGGAAAAAGCGGAGTGTACACATTAGTACATGAGCATTTTGACGAGCTTTTTTGCAAAAGATTGCCCGCAGATGGCCTTTGATTGGTACGGCGTGAACACTTACATTTCAAGGTAAGGAGACTATCCATGAAACATCTTATCAAGTTGACTAAATTAAAATACCCTCAGTTTTTATTGTCACATTATGAAATAGATAGAGTGATTAATCATTTTTGTAAAATCTTTGAATCGCCTCATTCGTATTTCAAAAAAACTTACAACAACAGAGATTATCGTCATCCTCAACAGTGATAACAGGACTCTGTGCTGCTGCAGGCGGTGGTGCAACAAAAGCAACTTGCGGCCTAGATGGTACAGCAGAAGTAGGTTGTGACATGGGTAATGGTGCTGGGGGCCTAGACGATACAGCAGAAGTAGGTTGCGATATAGGCAATGGTGCTGGTGGCCTAGATGGTACAGCAGAAGTAGGTTGTGACGTGGGTAATGGTGCTGGGGGCCTAGACGATACAGCAGAAGTAGGTTGCGATATAGGCAATGGTGCTGGTGGCCTAGGCGGCGGCACAGCAGAAACCGTTTGTGATGGAGGTGGTAATGCAGCAGATGCAGCTGGTGGATCAGGTAGTGGTGCAGAAGAAGCAGCCTGTCTTTTCTGATCTAACAGTAAAAATGAAGATTGAGTAGGCGCTGTTAAAAGTGAAGTGGCTTGGGTTGGTAGCACTGGTGCTTGCCCATGTGGAGCAACAGGAATAGTGGTTTGAGAAAAGGTAAAATTTGCTAACTGCACTGCAGGCGACAATTTTAATTCAGAAAGAGATCTTCCTGAGGCATCTCCACTCGCTCTACCCGTTTGAGGGGAAGGAGGTAATGTCAAGCGAATAAGCGTCGTGGAAGCGGGTGAAGGTACTATTTTTATATTTTCTGAAAAATGTTCTTGAATAATCCCAGGCAAGATAGTTTTCATATAGGATTTGTTTTCGCCATTAACATCGCAATGGGTTTCATAAATCAATGCGCTGTTGTTGAGATAAACTGTTTTCAACACATACAGTTGCTCAAGCCTTTGAAGATCTCCTTTAACGATAACATTCGGTAGAAATACAAGGCTTCCAGCCTTTGTGACTCTGATTTCTTTTTCTTCAGTCCTCTGAGTACTAGGCCCTGTATCAATCAATACGAGTGAATAATTTCGTCTATTTTGTAAAGCAACTTTTGAACCCAATCTGACAATATCAACATCCTGACAAATACTATGTATATATTCTTCAAACAATCGAAAACGTTCTGCCTGTATTTCACCTTCAGAAAAAATACTCACTACAGCAATGGTTATTGTCATAAGATATCTCCTTAAACAAATTCCTTAAGGGCACGCGCATAATCTTCTGGAATACCAATATCAATAAAATAATCTTCCACCATAAAAGCTTGTGGTTGCAGAGTTGCAATATTGGGAAACAAAAAATCTCTCTCAAATGAAAACGATTTAGGTAACGAATACGATTGGAATAATGTAGATGAAAGTAAATAAACCCCTGCATTAATAGCACCAGGGTAATGTCCACCCTGCTCTTCAAAAGCAACTACTTTTTGATTTTCTACACGCACCACACCATAGCGACTACAATCTGGCACATTGCGTAACGCCATTGCCATTAAATTATTTTTTTCTTGATACATAGCTTGATAATTTAATTTAACAAACGTATCACCATTTAATACAAAAACAGGTTGAGAAGGGTCAACTAATTTTAATGCATGAAGAATAGCGCCTCCAGTGCCTAAAGGTTCTTCTTCAATGGCATAGCGAATGGAAACACCCTGATAAGATGACTTAAAATAATCTTGAATTTGTTCCCGCAAATAATGTACGGAAAGAATGATTTCCGTGATACCTTGTGATTTTAAATAGCCGATAAGATAAGCTAAGAAAGGTTTACCATGAATAGGCGCCATGGGTTTGGGTACATCTGTCAGTACGGATCGTAACCGCGTACCCAATCCACCCGCTAAAATAATGGCTTGCATCAAACCTCCATCGCGACCTGCTTACGACAAGGGTTAAATTCTTTTCCATAAATTTCTTCTTCAATCAAAGCACAGATTATATGCCCTAACAGAATATGACTTTCTTGAATTTTAGGTGTTTCTCGCGAAGGAATATTTAAAACGAAATCACAATGCTCTGCCATGAGTGGTGCAATTTTTCCAGTAAATCCTACTGTAGTTAATCCTCTAGCACGTGCTGACACAAATGCTTTCAATACATTGGGTGATTTTCCAGAGGTAGAAATACCAATTAATACATCGCCTTTTTTGCCTAATGCTTCGACTTGTCGTGAAAATAAATTTTCAAATGCATAATCATTGCCAATCGCTGTTAATGCCGAGGTATCCGTTGTCAATGCAATCCCTGCTAAAGCAGGTCGATTATAACTTAAGCGGCTCACTAATTCTGCTGCTAAATGTTGTGAATCAGCTGCACTGCCTCCATTGCCACAAAATAAAATTTTGCCGCCTTGACGCAAACTCGTTACACAACATTGCGTAATTTGCATCACAGTATCGAGAAGAAATGAATCTGCCAAAATATCCATCATTACTGTTTGGGTTTTTTGAATTTCCGTCTTAATAAATTGCATCATAATGAAATCCTTAACGGACGAGAAACTCTGCAGCTTGCGCTACACGTTCACGCCAATAATTTAATAAATCCTGCATGGTTTGTTCAAAACTAATCTCTGGTTTCCATCCTGTGTGTTTATGAAATTTCGTGGTATCCGGCACTTGCAAATCTGCATCAATCGGTCTTAAGCGCTCAGGATCCACTTCTATTTTAATTTTATTTTTTGCGGTGGAAATATTAATAAGATAATTCAACATCTCTTCAATTGTACATGTGTAAGTTCCACCAATATTGTAATATTCGCCCGCAATAGGATGATGCGTCACTAACATGTAATAAGCACGCACTGCATCACGCACATCAGCAAACGTACGTAACGATTGCAAATTCCCTACTTTGACGACTGGAGAAATCATACCTTTTTCAATCATAGCAATTTGCTTTGCAAACGTGGACTCAGCAAACACATCGCCGCGACGTGGGCCAGTGTGTGTAAACATACGCGTGGTCATCACAGTCATTTGATAAGCTTCGGCATAAAACCGTCCAACTAAGTCTGTCCCCACTTTTGAAATAGCGTAAGGAGAAGCAGGATGAAAAGTACACTCTTCCGTGATAGGTAATTTTTCTTTTGGAACGCGGCCAAAGACTTCTGATGATGCACAGACATGAATGATTGCATCTTTTTTGTAATGACGTAAGGATTCTAAGACCCGAGAGGTACCTTGAATATTGGTTTCATAAGTATCTAAAGGTGCTGTAAAACTCGTTTGTGGATAGCTTTGCGCAGCCAAATGAAATACATAATCGGGCTGTGCTAATTTCACTGCATAATCGATAGAAGCAGAATCTCGTAAGTCACCATAGACTAAACGGACCCGCTCATGACGATTAATATAAGGAATTAAGTGACTAATATTATCCAATGGACTCCGCCATCGGCATAACCCTATGATTTCCCAATCTGTGTTTTTTAAAAGAAAGTCGGCTAAATGTGAGCCAACCATACCGGTAATACCGGTGATAAATGCACGTTTTTTTTCCATATACAATAAAAACCTTTTCTATTCTTGTTGGAATTGGACATAATGTAACCCAACAAGCTATGAAGTCAAGGTTTTATAACATATGAAAATTTTATTGATCACAGATAATTGCTCCCCCACGGGTGGAGGGGCAGAAAAATATTTTTTTCAATTAAAAGAACAATTACAGCGAAGACCCCATCTCAAAGTGTATAGCTTAGGTTTTGGCCCAAAGACAATAAAAACAGAAAATAGTTTAGTTTTAAAAGAAACATCTTCCAAATTATGGCGCCAAGGGTGGCGCATGATTTTAAATCCTCGTAAGTATTGGCAATTACGCCGCTATATCAAACAAATGAATCCTGATGTGATTCATTTACATAATATTAAAAAGTATACTATTTCGTTGCTTGCTGCCGTACGAGGTTATCGTACAATTCAAACAATACACGATTATAGCCTGCTATGCCCCACCACTTGGAATGTGCACAAAGATTTAAGCCTTTGCCCTACTGGCATGACCCCATCCTGTTGGTTAAAACATCGCAGACATTATTCGTTAGCAAGTTACTTTGCACTTCTTTATTCATTTTTAAAAATGAGAAAATTAGTTAAAAAACAGGTGACCACTCTACTTACCCCTTCACCCTTATTAAAACAATATCTAGAATCGCAAGGATTTCAGAATGCAAGCTATATACCACTGTTGCAAAATCCACTTCCTGAAATAACAATTGATACCATGCAACCTAATTATTTTCTTTTTGTCGGGCAATTAGAAGAACAAAAAGGAATTCATCTATTATTAAATGAATTTATTGCGAGTAGAAAAATTAATGATACATTAATTTTAAAAATTGCTGGAAGCGGCTCACAAGAGTCTTTTTTAAAAAAACAAATTCAACGATTTCATTTGCAAGAATGCGTACATTTGCTAGGCTGGATAAACGATCCTCATTTATTAAAAAAATTATATGAGGAGTGTATTGCACTCATTTTCCCTAGCATAGGAATAGAATCCTTTGGTTTAGTCATTACTGAAGCAATGGGTCATGCTCGTGCAGTGATAGGCTCTAATCGAGGCCCTACTACTTGGTTGGTGGATCATCAACATACTGGGCTTTTATTCGATCCTTTACAGCAAGGTGATTTAGCAAGCCAAATAGTATTTCTCGCTAATAATTTCGCGATTGCAAAACAATATGGAAAAAATGGGTTAGGTAAGCTGAAAAAGATGTTTCCTTCGAATGAAGCATTAATTGATAGTATTACTGATATTTATCAAAGAAGCCGTCATTGCGAGGAGTGAAACGACGAAGCAATCCATATTTATATTATGGATCGCCACGGCCGCTTACGCGGCCTCGCGATGACGCTTCGCGTCAGCTCGCAATGACGAGTACGTAGGAAAATTAACCTGTGGTTAATTGGTCTTGAAGTCTCTTCATAGTTTTTTCACTGACTTTTTTAAAGCCTTTTACATCTCTTAAATCATCAACTGATTTGAAATCACCATGTTTAGTACGATAAGTGACAATTGCTTTTGCTTTAGCTGCGTTAATCCCTTTTACTTTCATTAACTCTTTAGCTGTTGCAGTGTTAATGTTAACTTTTTGTTGTTCTGTGTTTGCTTGATTTGCATCGTTTTTAGAAGCATCGGCAGTTTGTACAGCAGAAGGTTGATTAATAGCATCTTTGTTTTGCTCTGTTACACTAACAGCGTATGCGGAAGTCACGAAACCCATAACAGCAAATGCAGCGATAAATGAACGATAGAATGACATTGGTATAAACTCCTTAATAAAATGACTAAATTATTATTTTTCCCTGGGATGCCGGTATTCTCAATACTTTTAGAATACAGCTATATATCCATCGCATCTTCAGGTGCAATGGATATAGGAATATTACCACTATCTCATAATATAGCAATTGTCATTCCACAAAAAAGTGGCTAAAACTAATAAATCCACTATACTTCTTAACGCTGTTGTTGAATCAACCATGTCATTGCGAGCTTGCGAAGCAAGCGCGGCAATCCATGCTTCTTGTGGATTGCTTCGTCGCTTACGCTCCTCGCAATGACGAGGAGACCCTTCCTCTTAGCTTATTAATCATTGTTTTGGAGTGGACTATGAGTAAAGAATTAGCAGCACGCGTCCAGCGCATCAAACCATCCCCAACCTTGGCAGTATCCGCTCGTGCCGATGAATTAATTCGAGCAGGAAAAGATATTATTAATCTAAGCCTTGGCGAACCTGATTTTGATACTCCAGACCACATTAAAGCAGCCGCTATTCAATCCCTACAAGAAGGTTTTACGAAGTATACCGCAGTTGATGGTATTCCTAGCTTAAAAAAAGCCATTATTGAAAAATTTAAGCGTGATAATCAGTTACAGTATGAAGCTGCGCAAATTTTAGTATCTTGCGGTGCTAAGCATAGTCTTTATAACGCATTTGGTGCCATTTTAAACCCTCAAGATGAAATCATCATCCCTGCACCTTATTGGGTGTCTTATCCAGATATGGCTAAATTAATGGATGCTACTCCCATCATTGTGCAAACAAGCCTTGATCAACACTTTAAAATCACACCTGCACAGCTAGAAGCGGCAATAACCCCTAAAACTCGTATGATAGTCATCAATAGCCCTTCTAACCCTACGGGTGTCGCTTATAGCAAAGCAAAATTAGCTGCTCTTGGCGAAATTTTATTAAAACATCCCGATATTATTATCATTAGCGATGATATTTACGAACATACCTTATGGGCCAAAGAACCTTTTGCGAATATTGTCATGGCATGCCCTGGTTTATATGACAGAACAATAGTCATTAATGGTATGTCCAAAGCCTATGCAATGACGGGTTGGCGTATCGGTTATGCTGCAGGGCCTGCTGCTATTATTGGCGCTATGAAAAAAATGCAATCACAAAGCACTTCCAATCCCACAAGTTTTGCCCAAGTTGCATCAACTATAGCATTGACGGGCGATCAATCTTGTATTCAAACCATGATTCGTGCTTATAAAGAACGGCATGATTTTATTGTGGCAGCATTAAATGCTATCCCAGGAGTGAAATGCTTACCTAGCGATGGAACATTTTATTCATTCCCTAATGTGGAAGGCGTGATTAAAAAATCGAATAAAATAAAGAACGACTTAGAATTAGCGGATTATTTATTAAATGAAGCAGAAATCGCTGTGATCCCTGGATCTGCGTTTGGGGCAGAGGGTTATTTGCGATTATCCTATGCGACTAGCATGGAAAAAATTAAAGAAGCAATGAAGCGTATGCATCAAGCTATAACTCATCTTCTTTAAAGGAGAAAAATTATGCCAAAGCCAGAACATAAAGCTGTGTTTATCGCAATAGATGATGGTATGTTTAGTCAGATACACGCAGATCTTCTAAAAATACAAAATGTTAAATTTTCTGAAGTAAGGATTGCATCTGCTGTAGTTGCTGATGACAGCAAAGCACCGCCACAAGTTTTAGGGCCAACATGTGATATGGTGTTTTTTGTGATTGATGCATCGAAAGATATCTCTCATCAAATAGAAAAATTAAAAGGCTTAAAGTTGCCATATGATGAAAAAAGAGAAACCGGCATTATCATGCATCGATCAGACATCAAGGATGATCAAGTGACTATACGACCTAAAAATTTTATGGATTTACAACTAGATGAAACTGGAATAACAAAGTCTAAACAACCACATTCAACTTATGACGAAATACTTGTCGATACTAGAAAGCTGATAAAACATATTTACAGCCTACCTCATTTACCTAAGAAAAATATCTTTCTGACAGATCATACAGGTGAAGGAAGCCGAAAAATCTGCGATGAAATACCTAAAATGGAATATCGTTTAAATCTACCTGCCTTAGTAGCAGCGTTTAAAAAAATCTATAAAGCATTATACGATGGGCAAACGAGCTGGCTCAAATCTGCTAATTTTGCTGATTCACTGAATGGCTTGAGTGATTCTAAGGCGGAAATAGCAATCAAAAACCATATAGCACAAAATAGACAGAGCAGAACAGCGGAAGCTTGGTTTTTAGCAGAGAGACATCTTGGTGAAGATATTTCAGCTAAAAATGATGATTTATTTAGATGGATTTATAAATACGCATTTAGAAACAGCAGCTGGTTCTTTAAACAATCTAGAACAACAGGAGATAGACTTTTCAAAGCAAGAACTGTAGTAGACAAAATAGACCAACAAAGTACTAGGATTGACTCAAGTAATGATAAAACTCGCTCAGGAAAGATACGCCTAGCGCTTGGGTAAAAAATTATCATTTTATACTTTTTTATTGACGCAACCCGCATCCAATATTAGTATGCACATCTCAAATCTTACATTCCTCGGTAGCTCAGTCGGTAGAGCAATTGACTGTTAATCAATGGGTCACTGGTTCGAGTCCAGTCCGAGGAGCCAGTTATTACAAGAGTTTTAAATAAGACCATTAAAATCAATAAATTACCATAGAGCACTGATGGGGCACTTAGAGAGAATTAATACCAATAAATTCCAACACAATCTTCAATATTCTGTTAAAATATAAATATGAAAACCAAACCTCTTATTGAAACCAATCCTTACATGAAAGATGAGGCTATGAGAAAGAAATTAATCTCACGCTCAGTAAGGACATCCTGTGGTGTAGAAGGCATTAAAGCGCCTTCTAATATTGTTCGCTTTGAAATCCTTCGTAGAAAAGATAAGAAGATTTACAAAATTATTAAGTAATCGACTGCTCAAGTAACTTGCTAAAAATTTCCTGAATAGGCTGATAATTTCCATTGCCCCCCGCATGAATTGCTAAAATATATTGCTCAAATCCTTTTTGATTTTCAGTTTTATCAATCGCAGCAAAATTCAAGGATGCTCTATTAGCTTGCATCGCCATAAAGTCTGCCAGTAAGCGAGCTGTTCTTCCATTGCCTTCGCGGAAAGGGTGAATCAATATGAATTCAATATGCACAGCACCCAAAGCTAGAGTTAATTTATTGATATCAGAATAATGACATGGTGTGTATATAGCCAAATATTTTTTCTCAAACTCTTTCATAGATGCTTCAATGCGAAGAGGAGCAGCAAACGGAAATCCATCTTTTGACATAGTAACAGTACGATATTTACCTGCGCTAGGATAAATATCCCCTAACCATAAGTCATGAATATTACAAATATCTTCAACAGTGAATCTATGATTTTCATCAAATATTTCTAGAAGTTCTAATTCAGTTCTCTCAAGTTCTTGCTCTTCTATTGCACCCATTTTTTCTGGTGATTTAATACCAAGATAATTTTTAAGAACCTCATTGTTAGAGTGCGGCTCAAAATCTTCATCAGTAGGAACACAATAACGGTCAGTGCTTTTAAAATTCATATACTAATATGTCCGAATAGCAAGAAACTATACAGCTTTTTTTAGCTTAAAAGCAAGCATATTCCTTGAATTATCATTATTCCTATGTTAAACCTTCTTCACGAAAAATTTATTTTCTTGACTACTAATCAATGGCTCATTGGTTCGAATCCAGTCCGAGGAGCCAAATAAATTCCAACATTATCTTTTTTACAAAATCACGCACTTAATCTCTGCAAATCAAGAAAAATTGCTTTACTAGCCGAGGCCGAGGCGCATTCTTTACCTGCTATATCCCCACAATTTTCATCATCCTGCTTGAATAAAAATTGCTTTTGACTCACCCGACTTTCAGTCGGGTGAGTCAAAAGCAATTTTTAGCTTTTTGAAGTTAGTACTTAAATACTGGGGAAGGGGTCAAGTGCCACCCATGATCATGTTTTAACAAAGCAACATGATCATGGGTGGCACTTGACCCCTTCCCCTTCAATAATACCCATTATTCATACAGTTAAACCCACTTCGTGAAAAATTTATTTGACATCATCGCAAAAAAATTTTTTAATGACTTCAATTTTAACAATCGATAAGGAATGTGGTTATGCCAAAATTAAAAGCAGCTTTTGTGGGGGCGGATGAAAAACAAGTCACAACCCTTTATACGGATTTGACTGAAGAATTGTATGATGGTGATGGCCAACAACTCAATCCTCGTCAATGGCATATTAAGGGTTCTTTCTCAACTTTTGATATCACAGCTGTTAGATTAAAGTTAGATGATGGTAAAGTGATAGGAGCTGATGGGCAAGAGGTTAAAGCTGCTGGTGATGATGGCAATGGTTTTGACGATAATTTGGGTGCTGATGATGGTGCTACACCATCTTACGATATGATGGTTATCGTTCTGGATGCTTCTAAGGATGCAAAAGATTTAAAAACACAAGCAGCTGATATCAAAAAATTAAATTTACCCACTCCAAAACAAACACATATAATTTATTTGCATGATGCAGAGAGTAAAGAAACAAAAGAAAAGACCAAAGAAAGAGCACTAGAGCTTTTACCTACTATTTATAACAGCCCAGTAGATGCAAAAGCACATCCTCTCAACGTATACAGAACCACGAAGCCTCGCACTCAAGAGTATAATGCTAATCACATGGGATTCTGGATTAATTTCAAGGCAAAGAATAATAATTATCATCAAAACTTACCTGCCATCGTTGCAGCGTTTAAAAAAATCTATAATGCTTTATATGATGGCCAAAGTTCTTGGTTTAAATCAACGAATTTTGTTAAACAACACTTTGAGGTTGAACATAATAATAGCGGCAATGATGCTGAGAATCAGCAAAATACCATCCGAGCCTATATACAACAAAATCCAAATAGCAGGACTGCTTACGCTTGGCGGTTAGCGTGTGACCATTTTGATAATCTTAATCCTAATGAGAATAGACGATTATTCAATAAAATTTATCAATATGCTTTTGCCAATACGGGATGGTTTTTCAAACAATCTAAATCTTTAGGAGCCACTCTCTTTGCAACAAGCACAGTAAAGGCAAAATTAAATGAAAACATGCCCATTCCCGGGTCATTAGATGACAATACTCGTGCTGGCAAGATATTTAATGCGCTTAGAAAACAATAACAAAGGATACTTATGTCTAGGTCTTCTAGTCTTCCTGAAACTAACAAATCGAAGATTGTTGCGGTATTAAAACACTCAGGTGCATCTGTCGAAGATGCACTTAAAGAGTTAAAATATGAGGCTGCGGATTTTGATAAAGCACTTGCTGAAGTTAAACTAGACAGAGAACGATTCAAACAAGTTAAAACCATAAGAGATTGTGTTGTTAAAGGTATCGCTGCATTTGGATCTATTTGTAAAACAGAACCTCATCAATCGAAATTTCTCGATTTTGTTAAACGAATTAATATTGACTCTATTCCTGTATTTGCCACACCGAACGAACTTGCATCCTCTCCCACTAAGCCTATACGGTTTACAGAAAATGTGGTAAAAGAAGTAGAAGAACGATTTGGGATGATGAATCTTACTGCAAGTTTTGAATTAGTCGACAGAATCAATAAAAAACCGAGTGATTTTCTTTTAGAACATTGTTGTGTTGCTTTTTTACAAATTATATATCAACGAGGAATTGCTAACAAACCCGAGCGTTTCCCTAATATAGCAGCTTGTAAAGAGATACCAGAACATAAACCTTTACATGATGCATTTGCTGCATTACCTAGACACATAGGGGTATTAAGAAAACCAAATAGAAATCTTTCTGTCATTATTACAGGAAAATCAACAGAGTACATTCCTGCAAGAAGAACTTCTATGCTAGACCCCTTCTCTACACAAAACAGAACACGGGAACAACCTTTACTTGCCCCAACAATACAAGAAGCTAAAACAATAACAGCTACTGGAACCACATCACATGTTCTTGCTGTATTACCGCCTGCTGCTACAGCGCCTACGCCTGCACCCGCAAAAGAACCTGAGAGACATCATTCACCATCACCTACTCCGCCGCCACCGCCACCTCCGCAGTCAGACCCAGCTGGAGAAGAAACAGCAACACCGCCACCCACAGTGAATATTGCGGCATCGGGTCCTATAAACTTTACTATATAAGAAAGGAAATAATATGCCTATAGAATACACTGCTACTATTATTGGAGACGACCAAAAACAAGTCGATGCAATATATAATGCTATTGTCAGCGATCCTCAAAGTGGACTGGCTACTAACGCACGCATTAAACTTTTTAAAGTAAAATCAGCTGATGATGCAAAAAGTATAAATGTCAAAGTTGGCATTGAACGTGAACAAACCAGATGGGTTGTGCTTGATGCTAAACGAGATGTAAAAGCACAAGCCGGAGAAATGAAAAAACTAGGCTTGAGACCTATCAATCCTTGTCATGTCATTCTTATCAATTATGATGAAAAAAATCCAACTAACACTCAAGAAATAGATGTTGCTTTAAAAGATATTGGTAATACTGTTAACGTTCCTGTATATGATGTAACTTCTATAACAAAAACAAAAGAAGATGAAGGCTATGAAGATCTAAGAAAAAAAGTAAAAGGGGATGAAAAATCATTCGATGGTTCTTATGTCTATCTCCTAGTCAGAAATTTCAAAAAAATCTACCAAGCTTTAAGAGATGGCCAAACCTCTTGGACTTATAAATCAAATTATTTAGATGACATTAACCGTGTTATGGTGGATGATTCTGCTATTCGTTCCATTGAAGCACACGTGAAAAAAACGCACCCCGAGAGTAGAACAGCAAAAGCATGGGAATTAGCAAAGCGCTATATTCATTCTCAAGATATATCCACCGACGTTGCATTATTTAAAGAAATTTATGCGTATGCATTTTCACATAGCGGTTGGTTTTTTAAACGGTCGCAATCAACAGGAACTACTTTTTTTGCGACAAGTAGTTTGCAAGGGAACCTCGCTGACCTTAAATTTGAAGATAACCCAAATCCAAATAGCCGCACAGCGAAAATTCGTAGAGCACTTGAAAGTAATTAAGCATGCCAAAAGAAATTCGAGCAATTTTGATGGGGGTCGATGCTAATCTTCTAAAAAGTATAGAGGATGAATTGATAGCCACGAAAAGCAGGCAATCAATAAGAAATGGGATGGTTACAGGCACAGAAAATGTTAAAGTATTCAGATCTGTCGTACCCACTACTACAGATGCAAAACTTGCCCCATTAGAATCCAATTACGATATTGTGCTATTGGTATTCGAAGCTGATAAAGACATTCAAGAACAAGTTGGGCATTTTGAAAAATTAAGCCTCACCTATTATCCATCTGCAAAATATAGAGCGATTTTTTACCATGAATCTAATCACACTAAAGACTTTAAAATAGCTGATAAAACCATGCAATCTTATCTCCATCGCATTTATCGCCAAGATATTCCTTATCATGTTATTAATATAGCTGCTTCAGATAAATCGCTTTTCTTTTGGGAAATAAGAAAGAATATCATTGCTGTAGAAAAAGAATTACAACTCATGTTTCTTATTGAGGCTTTCAAAAGAATTTATACTGCATTAAGAGAAGGTCAAACGGATTGGTTAAAAACAAATTTCTTAGATGCATTCGTTCCTGGTATGAGTCATGAAGCTGCAAAAGAATTAATTGAGAGGCACGTGAGAAACAGTGATTCGGATAGTAGAACAGCAAAAGCTTGGTACTTAGCACAACGTTATGTTGGAACAGATATAGCAAATAATCTTGAGTTATTTAAAGAAATTTATGCTTATGCGTTTGAACACAGTGGTTGGTTCTTTAGACAATCAAAATCCAGCGGAATAACCTTTTTTGACATAAGTAACCTAGAAACTAACCTGCCTAATTTAAAATTTAATTCAAAAGATCCAGACAGTCGTACTGCGAAAATAAAGCTAGCGTTGAAAATGTCATAAGGTGAGAAAAGTAACAATACTATCGTCATTGCGAGCGTAGCGAAGCAATCCATATTTTATATATGGATTGCCGCGCCTGCTTAGCAGGCTCGCAATGACGGGCTCTCGATAGAAATCTTCGCTTCGCTCAAGATGACATACTCCTCAGCAGGATGACAAGGGCAGCTAATACACCCACACCCCATTCCACCCTGCTTGCGGAGGCTGCACTTTAAAATATTCACAGCGACCTATGAATAAAGGCGCAATAGTATCAGTTGGATAAATCTCAATACAATGATGAAAGTTAGCAATAGCCTCGTCCCAACGATGTTTGGCATACTCAGCAAATCCAGCAGCAAACATTTTATTATAGGCATCGATATCAAACCCTATTTTTTCATGCTGCTCAGCAAGTAATTCATAAATGCGTATTCCTTGTTCTTTGCCTTTTAAAGCCACGCAATCGATGAAACGCAACATAAATTGATTTTTAATATCAGAATAAACTGTTTCACTCACAATAATATTTGCATTGTAAATTTTACATGTCCCCTCTAAGCGGCTAGCAATATTCACTGCGTCTCCTAAAGCCGTATAATTTAATCGTTGCGAAGATCCTAAATTACCTACAATCACACTCCCCATGTGTATCCCAATACGTGTGAAAAATGGCGGAATACCTCGGCTTACCCAATTCTTATGAAGTTCTCGCAAGCGTTTTTGGCAACGTAGTGCTGCTCTTGCTGCACAATAACTCGGGTTTTCTTGCGGCAGCGGAGCACCCCAAAATACCATAAGAGAATCACCAATATATTTATCAATCGTACCTTTTTCCTCAGTAATAATTCTGGATAATTCATCAAAGTATTCACAAGTATAAATCATGAGTTGATTCGGATCTAATAATCCTGCAATAGTGGTAAAATCTTTGATATCAGTAAACATGATGGCAAGTTGTTTCTTTGCACCCCCAATTTGTGCTTCTGTCCCTGTCTCAATTAATTGTCGCACTAAATCTTTAGGCACATATTGTTGAAATAATCTTAATCCTTTTTTCATATTATGCAGAGAATCTGCTAAATAAATTATTTCTCTCATTCGTGATTCAGTCACAATATCTTCACTTAATTCAAAATTTCTAATTTTGTCTGTTTCTTCAATTAAATCTTTAATGGGTTTGACAATGCGCGTGATTAACTTAGAAACTAAGATAATCCCCACAATTAATACCAAAATTCCTATCATCATGGTGACGAAGTTTGATCGCCTTAACGCGCCGGTAAAATCATGTTCGGGAACGATAATCCCCAAATACCAAGTATGACCACCAAATCCAGGCATGGCTTTATAAGTCGATAAATATTGATACCCCTCAAATTCAAATTGAAATTGTTCTTGGCCTTTTGTTTGATACACTTCAAAGGATTTCATAATCCCTGGATGACCTAGCTCTTCAATGTTTTTTAAAACAGGATTGCGATATTGCACCATGTGCGGGAAAGCTATTAATCTGCCATCATCTGCTATAATAAAAATGACGCCATGCTGACTTACATTAATTTTTTCAATGGATTTACGCAAAAAATCTAAACGCACATTGACACCAATTACACCAAGCAACGTGCCCTCTTGACTAATAGCCGGTGAAGCAATCGTAATTCCCCAATAGGGATAACCTAGAAATTGATAGCGATAAACATCGGTAATAATCGCTTTTTTATTAGTTTTTGCTGTTTGATACCAAGGACGAGTGCGTGGATCATATTCAAGTTTTTTCATTTCTGTTTTTTGAGTGATTTTCCCTTCTTGATTTTTAAAAGAGGTAACACGAGTAGCAAGTCCAGTATTGCTTTTAAATATTTGTGTCACCATAGCATTATCACTTTCTTTGCCATAGAGAATCACATTACCTTGTTCATCTCCAAAGAAAACAGATTGCACACTCGCTAAGGTTTTAGTTTCATGATTGAAAATAATAGAGATAAGCTGTGATGTTTCTCCTACGTTATTGATGTTCACCAAATGATGAGTAATTAATTCTGCTACTAATTCTGTTTCAACTTTAATGTGATCGAATTCATTATTGATATCTTTAAAAGTAGAAGATGAAATTTCTTGAATTAATTGCTGGGAAACATAAGTCATGCTTTTTGAAAAATCAAAATAGGTAATCGTGATCAGCGATGCTATTGCAATCACAAATAAGCTAATAAAGATGAAAAGGATGCTAAATCGCAGAGTGAAGACTATTTTTCCTGCTTTTTTGAGATGCGCAATCATGTAGCATACTCTTTTGGTTATCTAGTGAGCAAAGTATACCATTAATATAGGGGGCGTTGTTGCATAAATAACTTGTCATGCCGCACTTGTTGCGGCATCCGGGCTTTTGTTCTCAATAAGCTATAATGTGGCGAATGTCTCACAAAAAATTGAGACATATCTGAAAGACTAGTAGCAGACTCAGTGCTAGTATGCGGCTATGTCTATGGATTGACACGGTTATTGGACGGATTCTGCAACCACTCCTCGTTTTGTATGCATGGACGCAAAATTAGACATGGAAAAGTATACTGAACTCAGTAAAGGACAGCACCAGCTGTCCTTTTTTTTATTGGTAACAGCTCAAGCCCATCGCGAGCAAAACTGATTTGCGAGCCGTCGTACCGCGCGAAGGCGTTGTTATATCTTGTCATTGCGAGGAGCGAAAGCGACGAAGCAATCTATAAGTTATGGATCGCCACGCCTGCTTCGCAAGCTCGCGATGACGAATTGATGCAACAACGTCGATCAAGTCACGAGACGACTTTTTTGCAATAGAGTATCTTCAAAATTATGCAATAATTTCGTTGTAGTACTATAAGAGCAAGAACAAAAAAAGCTAAAACGTTTTTGAGTAAGAGATTGATTTGTTAATAATGTACCTTTAACATAGCTACGCAAGGCATTATTATCATTAAGCTGATGAGTAGCATTTAAATGGCTTATAGCTTGATCAAGCTCCCGAATTTTATTTTCTGTACCACTTTTACCAAAGAACAAAGATAGCAATGAATAAGTCCAAGTGCTTTTTTCAACATTTAAAGCATCCCTTCTTACTATTAGTTGTCGCCTTAATTCCAATCTATTACCGCTAGATAGCAATACTGGCGCGCTTGGCTGTTGTTGTGTAGAAATAGAAGATGCCGGAGGATTCTGGATTGCTCCGTCGCTTGCGCTCCTCGCAATGACGGATACAGTAGGGGTTGTTTCATCGCTACCGCTCCTCGCAATGACAGGGACAACAGTATGGGTCGGTTCATTGCTTCTGCTCGTCGCAATGACGGGAGCTGACCCAACTAATGGTCTTAAACAATCAGCAAGTCTTCTTAACATAGGAAGTTGTAATTGATCGACCTGATGAGCTGATTTTTCCTTTTTGCTTATTCTATCTTCAATATCATTTAAAGTAAGTTGATCTTGTCCTTCAGAAAACATATCATCTGAAAAGTTATCTAGAAGTTCACATAATATGGATTCATCATTATCTTTAAAAGTTTCACTAAAAGCTGGGAATCTTTGTTGGATAAGAGCTCTCAATTTTGTTTCTTTACTTGGTAGTCTATCTTCTTCTTTATTATCATCCTGAAGTGACATATCCCGTTCGTCATCATGATCTGTAGCTGCAACAGTAGAAGATAATTGCGGAGGAGATAAAGCAGAAACTTTTGTAACCACTGAATGGCGCTTACTCGTACTTGATGTAACTGACCTATCTTTAGATGAATCTATACTATTATCTTTAGAATCATTAAGAGAGCGATCCTTAGAGTTACCCACTGTCTGACTTGGAACAACAGCGCTTCCTGTGGAAACTCGCGAAGAGGACACTGATATATCTTTTGGATCCGAGGTAGAAGCAACACCTGACGATATCGAAGTAGAAGCTGCGGCTGCAGCTGCTCGCTGCGCCTCATGCAAAGCAGCTGTTTGACTTGTAATAGCTTGAGCCAGTTGCTCAGCACTAACAATTGGCGCTGCTAGAGAAGCAGGACTAGTTAAAATAGGACTAATCGCATTACCATTTGAATAGGTAGGCGAAGGTATAGCAGCGGCATTTGCCCCACTACCTCCCGCTTTCGGACTAGCAATACCTACTGATCGATCACCCATTTAGGCACCCCCTTATCTTCTTGCCGCAGCTGTTGGTGTTGATGCTGCCGCTGCACTTGCTGAAGCTGCAGTTGTAGCTGCTGGTTGTTTTTTTGCTTGAGCATGCAAATCATCAAAACACTTAGCATATTCTACATTGCGCGGTAAATATTGTCCTGATTTGGTAGAATATAATTGATAAAAAGTCAAATAAACATCTGCAGGTTTTTTATTAGAATGTTGTTCTCTACTACAATCAAGATTAAATATCGCTGCGACATTTTCATTTTGCCATCCATCGATTATTGATTTTGATTCATTTAACACAGTCGATGTAGGTTTTTTAGCATTTGCTGCATTTTGTAAAAGTTGAAAAATAATAGCTTCCGCTTGTTTTCTTTTATCAGTTTCGCTATCTGTCAAATCAGTATGGAAGATCATTAATAAATTAACGGCATCAACGCATTGCTGACTAACAAATTTCGCTAATTTTGCTTTATCGGTTGCTGGCGTACGAGTTGCTCCTCCCCCTCCACCACCATTCATCATATCTGCCAAACAAAAAGCCGTAGAAGCACCGTTATTTGCTTTCGTATCATTTAATTGTTGAGTCACATCTTGCAAACGTTGAGTGACATTTTGTAACTCTGTTTTTAAACGTTTATTTGTATCCTCAAGTACATCCTTATCTTTTTCTAATTTTTCTTCATTTTCTCTCTGGCGTTTACGTGTTCTTAACATCACTTCAATATTGCCTGTTAATTGTTCCCAACCATTGACAAATTTGCTTCTATCGTATTTGGGTTGAGAAATAATTTTCATTAAATCTTTTGTTAATGCATTACTAGCCTTGCTATTTAGCTGTTCTATTGCACGAATTAAATCAGATATCATTGCTCGCGGTGAAACTAATATCTGATAGGAATTTTTTACATTCTGCGCAAGTTTATCCACTGTTGGATGTTTGCTTAATGAGGCGGATATTTCTTCTCTCAATTCTGTCAATAAACTATTATAAGGAAATGTTAAACTTCCTAATGCTTTAGCATCTTGATCCACTTCCATGGCAGCAGCTGCTGATGCACTTGCAGATGAAGTAGTATTAGGTCTGGTAGATTCAGAAAGTACACGTGCTGTAGAAGATGAAGCCATAAATTTCCTCTTATGTAATATTGATATAGCAACAGAATTACAATTAAGTAATTCACTCCGTATTGTGCTTTTTGTCGGCACAACAATACCATGACATTTATTAAAAAACAATACAGTAAGAACACTTCCAGCGATTTCTGCTGACTGATCCATCCGAATTCATTTCGGATGGATCATACAAATTAGTTCTGATATGATCGAAGGACATTAATTATTTAAGGATGAATGCGATGAAACACACTACCCTTCTTAAGTTATCCACTATTACTCTTTTCACATTAGCTGTTGGCTATACTACTGTTTCAACAGCTAGCAATATGACTATTCCTTCTGCTGCTACACGCGATCAACAACCTCCTGCTGTCAAAAATAGAGTGGAAAGCGAAGCTTTCTTGGCAGCAAACAAAACAAAACCTGGCGTTATTACACTAGCAGATGGTTTGCAGTATAAAATTATCACAGAAGGCAAAGGTGCTAAGCCAAAAGAAACTGATACTGTTGTTGTACATTACGCTGGCAGATTAGTGGATGGTACAGAATTTGATAGTTCTTACAAACGCGGCGAACCTACTACGTTTCCTGTCAATGCCGTTATTCCTGGCTGGGTTGAAGCATTACAATTAATGCCCGTGGGATCCACTTGGGAGCTGTATATTCCTTCTGCTCTTGCTTATGGTCCACAAGGTGCATCCCCTGCCATTGGGCCGAATCAAGCATTGATATTTAAGGTGCAGTTGTTGGCGGTGAAGTGACACGAAGTGTCATCCTGAGGTGTGCTCTTTACACCGAAGGATCTCCATGGATAAGCTCAGCCATTTGAGGGAAGGGAATCAGAAACAGTGTTGAATAAATAATTTTTGTGCGCAGGTAGACCTCGCAAAGCGGGTGACGCGGAAGGAGGGCTCCCGCCATGCGCAAGCATGGCGGGATACCTGCAGCGGCAGGACCCGCTTTTCCCGAATCCAACGCGCATCAAAAATTATTTATTCAGTTCAAACTCCAAAAACTGCTGCTCCAACTTCCACTGCATAGCCGCTTTTTCATTTTGCCGTAAAAACATTTCACAAGAAGAAGATAATTTTTCTGCACTAGGTTTATCTCGCTTACACTCAGAAACAAACTGTTTATAATCATCATTTTGCCAAACACTTTTACCAGGTAAAAAACTATAGGTTATACTATTACGCACAAGATTTTTTAATATTGCATAAGAAAAATGATAATTTAAGACAGCAGTCACATATTGCTCCGTTAAATTAGTTCGTAACACCCCTTCATCATCAGTAGACAAAGCTACCGGCACGTGGTTAACAAGATAAAGCGGCAAAGGATGTTCACTTCCTTGAACATTTAAAATTTTGGCATTACTTATTAAATTAATTTCCACTAAAATTTTCTTTTCTGCCATATATTTTAATAAATCTTGATAATGATCTTCATAAGCAATAGAGACACCATGACCAATACGTTCAGCATGCCCGATATAAATTGCATCTTGTATATGAAAACGCAATTCTTGTGGCAACACTAATTGCGGACTTAATTCACCTGCATGCAAACTAATAGGTACCTTAGGGTATAACTGATGCAAATATCCTATCATTTTCATATGCAGCTTATAATCACGCACAGCAAGATAACCATCTTCAGGTTGCACGATATTAATGCCAACAATGCGTGGATCTTGGTTCGCTGCTATAAATCCTGCTAGCAATTGCGCAAAGATTTGTTCCGGCGGCTGTTCACGCAATACTTGATAAAGATAACGTACTTTGACATGACAGCCAGGTTGTTCTTTTTTAGTGTGACACATCAGAGTTTTTGAAGTTTTTCTTTCCATGACATCTAAATTTTTTGAAATGGTTTTCGCAATAGCTGCAATATTTTTTTCTATTAATACATGACGCATCAAATCTAGATTTGGATTCCATGCAACTTTTTTTCCTAACATCCCTGATGCATTAAAATCCAGCGTGACCATGATTTCTAAATAAAGTTCATTTTGCTTACCCGCTCTATCCATGATTTCTGCTAAGATATCTGTGCTATGCATGGCTTGAATCACATAATATTTATCAAACACTGCAAAGAAATGATCATGCCCAGATTCTGTAAATGGATAAAAAATAAAATCGATTGCTAAAGGAGAAAAATCTCGCATAGACCAAGCATTAATTAATTGATTGTAGATAAGTGGATTGTGGATGCTATGATTTAATAAATCTTTTTCAGGGCAAGGTAGAATTGCTGAGACTTTATAACTTCTTTCATCCAAACATAGATGATCTTTATTCACATATTTCAACATATTTTCAGCCATGCCTGCACCACCAAGATGATTATGTAAATCTGCACCTTTAGGCATGGCATATAAAAATGGGTATAACGCTGCAGGATTGTTTTTGATAGATTCGAAATAATTATCGACGTTTGCGTAAGCTAACGTACTCAATAAAATGAATAATATCCCCGTTAATTGCTTTATCATTTTGACCTCTGTTAGCTACGTCATTGCGAGGAGCGCAAGCGACGAAGCAATGACGCTACGCGTCAGCTCGCAGCGATGACATGGGTTATGGGTAGCACCTAACCCTTCTCCCTGATAAGATTGTAGCAGGACAGGAAAAAAAAGGGAGTATTATGGATAAGAAACAAGGTGGTTTAGCAGGAATTATGGCCGGCGCCACCGCTATTAGTACTGTTGGCAAGGAAGGCGTGGGCTTAACGTATCGGGGATACGATATTCATGATCTAGCAGCAGAAGCTGCATTTGAAGAAGTCGCGTATTTACTTATTTACGGTACTCTCCCTACTCTCACTGAATTACAAGCTTACCAAGAAAAACTTGTTTTATTGCGCGAACTCCCTCATAAATTAAAAATAGTTTTAGAAGCCATGCCTAGTCAAACCCATCCTATGGATGTTTTACGCACTGGTTGTTCATTTTTAGGCACGTTAGAACCAGAATCTGCACAACATGGCCAACAAGATATTGCTGATCGTTTATTAGCCATTACTCCTGGTATGTTATTATATTGGTATCATTTTCACCAACATGGTCATCGTATATCAACACAGAGCAAAGAAATATCAACCGCTGGTTATTTTTTAGAATTACTGCATGGAAAATCCCCTGATCAAGATCAGAGAAAAGCAATGAATACCTCTTTGATACTCTATGCAGAACATGAATTTAATGCTTCCACTTTTGCTACACGAGTTACCGCATCAACATTAGCAGATTTTTATTCCGCAATCGTGAGTGGAATTGGCACGTTGCGTGGACCATTACATGGTGGCGCCAATGAAGAAGCATTACATTTGCTTATGCATTTTCAAACACCACAAGCAGCAACTGAAGGCATCTATGCCATGCTTGCGAATAAAACTAAGATTATGGGATTTGGTCATCGCGTTTATAAAATTTCAGATCCACGTTCTGATATTATAAAACAATGGTCGAAAAAATTATCTAAGCATGCGAAAGATAAATATTTATTTACAGTTTCGGAATGTATTGAAAAAATCATGTGGGATCAAAAGAAATTATTTCCCAATGTCGATTTTTATAGTGCAAGCACCTATCATTTTTGCGGTGTTCCCATCAATATGTTTACCCCACTCTTTGTGATGGCACGTCTTGCGGGATGGAGTGCACATATTATGGAACAGCGACAAGATAATCGCTTAATCCGACCTGATGCGGATTACATTGGACCATTACAACAAGAATATATACCCATTAAAAAAAGAGGATAATTGTTGATATGGATTTAGAATTAGCTGCCATTGCTGATTATGTAGCAAATGATCCCATTGAAAATCAGGAAGCTTATCATGCTGCACATTATTGCTTAATGGATGCAGTAGGATGCGCTATATTGGCATTACAATATCCTGCTTGTACAAAATTATTAGGACCTATTATTCCAGGCACTATCGTACCTAAAGGTTCGCGTGTTTTAGGAACACATTTTATTTTAGATCCTATTCAAGCTGCATTTAATATTGGTGCTATGATTCGCTGGCTAGATTTTAATGATACTTGGTTAGCAGCAGAGTGGGGACATCCTTCTGATAATCTTGGTGCTATTCTTGCCGTAGCAGATTACCTTAGTCAAAAAAAATCTTTTATCATGCATGATGTATTCACTGCGATGATTAAAGCCTATGAAATCCAAGGTATTCTTGCATTAAATAATAGTTTTAATCGTATTGGATTAGATCATGTGGCGTTAGTGAAAATAGCATCGGCTGCTGTTACCACTCATATGTTAGGCGGTTCACGAGATCAAATTATTGATGTTTTATCACATGCTTTTATTGATGGTCATAGTTTAAGAACATATAGACATGCCGAAAATACAGGTTCACGTAAATCCTGGGCAGCAGGAGATGCCGCTAGCCGTGCTGTGCATTTATCATGGTTAGTCATGCAAGGTGAAATGGGGTATCCAAATGCGCTCACCACAAAAACCTGGGGGTTTTATGATGTATTATTTAAAGGCGTGAGCTTTACCTTGCCGCGTCCGTTTTCATCGTATGTGATAGAAAATATTGTATTTAAAATTTCATATCCTGCAGAATTTCATGCACAAACCGCTGTTGAATGTGCAGTACAATTACATCCCCTCATTAAAAATCGATTTGATCAAATTGAAAAAATTGTTTTGACAACACAAGAATCGGCCATTCGTATCATTAGCAAAACTGGTCCATTAAAAAATCCTGCGGACCGTGATCATTGTTTACAATATATGGTAGCTGTCGCTTTATTATTCGGGAGATTAATTGCAGAAGATTATGAAGATGCTGCAGCCAAAAATCCACGTATCGATGATTTACGTCATAAAATGGTTATCGAAGAAAATAAACAATTTAGTAAAGATTATTTAGATCCGAATAAACGTTCTATTGCCAATGGCATTCAAGTTTATTTTAAAGATGGCAGTCATACTGATCCTATAGTGATTGAATATCCTATTGGTCATCCACGCCGGCGTGAAGAAGGTATTCCTTTATTAATGAAGAAATTTGAAATGAATTTGGCAACGAAGTTTGATCAGAAAAAAAATTCAAGAAATCATCAAGGTTTTTGCTGATCCTGTGCGATTGGAACAAATGGAAATGCGGGAGTTTGTGGAATCATTTATTAAAGAAAAAGGAAAATGAGGAAAATAGAATGAGGAGATCCATGGAATTATTTTAGAACGCTGGATCCCGCGCCTTCGCGCATAGGCGTCAAGCTAAGCGAATTCGTCATTGCGAGGAGCGTAGCGACGAAGCAATCTAGAACTTCATGATACCTTTATGTACGTTCTGGATTGCTTCGCTGCGCTCGCAATGACGAATTCGCTTAGCTTGACGCCTATGCGCGAAGGCGCGGGACGACGCTTTAGTGTTGAATACCCTGTAACATATTTTTCGCATCCGGCACAACAGATGTTCCTGTAGGAACAGCATCATTCACCTTCGCTTTTAAGCTTTCTAAGCTAGGTTGAACAATTCCATTCAACCAAGTCACTGCGGGTTGGAATGAAGGTACTAATTGTGACTGCGTCCACCAAGGTTGTTGTTGTAAAGCCGTCATTTGCACTAAGAACACAACGATTAACACTAACAAAAATCCGCGTGCTAATCCAAAAACAGCTCCTAACAATCGATTAAAAAAACTAATACCTTGTCCTTCAACTGCTTTAGATAAAATGTAATTAAATATAGAACCCACAATTAATGTGACTACAAATAAAATCACATAACTAATTCCAACCGATAACATGGATACCGATGTCGCTGCGGCATTGCTACCTACTGCGGAAGAAGCGCTTGAGACAACGGATTGTACAGATTGAGAGCTGGTAAAATATTGTGCTACTGGTGTAGCAAATAAGCTAGCTACCACAAAAGCGGCAACCCAGGTGATAAGTGAAATAACTTCCTTGACTAATCCGCGCATTAACCCTGCAATCGCAGAAATGAAAAATATCGCTAAGAAAACATTATCAACCCAATTTAAATTTGACATAGGCTCCTTCCTTCATGAGTGGGTGAGTTACCAGTATAGCATAATTTTTGCGATTTGCAGAAGCTCTAGATGTTGTCATTGCGAGGAGTGAAACGACGAAGCAATCCATGTATGTAGATTGCTTCGTCGCTACGCTCCTCGCAATGACGAGTACCAACTAGATGCCAGCTTTCGCTGGCATGACACTATACAACCTGCGTAAGAATATCTTCACTAAGATCACTAAATATCGCATCAACACCTAATGAAAATAACTCTTTCGCACGCTTTACATCATTCACAGTATACGCTAACACTTGCTTACCCATCGCTTTCATTCTTGCAATATTTTCTTTATCTAAAAGTTTTTGATTGAGATGGATACTCACACAATTAAGTTCATCACTTATTTTTTCCCACCCTGGAAACCAAGTATCAATTAATAATCCAATCTGAATTTTATCTGAAACTTTTCTTATTGCTCGCATGACTTCTAATGAAAAACTAGAAAGTAAAATATGAGAATTTTCATTTGCAATAAAATCTAATACTTTTTTGACGATAATATCTTCTTTACCAATTTGAGCTTTAATTTCGATATTAGCAGATAACCGCTGCTGCTTTAATAAAGCTAACACATCTTGCAAACATGGAATTTTTTCTTGATGAAATTGAGGATGAAACCAAGATCCTGCATCTAATTTTTTTAATTCTTCATAAGTAAAGTCTGAAACATTGCCTTTCACATTCGTGGTACGCTCTAATGTATGATCATGAATAACAACCACCTCACCACACGCTGTTAACATCACATCAAATTCAACCCAATTAATTCCTAATTGTTTTGCCTTAACAAACGCAGCTATTGTGTTTTCCGGTGCATAATAGCTAGCACCTCTATGGCCTATCACTGGAGGATGAATTGATAGCATATTAAAATGGACCATTCGCTAAGTGAATCCCTACCACACCTAATACAACCAATGCTAAAGCAATTATTTTCCTTAAAGAGAGTGTCTCTTGAAATATGAGCACACCTAATATTGCCACTAATACTGTTCCTAATCCTGACCAAATTCCATAAACAATGCTCATATCAATCCCTTGTAATGCAACTGTTAACCCTATTAAAGCAAGACAATAAAATAAAAATAAACAAAACGAAGGCTTTAACTTTTTTAACCCGTCAGACAATTTTAAAGAGACAGTCCCTAATACTCCAAAAAATATAGCTGCAAAGAGAAACAACCAAGAAATAGACATTGCGTTATCCTAACTTTAATCCAACAACACCTAATATAATAAATGATAATGAGGCTGCTTTGATAGCTGTCATAGGCTCATGAAAATAACCCCAACCGATAAGAGCAATACAAAACGTCCCTAACCCTGACCATGCCGCATAGGCTACACTCACTTCCATGCGTTTAAGAGTTAAGGTCAAAAATACAAAGGAAAGCCCGTAAAAAACGAAAATGAAGATAGAAGGAAGCGTTTCGGTAAAACCATTAGAAATTTTCATTGAAGTGGTTCCTGCCACTTCTAAAAGGATAGCAAATAACAAATAAATAATGGGTATCATAATTCCTCTACAACAAAAACGAACAATGTCATGCCCGCGGAAGCTGACACGCAGTGTCATCCTGAGCACGCTCTTTGTGCGAAGGATCTCCTTAACAAAGCAGAGCCTATCGATATAGGCTACGTCATTGCGAGGAGTGAAACGACGAAGCAATCCATATTTATATCATGGATCGCCACGGTCGCTTACGCGACCTCGCGATGACGAAATAACCTGGATGCCACCTCGCGAGCTACGCTCGCGGCTGGCATGACAAATTGAAAAATCCATGTATGCTAGTAACATCTAGCATTTTCTCCCACTACTGTTAAAATACAGCACCTATGTTAACAGCAAACCCTTTACATCCTCCACTCGCCAAACAACCTGGGGAACGCTTATTTTGGGCTAATCTTCTAGGTAGTAGTGTAGCACTCGCCTTAAGCTGCGTCATTGCGGAAAGTAAGAAATTAGTCATGATTATCACACCGGATACTCTATCAGCAAATCGCTTGAGTGATGAGTTATCCTTTTTTTGTCCAAATGACCCCATTTTATTGTTTCCTGATTGGGAAACACTACCTTTTGATCATTTTTCGCCACACCAGGATATTATTTCAGGTCGATTAACTACCTTATTTCAATTACCTACTATGCAACAAGGCGTACTGATTACCCCTATTTCTACACTCACTTATCGAATTGCGCCTCAAAATTATTTAGAAAAAACGACTTTTATTTTAAGCTGCGGCGATAAACTTCCTATCGATCCTACACGAAAACGCTTAGAAAATGCGGGATATCGTTGTGTCTCACAAGTGAGAGAACATGGTGAATTTGCTGTACGTGGTTCTATTATCGATCTTTTTCCTATGGGTTCATCACTGCCTTATCGTATTGACTTATTTGATGATGAAATCGATTCAATACGCACATTTTCTCCTGATACCCAACGTTCATTAGAGAAAACAGAAAAAATTGAATTGCTCCCTGCCAAAGAATTTCCTCTCACTGAAGAATCTATTGAACTCTTTCGTCAACAATGGCGTAGTCAATTTAGTGGTAACCCACTTAATTGTCCTATCTATCAAGATGTCAGCGAAGGAATTTGTCCGCCAGGAATTGAATATTATTTACCGTTATTTTTCGAGAAAACAGCAACATTATTTGATTATTTACCTGAAAATTCTTTAATTATTCGCTTTAATGAAACCCATCAAAAGTCAGAAGAATTTTGGCAGGAAATAGAAACACGTTATCAACAATACAGTCACGATATCACTAGACCTCTATTAACACCCCAACAATTATTTATTCCAACACAAGATATCTTTAAACAAATTCAACAATACGCCAATATTACTCTAAAAGAATCGAACACAGAAAACCAGACTTCTATTCATCATTTTGCTACTGCTAACCCACCTATTCTTTATGTTAATCATAAAGCTGCACAACCGTTACAAGCATTACAAACCTATATTGCAGATTATTCAGGAAGAATTTTATTTTGTGCAGAATCTATCGGGCGAAGAGAAGTCTTATTACAACTATTGAATACGATTGAAGTACATCCTAAAATATTTCATTCTTGGGGTGAGTTTTTATCTGCTAATGAAAAAATAGGTATCACTGTTGCAGCGCTTGAGACTGGGGTTAATTTAATGGATCCAGCTATTGCTGTGATTGCAGAATCACAGTTATTCGGTAATCGCATTGCCCAACAACGTCTACGTAAAGAAACCATACAAGATCCCGATGCTCTCATTAAAGATTTAACAGAATTACAAATTGGCTCGCCTATTGTGCATATTGATCATGGCGTAGGACGTTACTTAGGATTACAAACGTTAACAGTTGGCGAAACGATGAATGAATTTCTCGCCTTAGAATATGCTAGCGGCGATAAATTATATATACCTGTTTCATCTCTACATTTCATTAGCCGTTATAGCGGCACAGATCCAGAACATGCTCCCTTACATAAACTAGGATCAGAACAATGGCAGCGAGCTAAACGTAAAGCAGCCGAACAAGTGCGAGATGTTGCTGCTGAATTACTGGACATTTATGCAAAACGGACTACACAATCCGGTTTTTCCTATGAAATAGTACAAGATCAATATCAAACATTTGCAGCTGCTTTTCCATTTGAAGAAACACCTGACCAACAGCGAGCTATTGAGCAAATTATTGTTGATATGCAATCTGCTAAGCCTATGGATAGATTAATTTGCGGCGATGTTGGTTTTGGAAAAACAGAAGTTGCCATGCGCGCTGCATTTATTGCCGTACAAAACAACAAACAAGTTACCATACTGGTTCCTACGACTTTATTAGCACAACAACATTATCAAACTTTTCTTGATCGTTTTGCTGATTGGCCTATTCAAATTGAAGTATTATCGAGATTTAAAACCACAAAAGAACAAGCGCAGATTATTCAACGCGCAGAAGAAGGAAAAGTGGATATTTTAATTGGGACACATAAATTATTACAAGACGATATTAAATTTAAGTCACTCGGTCTCATTATTATTGATGAAGAACACCGTTTTGGCGTTAAACAAAAAGAACGATTAAAAACCCTACGATTCTCCGCGGATATTTTAACATTAACTGCTACACCGATTCCGCGTACACTCAATATGGCTTTTTCAGGTATTCGTGATCTTTCATTAATTGCAACACCACCTGCTCGCCGGCTTGCTGTTAAAACATTTGTACATGAATATCAATCTCCTTTAATTCAAGAAGCTGTATTACGCGAAATCATGCGTGGCGGCCAAGTCTATTTTTTACATAATGAAGTAAGTTCGATAGAGAAAAAAGCAGATGAGATTAAAAAATTAATTCCTGAAGCGCGGATTGGTATTGCACATGGTCAAATGCGTGAAAACACATTAGAACAAGTCATGTCTGATTTTTATCATAGACGCTTTAATGTATTAGTTTGCTCAACGATTATTGAAAGCGGCATTGATATTCCTTCTGCGAATACGATTATCATTAATCGTGCCGATAAATTTGGTTTAGCACAATTACACCAATTACGTGGCCGCGTTGGCCGATCCCATCATCAAGCTTATGCATATTTACTTACCCCTTCGCGTCAATTATTAACTGCTGATGCAGAAAAACGCTTAGAAGCCATTGCGTCACTAGAAGAACTTGGGATGGGTTTTACTTTAGCGACACACGATTTAGAAATTCGTGGCGCAGGTGAGTTGCTTGGCGAAGGACAAAGCGGCAATATGCAAGCGGTTGGTTTTACTTTGTATATGGATTTATTAAATCGTGCGGTAGAAGCTTTAAAATCAGGAAAAGAACCGGATCTTGCATCAAACTTAAAACACGGCCCAGAAATCGATTTACATATTCCTGCATTAATTCCTGATCATTATCTCGGAGATGTGCAATTGCGTTTACAATTTTATAAACGCATTGCTGCTGCAAAAGATCAAAGAGAATTAGACACTATTCAAGTTGAAATGATAGACCGATTTGGTTTATTACATGAAGCCAGTAAAAATCTATTTGCCATTACTGTGTTAAAACAACAAGCCGAAAAATTAGGAATTCAAAAAATTGAAGCCACACATAATGGTGGGCGAATTGAATTTAATGAAAAACCCAACATTGATCCTATGCGTATTATTCAACTTATTCAAAATCGATCTAACCAATTCCGTTTAGACGGCCCTACGCGATTACGCTTTGAATTAGAGCCGCATGAGGCAAAACAAAGGATTGAGCTGGTCGAGAACATCATTAATCTATTGTAAAACTAACTTGCAATCTAAATTGTTAAAGTTCGCATCTTCAGGCCAATAGGTATATAAAATTCATGACTCATCACGTCGAAGGCGTGGAGCCAAGCATAGCCTAGGATTAAGGTATGCACAGCATATTGCAACCCTTCGCTTTTATATAGTGTTGTTGAATAAATCATTTTGATGCATATATACCAATTCCACTTTTTTGACTATTGATTAATCCTCTATAACCAATGACGGCATCGAATTTATCTTTTAATTCATAAACAAAATCAAGTAACGCAGAAGGATATGTCATCGCTACGACATCACTTTTGAGTTTAATCTTAATCAATTTACTATTTCTAAAGCATCATGCTGTGAACGAGAAAATGCTTCCCAAGCTAATCTGTACCATCCTGGTTCTTTAATCAAATCAGAATGTCGCCCACGTTGAGTCATTTTTCCGTCTTGAATAACGATGATTTCATCTGCATCTATAACGCTACTTAATCGATGAGCAATAAGTAGTATGCTAGCTTGTATTTTATTGGGATGAATAAAATCAGAAATACGTTTCTCGAATGCGGAATCTAATGAAGAATTATATTCATCTAAAACCAATAATTTTGGTTTACGAATTAATGCCCTCGTAATAGCAATACGTTGTTTCTGTCCACCAGATAATTTTAAGCCTCTGTCACCAACGATGGTATCGAATTTATCTTTTAATTCATAAACAAAATCAAGTAACCCAGAAGGATACGTCATCGCCATAACATCACTTTCCGTAAAATTATGCTGGCCTAATGTTATATTATTCAAAATGGAATCATGTAATAAGGTAATGTCTTGAGGTACATAACCAATGAAAGAACGTAATAGAGAAAATGGGTATTGTTTAATATCAAATTCATTAATAGTAATATTACCTTGAGTAGGATCGTAAAAACGCATCAATAATCTGCCAATTGTTGATTTTCCTGCCCCTGTTGGCCCTACCAGTGCTATCTTACTGCCCTGTGGAATAGCAAAACTGATATCTGATAATGAAAGCTTTTGATCGTAAGAAAAAGAAGCATGATTAAAATTTATATTTATTTTATCAGGATGAATATTTATTATAGGTTTTTGTACCTCCAAATCTGGTTTTCTTTGCATTAACTGCATCATGGGATCAATATCAGTAATTGATTTATTAAAAATTTCATATGACCGCAACACATTCACTAATGGGGAAGTAATTTGGAAAAAATAAGTATTTAGTAAAACAAGCTCTCCAGCAGATATCTGTTTATGCAGAAACCCAAGTATCGACATACTTAATATAGTGAATAAGCCAACATATAAAATAAGGTTTTGAATAAGAGATTTATCAAAAAATATTCTTCCATGTGATTTAGCCAATGTTAAAAATCTATCAGCATGTTTAGAAAACAATTGTAAACGTTCTTTTTCGGCATGCGTCATTTTAATACTATCAAAATTAATAATATTTTCATAAAATTGAGATGATTGCTGCACCCTCTCTCCTGAGAGTTTAGCGATGGAGACTCTTTCTTTAATGGAATATCTCATGCTAATACCTGTATAAAAAAGGAAAACAACTAACACAGGGATTGACATAACCAAATTAAATTTGTTGAGAATAATAATAAAAATTAAGGATAACTCAAAAAGAAAAGGGATTATCTCTGATAAAAATGCTAATATAAATCCATGTAAAGCTTCTAATCCCATTGTATTAATTTGAGAAATCTTGGCTACATTTACATTATAAAAAAATTTATGAGAAAACTGCTGTAACTTATTTAAAAATCCTATAGATAAATCTTTATTTAATCTTTCTCTAAATAACAAAATGAAATAATTCTTACCAGAAATCATGATGGTAGAAAAGAGCCCTACAAAACAATACGCAGACAAGAATGCTAAAAGATAATACTTATTAGTTGATCCCACTATGCTATCGACTATTTTACTAAGCAATAAGGGTTGAATCACTAAAGCAATTTTAGCTGCTAGTATTACTGTTACACAATAAACTAAATTTCTTTTAGCATGCTGGCTACATAGGTTTTTTATACAAAATAGAATGAATAAAAACGACTTATAGAATGTTGTTTTTTTAAATGATAATGGTATTAACATGATAATCCTAAGTCAAAATTATTATTAGTAAATATTATAACTAATGTGATATTTTACTCTAATTTATCTTTCAAAAGCAGTATAAATCTAACATTATTGGATATAATTTAATCAATATGAAAAAAGACATCCCTATTAAGATTCAACAAATTATCATTAAAAAAATTTTGATAATAACATTTACCATTATTTAAGTAATAATTTACGATTTCACTTTTTTATCTAACTCTCTTAATTTTTCTAATTTCTCAGAAATTTTAGCTTCTAACCCACGCGTGGTTGGATGATAATAACGGCGGTTTTCTAATCCTTCAGGAAAATAATTTTCACCAGCAGCATAAGCATGAGGCTCATCATGCGCATAACGATAGGCTTTTCCATAGCCTATTTCTTTCATTAATTTAGTCGGTGCATTACGTAAATGCAGTGGCACTTCGAGTGAACCTTGTACTTTGACATCGCGCATTACCTCATTAAATGCTACATATACTGCATTACTTTTTGGTGCAACTGCCATATAAATAACAGCTTGCGCCAATGTTAATTCACCTTCAGGACTTCCCAAACGCTCATAGACTTCACACGCATTCACTGCAATTTGTAATGCTCTTGGATCAGCATTCCCGATATCTTCACTCGCCATTCTTATGATTCGACGTGCAATATAAAGAGGATCACAACCGCCATCTAACATACGGCATAACCAATACAAAGCTGCATCAGGAGAAGATCCACGAACTGCTTTATGCAATGCTGAAATTTGATCGTAAAATGCTTCGCCGCCTTTGTCAAAACGTCGTAAATTCGTTTGTATTACTTCCGCGAGTAGTTCTTTAGTGACTACCTCACCTGTTTTTAAGAAATCATTTAACACTTCAAGTAAGTTTAGCGCTTGCCGCGCATCACCATCTGCTGCTTCCGCAAGTATCACACGCAAATCATGAGGAAATTCTATGGTTAAATCTTCCAAACCACGTTCTATCACTTGCAGCAAATCTTCGGTAGATAATTTTTTTAAAACGTAAACTCGAGCGCGAGATAATAATGCATTATTCAATTCAAACGATGGATTTTCTGTCGTTGCTCCAACTAAAATTAATGTTCCATCTTCCACAAAAGGTAAAAATGCATCTTGCTGGGATTTATTAAATCGATGCACTTCATCAACAAATAAAATGGTCGCTTGACTATGAATTTCTCGTGCTTGTTTGGCTTCTTCAACAATAGCGCGAATATCTTTTACTCCAGCAAATATAGCCGATAACTTTTCAAATCTTGCATTAGCTGTTTGTGCCATTAATTGTGCTAATGTGGTTTTCCCAGTACCCGGCGGTCCCCACAAAATCATGGAGTGCAAAATACCTTGCTCAATTGCTTTACGTAGAGGTTTATCTTTGCCTAATAAATGCGTTTGACCTATGAATTCATCTAATGATGCTGGCCGCAGCTTTGCTGCTAGAGGTTGATATATTTTATCGTCGTTTAGTTTCATCTATAACATCTATATTCTTAGGGGGTGAAAAAGTAAATAATGCTGCCGGTAATTCCATTCCTGATTGAATATGAGTAAATTCAATTTCCGTTGCATGCCCCAAATGATCTTGCAATTTCATAGCATGTAATTGATTATTCATAAAACCTACTTTGATAGCTGCAAACATACTATTTTTATCTTTAGGTGTTAATAAAAACCAACGCATACTTGCCGTATTATTTTGTAATTCTTGCACGACAAATTTTTTATCTAATGTTTGGCTCGTATCACTTAACAATAATGCTGGGGCGTCACCCACTTCTTTAGAGAGCGCACGTATCGTCACCTGCTCTAAATCAGGATCATAAATCCATAAACGTTGACCGTTGGTTACTATCAACTGTGCATTAGGTTGTGTGACTTGCCAGTGAAATTTTCCTGGCCGCTGCATCGCCATGTGTCCTGCGGTATGCTGCACAGCAGACCCACCTTTTTCTTCAATAGTTTGTTTGAAGTCTGCTTTTATTGTATGTATCGTATTTAATAATGAAGTTAAATCGTCGCTAGCTGAGGCATAAACTAACTGACTTATTAAAAAAATAATAATGCTTAATAAAAAAAATCTCATGATTTATGTACCTTTTATCTAGTTGTAGGGGTATGTCATCCTGAGCGCAGCGAAGGATCTCCGTCGAGAACTTGTCATTGCGAGCCTGCGAAGCAGGCGTGGCAATCCATATTACATGGATTGCTTCGTCGCTTACGCTCCTCGCAATGACGTTTGCAGGAGATCCTTCGCTTCGCTCAGGATGACAAGAAACAATTATCACACCTCTACTGGCGGTGGCGCCAAAACTTCTCGCGCTCCACTGTGATCCACTGAACTCACAACACCTGCTGCTTCTAAGCTATCCATAATCGTTGCAGCGCGATTATAACCAATCTTTAATTTACGCTGTATTAATGAAATAGAAGCTCGTCGTGTCTCTGTGACAATACGTAATGCATCATCAAATAATGGATCGCTTTCACTGCCGCCATCGATGGTAGTTTCAGTATCTTCGCCACCTTCTGTCACTTCATTAATATAAGCTGGCTTACCATAAGTTTGCCATGCAGCGACGACTCGATGCACTTCTTCATCTGCCACATAAGCACCATGTACACGCACAGGTACACCCGCGCCTGGTGGTAAATACAACATATCACCATTTCCTAATAATTGTTCTGCTCCTTGTTGATCTAGAATCGTGCGTGAATCAATACGCGATGATACTTGAAACGCAATCCGTGTTGGAACATTTGCTTTAATTAAACCAGTAATCACATCTACAGAGGGGCGTTGTGTTGCTAAAATCAAATGGATACCTGCAGCTCGTGCTTTTTGTGCAATACGGGTAATTAAATCTTCGACTTTCTTACCCACTACCATCATCATGTCAGCTAATTCATCCGCAACAACGACAATCATAGGTAATTGTTTCAAATAAGGCTGCTGCTTACCTTCGCTCATCAACCAAACGGGTGCAGCAATAGGATTACCTTGTTGTTCGGCTTCTACCACTTTTTGATTATAACTCGCTAAATTTCGCACTCCCAATCCTGCCATTAATTTGTAACGTCTATCCATTTCTGTGACACACCAACGTAGTGAATTTGCCGCATCTTTCATATCTGTAATCACAGGTGTTAACAAATGTGGAATACCTTCGTAAATAGATAATTCCAACATTTTAGGATCAATTAAAATAATGCGTAAGTGTTCTGGCGTTGCTTTAAATAATAAACTTAATAACATCGCATTAATACTGACAGACTTACCTGCGCCTGTCGTTCCTGCCACTAATAAATGCGGCATCTTTGCTAAATCCACAACCACTGGAAATCCTGCAATATCTTTCCCTAACGCCAAACTCACAGGCGATTTGGATTGTGCATAGCGTTGGGATTCTAACAGCTCACGTAATCCAACAATTTCTCGATGTTCATTTGGCAACTCTAATCCAATCACTGACTTACCGGGTATGACTTCTACAACCCGCACACTGGTAGCTGATAAAGAACGCGCGATATCTTTTGATAACCCACTGATTTTACTAACTTTTATCCCTGGAGCTAATTCCAATTCAAACCGAGTAATGACAGGTCCCGGATGTACAGCCGTCACTTTGACTTCAACACCAAAATCTAATAAGCGTTGCTCAACCAATTGTGATAATTCTTCAAAATTAGAATGAGAAAATGCTTTTTCTTCTGAAGGAGGAGTTGGATTTAATAATGTCAAGGGCGGCAATGTACCTGGCGCCATGGAGATAGGTGATTCTAAAAAAGATTTCGTGAGTAATGGTTTAGGTTTAGCGACAACACGTGAAGCAGGTGCAACGACAATAGGTTCTTTACGTTGGATGATAACAGGTTTCTTAACGTTAGATTCTACTTCCAGTGTTGGCTCAATCGCGGTTTTTTCTGATATCACTGGTGTTTCTTTTTTTCGTAGCTGCCATCTCACTGCATCTAATAATCCTAACCAAGAAAGCCCCGTAAATAAAGTAATGCCGCATAACAAAGCGGTTATGAAAAATAAAATACCGCCTGTCGTATTTAAAACATGAGTAACATTGGTACTCGTAATATCCCCAATAATTCCACCAATACCCGCTGGTAAATGAGTGACAACTTGATGGTTAGCTAATCCAACTAATCCGCAACAACTCAAAACAATAAAAATAAATCCTATGCTTTTTAACAATAAATCAGACATCTTATACGTTTGTTCGGATTTAGGTTGCGCGCCTAACCATGCAGCAAAGGCAACGAGAGGAGGAAAGAAATAACTCACAATACCAAATAGAGAAAGAAAGATATCGGCGAGAAAAGCACCCACCCGTCCTCCCCAATTCAACACCTTACTATCTATACCCGTACTAGACCATCCTGGATCTGTACCATGATAAGTGGCAAAAGACACTAATAAAAATAATCCCATGGCGAGTGAAATAAGAAACACCCCTTCTCGCAATCGATGTCCCATATGGATAGCAAGAGGTCTTCTCTCTTCTTTATTTTTTAATGCTTGTTTCAAGGCAGTTCTCCGACTTTACGTAATTCTTTGCTTACCGTACTATACCATTCTTACCATGTTAAAAACATATAGAGAATATTCATGACCCATCATCGTTTAATTATTTTAGGTTCCGGTCCTGCCGGCTATACTGCAGCCGTTTACGCTGCACGCGCTAACTTACAGCCTGTCATTATTTCAGGGATGGAGCCCGGAGGTCAATTAACAACCACAACTGATGTCGATAATTGGCCTGGCGATGTGGAAGGACTCCAGGGTCCTGACTTGATGGAACGCATGAAACGTCATGCAGAACGATTTAATACGCATATTATTGCTGATCATATCCGCAGTGTTGATTTAAAACAAAGACCTTTTATTTTACAAGGTGATGCGACTTATACCTGTGATGCACTCATTATTGCAACTGGCGCAAGTGCAAAATATCTTGGACTCCCATCAGAAAAAGCTTTTATGGGTAAAGGTGTTTCTGGATGTGCAACTTGTGATGGATTTTTTTATCGCAACCAAAAAGTTGTTGTCGTCGGCGGCGGAAATACTGCTGTTGAAGATGCATTGTATTTATCTAATATTGCAGCACACGTTACATTAATTCATCGCCGCGATAAACTACGTGCAGAAAAAATTCTTGTTGATCGGTTAATGAATAAAGCTGATGGCAAAGGCAATATACATATGGAATGGAATAGTATTACAGAAGAAATTGTAGGAAATAATACTGGAGTCACTGGGATACGCGTCAAAGATGTGCAAACTGGAAAAGAGAAACTGATAGAGGCTACCGGTGTATTTATTGCAATAGGTCATACCCCAAATACAGATATTTTTAAAGGCCAACTAGACATGCGAGAAAATGGTTATTTACAAGTACGTAATGGATTAGAGGGTAATGCAACTGCTACCAGTATCCCAGGTGTATTTGCTGCTGGAGATGTCGCAGACCATGTTTACCGACAAGCTATTACTTCCGCTGGATCAGGATGTATGGCGGCGTTGGATGCGGATAAATATTTAGAAAGCATTCGATAGCAAGGATGACAGACTCCTCAGATGACACTTGCCCATCATTGCCAACCGCACGATTTTAAGGCATCATTCCATAATCATTAAACTCATTGAGGATATATGCCAAAAGAAGATCAAATTGAAATGGAAGGCACCGTAGTTGATACGCTTCCAAATACTATGTTTAGAGTACAATTAGAAAATGGTCATGTTGTTATTGCCCATATCTCAGGGAAAATGCGAAAAAATTATATTCGTATTTTGACTGGCGACAAAGTTACCGTTCAACTCACTCCTTATGATTTAACTAAAGGTAGAATTACCTTCCGCAGCCGTGATGGCAGTAGTAAACCTACCCCTAATGAAAAATCCGTAGAAGAATAAAGCAAAAGGGGTCAAGTGCCACCCATGAGCAGAAAAGAAAAGGGGTCAAGTGCAATCACCGATCATGTTTGGGCTTCAACATCATCGGTGATTGCACTTGACCCCTTTACTAGTACCTCTAGTACCTCTAGTCTAGTACCTCTAGTCTATTGTTCCTCTTCTTTTCTACCCGTACTACCATGAGAACGTCTGCCGCCCTCTCTTCCAGCTTGACTCAGACTTTCACGGCCACGTGTTTCTGCAGCTTTTTTACCGCCTTCAACTCGACTGTCATGCGTTCTCGCTCTTGCCCCTGCTTGACCGGCTTTGCTTAAACTATCGTGTCCCCGAGTTTCAGCAGCCTTTTTTCCGCCTTCCGATGTACCAGCCATAAGACACCTCCATATAATTAACTGACACAAAATAAAAATCTACTAAATCTCATTCAGGTAAAATTTGAACAACTCCTGAATCGATAGTTAAGTTAACAAAGATTTTTTAATCAGCCTAGCCCCATTTTTGAAGAATAATGAGTTGACTTCCATTCTATATGTTGCTTATAATAAACATATGTCTAATTAAAGTTGATTTTATAAAACATGTCTAAAATTAATAAAGCATCACAAGCTCTTCCTGCGGCTGTAGAACAAATTTTACGGCAATTAGGAAAAAATATCCGTATCGCACGTCTACGAAGAAAGATGCGACTCATTGATATAGCAGAAAAAGTCGGTGTTTCTCGCTTTCTCATGGCAGATATTGAAAAAGGCAAACCTACAGCTTCCATTGCTGCTTATCTTACCACTTTATGGGTATTAGGACTCTTAGATGACGTACGCAATATCGCAAACCCTGACCGCGATATTGAAGGCAAAACTCTTGAAAATGCTCGTGCTCCTAAAACAGCGCCGAAACGAAAAGAGGAACTAGATAATGACTTTTAAACGTGAATGTTATGTTTATATGGTTTTACCAGGTGAAACTGAATTCACTACAGCAGCACGTTTTCAAATAACTCAGACACGTGATGGCATGTTTGTTGGCAAATTAATCTATGGAAAAAATTATTTAGCAAGAGCTAACGCTGTTGAACTTGATCCTATTGAATTAAAATTAGGAAAAATTCAATATGAAACAGCAAAAATGAATGGCTTTTTTGGCACTATTCGAGATGCTATGCCAGATTTTTGGGGAAGAAGAGTCATTGAACACAATCTTGGTAAATCGAATCTCGATGAATTTGATTATTTACTCCATGGAGCTGATGATAGAGCAGGTGCACTTGGATTTGGATTAGGGGTTAATCCACCCGCACCGCGTCGTCAATTTAATCGCACGCTTGATCTTCAAACACTCCAAAATATTGTAGAAATTATTTTGCAGGAGAACTATAGTGAACTTCACCATTATATTGATGCACAACAAGTTCAAGCATTGCTTTTAGAAGGCACGTCTATGGGTGGGGCTCGTCCTAAAGCAGTTGTTGAAGATAATAATAGCCTTTGGATAGCAAAATTTAGCACACCACAAGATAATTGGAATCAACCCATTGTTGAACATGCATTCCTAAAATTAGCTAAGGCATGTGGTTTACAAACTGCTGATAGCAAAATAATTTCTGTTGGCAACAAAGATGTTTTATTAGTGCGTCGATTTGACAGGCATAAATCTGAAAATGGCTACCAACGATACCGCATGGTGAGCGCACTAACATTATTACGATCAGACGATAACCCAATTTCAAGAGAACATTGGTCATATTTATTATTAGCTGATGAAATTCGTAGAGTAAGCGCTACCCCAACAATGGATCTACGCGAACTATTTGGGCGTATGTGTTTCAATGCTGCCGTATCTAACTTAGATGATCACCCCCGTAATCATGCCATTCTAGCAAAAGATACACATTGGAGACTAAGCCCTGCTTATGATTTAACTCCAACCTCAACGATCTCACAAGATATGCGTTTTTTAGCTATGATATGTGGCACACAAGGAAGACTAGCGAATAGAGAAAACTTAATAACAGCACACCACCATTTTTTACTCTCTAAAGAAGAAGCTCAACATATTGTCGATAATATTGTTACTGTTGTAAAAAAAGAATGGCATTCTATATTACGTCGCACCGGCGTGAGTGAAAAGGATTGTTCCACTATCTCATCTGCATTTCTCTATAGCGGTTTTTTTTATTAATGATGAACGTTATTGCCTTCTACTTCCTTGATAGCAAATTTTAATTTTTCCTTTTCTTTTTCTTTTTCTTTTTCTTTTTCCACAGTCACATTGACATGACCGCCTTTACTTAGCTTACCAAATAACAATTCTTCCGCTAAAGGTCGTTTCAATTGTTCCTGTATTAATCTAGCCATCGGTCTTGCACCCATTTTCACGTCATAGCCATGTTTTGCTAACCAAGCACGCGCTTCATCATCAATTTCTAGCACAACGTGTTTGCTTTCGAGTTGCACTTCTAATTCCATCAAGAATTTATTAACAACATGTAAAATAGTTTTATTATCTAATCCTTTAAATTGAATAATGGCATCCAAACGATTGCGGAATTCTGGAGAAAAGACTCTATTAACCGCAGTTAACACATCCGTTGAACTATCTTGTTGGGTAAACCCAATAGAAATTTTCTCCATGACATCAGCACCCGCATTGGAAGTCATAATCAAAATTGCATGACGAAAATCTGTCTTTCTGCCATTTGTATCCGTCAATGTCCCATGATCCATAATTTGCAATAATAAATTATAGACATCAGGATGTGCTTTTTCGATTTCATCTAACAATACAACAGAATGCGGATGTTTATTAACGGCTTCTGTTAATAAACCACCCTCATCATATCCAACATAACCTGGAGGTGCACCAATTAATCGTGATACTGTATGACGTTCCATATATTCTGACATATCAAAACGAATTAATTCGATACCTAATGATTTTGCTAATTGTTTGCAAACTTCTGTTTTCCCTACACCAGTAGGCCCAATAAATAAGAATGAACCAATCGGTTTGATAGGATCACGCAAACCAGATCGTGCTAAGCGTACTGCTGCACCTAAGGTATCAATTGCATCGTCTTGCCCAAAGATCATCATTTTCAAATCGCGTGGTAAATTCTTTAAAATTTCACGATCAGATGTAGAAACATTACGTTCAGGAACACGCGCAATTTTTGCAACTACTTTTTCAATATCGATAGTTTCAATCAGTTTTTTACGATTGGCTTCTGGAACTAAATACTGATAGGCACCGACTTCATCCACCAAATCAATTGCTTTATCTGGAAGACGACGATCGGAAATATAACGTGCAGATAATCTTGCTGCTGCTTCTAATGCTTCATCCGTATATTTAATTCCATGGTGAGATTCAAAGCGACTGCGCAAGCCTTTTAAAATATCAATGGTTTGTTCAATAGAGGGCTCTTTGACATCAATTTTTTGGAATCGTCTTGCTAAAGCATGATCTTTTTCAAAAATTCCACGATATTCTTTATAGGTAGTCGAACCAATACACGTCAAATCACCAGAAGCAAGCAAAGGTTTAATTAAATTAGAAACATCCATTAAACCACCCGATGCTGCGCCTGCACCAATAATTGTATGAATTTCATCAATAAATAATACTGCACCTTTTTGCTCTTTTAATTGACGCAAAACACTTTTTAATCTTTTTTCAAAGTCACCACGATATTTAGTGCCCGCTAACAAGCTCCCTAAATCTAATTCATAAATGACTGATTCATCCAACACATTTGGCACTTTCTTTTCAAGAATAGCTTTTGCTAATCCTTCTGCAATTGCTGTTTTACCCACACCTGCTTCACCCACTAATAGTGGATTATTTTTGCGGCGGCGGCATAACACTTGAATCACTCTATCAACTTCTTCTTGGCGCCCAATCAATGGATCAATCAAACCTAATTTAGCGCGTGCATTCAAATTTGTCGTAAATTGTTCTAAAGGACTGGTATTCGTTTCATCTTGTATCCCTTCCCCTTCCTCCATGTAATGGCCACCTAATTGCTCACCTTCACGGCCTGGTAAACGGGGCTTTGGAGATCCATGAGAAATATAGTTGATGACATCCAAACGACTGACATTTTCTTGACGGATGAGATAGACGCTTTGGCTTTCTTGTTCACTGAAAATAGCGGCTAACACATTCGCGCCAGTGACTTCGGTTTTTCCAGATGATTGCACATGAAAAACAGCACGTTGTAATACACGTTGAAAACCTAATGTTGGTTGCGTATCTCTATCGTGTACATGAACAGGAATAACAGGCGTGGTTCTATCGACAAATTCAACAAGATTATTACGTAGACGATTAATATTGGCGCCACAAGCTTTTAATACTTCAACTGCAGTGGAATTTTCTAACAATGCGACAAGCAAGTGCTCTACTGTCACAAATTCATGACGTTTTGCGCGAGCGTCCTTAAATGCAAGATTTAACGTGAACTCAAGTTCTTTATCCAGCATGGTGCACCTCCTAAACAACTTCATTCTTCTCACTGAAAGCTGATCTGCGGTCTATCTTGTGCGAGAACCTTACTCAAAATGCTCATGTACTATTTTTCGTACACTTCGCTTTCTCGTCAGCTTCTCACAGAACCTAGGCTCGCACCTTAGCTTTCTAGGTTGTTCAAGCTATACTTTTTACACCTCCAAGCTACATAATAATGGATGCTCATGCCTCCGTGCATATTCCATCACTTGCTCCACTTTGGTCATAGCAACATCCTTACTATAAGCCCCACACACTGCTTTCCCTGTCATATGAACTTCGTACATCACGTTAGTTGCTTGTGTTCTCTCCATATTGAAAAACATTTCTAATACTGCAACCACAAATTCCATTGGCGTAAAATCATCATTATGCATTACTATCCGGTATAGCGTCGGCTGCTTTAACTGCAGCCTTACTTCCTGTAATAAAACATCTGAATCGAATCTCATATCCCTCACCTTACTTATAGTCTAGAGTTGTCTTGATTTCCTTATCTCCATAACTAAATTTTAAAGGATTCTTAGCCATAGGGAAAGGAAAGTATGTATAAAGGCCGGCAGTATACACTAATTTGGTCACTTTTTTTACTTTTTTGTGATTTTTTTTACAGAATGAGGACTTTTTTTAAAATTTCCTTTTATTTCATATGGTTAATAATTGACCTACCAAAGGTGGAACAGCTTACTTCCTGAGCACCATCCATGAGGCGAGCAAAATCATAGGTAACAGTTTTAGCAGAAATTGCTCCTTCCATACCCTTAATAATTAAATCAGCTGCCTCAAACCACCCCAAATAGCGCAACATCATCTCCGCAGACAAGATAATAGAGCCTGGGTTAACCTTATCTTGGCCAGCATATTTAGGTGCCGTACCATGAGTTGCTTCAAACATGGCTACTGCATCTCCCATGTTAGCGCCAGGAGCAATACCTATGCCGCCCACTTGCGCTGCCAAAGCATCAGAAATGTAATCTCCATTCAAATTTAATGTAGCAACCACGCTATATTCTTTGGGTCGTAATAAAATTTGCTGTAAAAATGCATCTGCAATGACATCTTTAATCACGATATCTTGCTTGGTTTTAGGGTTTTTAATCACTTGCCAAGGACCTTCTGCCAAAGGTATTGCTCCAAATTCCGTACGAGCTACTTCATAACCCCAGTCGCGGAAAGCCCCTTCGGTATATTTCATGATATTGCCTTTGTGAACCAAGGTGACTGAGTCACGGTGATTATCAATAGCATATTGAATAGCACTTCTTACTAATCTACTTGTTCCTGCTTTAGATACGGGTTTAATACCAATACCGCAGTGCTCTGGAAAACGAATTTTTTTTACTTTCATTTCATCCTGGAGAAACTGGATAACTTTCTTAGCTTCTGGACTATCTGCTGGCCATTCAATCCCTGCATAGATATCTTCAGAATTTTCCCTAAAAATAACCATATTGGTATTCCAAGGTTCTTTTACGGGGCTGGGAACCCCAACAAAATAGCGTATAGGACGCAAACAGATATACAAATCTAACTCTTGGCGCAATGTCACATTTAATGAGCGTATCCCTCCTCCTACTGGTGTGGTCAGAGGCCCTTTAATTGAAACCACAAACTCTTTAATTGCATCTAAGGTTTCTTTTGGTAACCAGGTATTTTTATCATAGACTTTTGTCGCCTTTTCGCCTGCATAGACTTCCATCCACTGAATACGACGCTTGCCTTGATAAGCTTTTTCTACCGCTGCATCGACCACTTCTTTCATCACAGGTGTAATGTCCACTCCTATTCCATCTCCTTCGATGAAGGGGATAATAGGTTGCGCTGGAACATTCAGCGAATTATCTTTATTTACTGTAATTTTTTTGCCTTCCATACGTTGCCTCACGATATTAAAACCTAATATGACTGCGTTCGGTAAACTAGCCTAGCTCACAAAAACCAAAGATAACTCACCGAGCTTTCTCCTAATCCACGCTTATAAAATCGGCATGTTAACACAAACAACCTATTATTCTATGCTATACTTCGCCCCTATGAAATTAACAGCAAAAAAACACATCATCGTTGGCATGTCAGGGGGAGTCGACTCCTCTGTGGCTGCGCTTATTTTGAAAAATGCCGGACACCATGTCGAAGGTGTTTTTATGAAAAATTGGGAGGGTGACGATACTGATACTTATTGTCCTGCCAGCAAAGAAATGGCAGATGCGCAAGTAGTATGTGATCAATTAAACATTGAATTACATAGGGTTAATTTTGCAGAAGAATATTGGGAAAAAGTATTTTCACATTTTCTTGCAGAATACCGCGCAGGCCGCACACCTAACCCTGATATTTTATGTAATAAAGAAATCAAATTTAAGGCATTTTTAGAGTATGCAAAACAACGCGGCGCGAATTATATTGCAACAGGACATTATGCACGTATTCAAGAAAATCAGTTATTAAAAGGAGTGGATCCTAATAAAGATCAAAGTTATTTTCTTCATGCCTTATCCGAAGAGCAATTAGCTCACAGTATTTTTCCGATTGGAGATTTACATAAAAATGAAGTGCGTGATATTGCGAAATCTGCTGGTTTTCATAACCATGCGAAAAAAGACAGCACGGGAATTTGTTTTATTGGTGAACGTAAATTTAAAGAATTTCTTAATCATTACTTACCTGCCAAGCTGGGTAATATTGAAACAATAACAGGAGATGTGGTAGGTCAGCACGATGGTTTGATGTTTTATACTATAGGTCAACGTAAAGGCTTAGGAGTAGGTGGAAAAAAGCATAGCTTAGAAGCACCTTGGTATGTGGTTGCTAAAGATTTAACACGTAATGTATTAATTGTTGCTCAAGGCGAACACTCTACTTTATATGCTTCCGAATTGATTGCAAAAGATATTCACTGGATTATTTCTCCTTCATCTCAACGTCTTTATGCAAAAACCCGCTACCGTCAAAGAGATCAAGCGTGTATGATTTATGGTATAGATGAACATAGTTATCGTGTAGTGTTTGACAAGCCGCAGCGAGCTATCACACCAGGTCAGTCTGTCGTTTTTTACGACGGTGACGTATGTTTGGGCGGCGGGGTTATTGTATAAACCTAAAAAGCTCAGCTGCGAGCTTAGGTGAATCGAAAAATTTACGAAAAAGCGGACTGTACACGACTAGTACATGAGCATTTGAAGGAAATTTTTCGGCTCAGATAAGCCGCAGATGAGCTTGGATTGAGAAGTATGAGGCATGCTTTGCAGAATGATCAACTCTATCCAATTACTATAGCCCTAGCGGGCATGACGCAAGCTATCGCACTTGTGCAAGAGTTTGCACAAACGGGTGAATTGCAGCCATCTGCTTATACAGCTTCAGTGCATAGTCTATTTCAAACTCATCCGCGCGATATCTTAGAAGTTTATGATGGAGTAAAAGGGATCAAGCTTGGGTTAGAAAAAATGATTCATAGCTATGAATTAAATCCACAAGCAACTCGTATGCAAACACGATATTTGATATCATTAATTCATTTACAAAAAAAAATTTTCTTATCACAGCCTTTAGTAGCATTGTTAAATCAACGACTTTTACAAACGCAAAAACAAATTAGCTATTTTTCAATAACCCATCCGACGGTGATAGCTAACTTAGCAGACACTTATCAGTTATTAGTAAATCGTTTAAAATTCAAAATAATGATTTGGGGTAATCAACGTATATTGAGCGTTCATGACAACATGAATAAAATTCGCACGCTATTATTTGCTGGCGTTAGAGCAACTACCCTATGGCGGCAAATGGGTGGTTCACGTTTACAATTACTTTTTCATCGTCAATCTATTAAACAAATGGCAGAAAAAATTTTACAAGAGAATAAGGAAACAGTATGACTATTTCAGATTTAATGGCAATTTCACCATTAGATGGACGTTACCATGAAAAACTAAGCGAATTACGTCCTATTTTTAGCGAATATGGATTAATGCGGTTTCGTGTACTAATTGAAATACGTTGGTTGCAAATGTTAGCAAACCATGGACAATTACCTGAGTTACCTCCATTAAGCCGTCATGCACATCATCTTCTCGATTCCATTATTGATAATTTCTCCGAACAAGATGCTATACGCATTAAACATATTGAAAGCGGTATTAATCATGACGTGAAAGCCGTTGAATATTTTATAAAAGAACGTATTGCTAACAATCAAGAATTAAATTCAATGAGTGAGTTTATTCATTTTGGCTGCACGTCGGAAGACATTAATAATTTATCTTATGCACTTATGCTGCAAACTGCACGCAAACAATGTATTTTGTCTGCTCTAAATGATTTAATCGACTCATTAAAACAGTTAGCTCATCAATATGCAAATCAACCTATGTTAGCTAGAACACATGGACAACCTGCGACACCGACCACTGTCGGAAAAGAATTTGCTAACGTGGTTGCAAGATTACAACGGCAGAAAGAACAACTCATTACATTGCCTTTACTAGGGAAAATCAATGGAGCATCAGGAAATTATAATGCGCATCTAGTCGCTTACCCTCAAGTTGATTGGCAACAACTTAGCAAAAATTTTGTTACCAGCTTAGAATTAACTTGGAATCCTTATACAACTCAAATTGATCCTCATGATTATATTGCTGAGTTATTTGCTTGTCTTACACGTATTAATACTATTTTAATTGATCTGAATCGAGATATGTGGGGATATATTGCGCTAAATTATTTCACATTAAAGACTATGAAAAATGAAGTGGGTTCTTCAACCATGCCACATAAAGTCAATCCGATTGATTTTGAAAATGCAGAAGGAAATTTAGGTGTCGCCAATGCTTTATTAGTGCACATGATGACAAAACTGCCTATTTCACGGTGGCAGCGTGATTTATCAGACTCAACAGTATTACGTAATATGGGTGTTGCTATTGCACACATGATTCTTGCTTTCCAATCGACTGACAAAGGTCTTAATAAAATGACTCCAAATAGTAAAGCCATTGAAGAGGATCTTGATAACCATTGGGAAATACTGGCAGAACCTATTCAAACGATATTACGTCGTTTTGGTGTCGAGCAACCTTATGAAAAATTAAAATCATTTACTCGCGGTGAAAAGATATCAAAAAAAATGATACAACAATTTATTAATGAATTAGATTTACCCAATCCAGTTAAGCAACAACTTCATCAATTAACCCCGAGTAATTATTTAGGATATGCTGAAGACTTAGCAAAAAGGATTTAAGAATATGAAAAGTTCATTATACCAAAAACTTATTAACTCAATGATTCAGTGGTTCACCAAAGAACCTCCACCAAAAGAAATTCCTCCTTGCGATTTTGATCGCCTCAAATATGAAATCCGTCCGGGAGATGTATTACTGATTGAAGGGCAAAGCCGCATCAGTGAGATTATTCGTCGCTTTACCCAAAGTCCTTGGACTCATGCTGCTTTATATGTTGGACGCTTACATGATATTGAAGATCATGATTTACGTAAGATTGTTGTTCATCATATGAAAAAGAAAGAAAATGTGCGTTTAGTCATAGAAGGTATGCTAGACCAAGGCACTGTCGTCACACCCTTGAATAATTATCGCCATAATCATATCCGTATTTGTCGACCCATTGGCATTTCTCCAACGGATGCTGAACATGTGATTGCATTTACCATTAAATCATTAGGCCAATCTTATAATATTCGTCAACTGTTTGATTTAGCACGTTTCTTATTACCTTGGAGTATTTTACCAAGGCGTTGGGGATCTAGCTTATTCCATACCAGCAGCGGCGAACCTGAAAGCGGAGTTTGTTCTTCTTTGATTGCGGAAGCATTCCTGAAAGCTAAATTCCCAATTTTACCTTTTTTAAAACCCGATGAAAAAGCAGGAATTGAATTAGTACAACGTAATCCCCATCTTTATACACCTAAAGATTTTGATTACTCTCCTTATTTCGAAATTATCAAGTATCCATTACTTAGCGCTGAAGAAGTCATACCTTATTACCATCGATTACCTTGGGCTGCAGAAGGTAGTCTTTATCAAGGACATGGTGTCGTCACTAAACCACATAGTCCAAAAAAGAAAAAACATTTTTTAAGCGGCTTACTTTCTCGCAGAAAAGATGACGAAAATAATTCTGATCATTTTCCTCCGGAAACAGATTAATCTATGTCAATCCTGCCTAGCTCATTATTTGATACTGCCGAATATTTAACAGAAACAGCAAATTCCGTTATTGCACGCTTATCCTCATTGACAATTCCGGGTATCGAAGAAGAATATCGTTTATGTTTAGAATTTTTAAAAAGTTATGGTAATTCCAATGATACTTTTACTGCTTATCGCCGTGAAGTTGAACGTTTGCTACACTGGGCATGGTTAATTGCAAAAAAACCTTTAAAACAATTATCTCGAAATGATATTCGTGATTATTTACAATTTATTAATCAACCAATAAAAACCTGGATATCCACAAAAACAGTCAATCGTTTTATGGATAAAGATGGTTTACGTGAACCTAATCCTGAATGGCGTCCTTTTGTAGCTAAAGTGAGTAAAATTGCTCGCCGCCATGGTAAACAGGCAAATAAATCCACTTATCAATTAAGCAATAAATCCATCGAAGCGATTTTTGCATCGTTAAGTTCATTATTTACATTTTTACAACAAGAAAATTATTTAGAAGTGAATCCCATTAGTTTAATCCGCCAGAAAAAAGGTTATATTCAACGTCAACAAATTCGCAAAGTCACACGAAAATTAAGTAAATTACAATGGCATTATGTGATTACTGCTGCCAAAGAAATGGCAGAATCCTCTCCTCAACATGGCCGTACTTTATTTTTAATGTCATGTTTTTATTTATTAGGCGTCCGTATTTCAGAACTCGCCTATCATGATCAGCGCCTAGCAACTATGGGCAGCTTTGCTCCTGATAAACAAGGATTATGGTGGTTCACAACGGTTGGAAAAGGGAATAAAGTACGTGATATTGCTGTTCCTGATGAATTATTAGAAGCTTTAAAACATTATCGAAAATTATTAGATTTGCCACCCTTACCTTCTCGCGAAGAGCCCACACCATTATTTCCAAAAATAAAAGGTAAAAATGGCTTAGGCGCTAGGCAAATTCGTAACATTGTGCAAGAAGTCTTTGATAAATCTATTACCCAATTGCAAATTTCAGGAAAAACAGACGAAGCAGAAGATTTAGCGACTGCCACTGTGCACTGGTTACGGCATACTGCAATTTCTAACGAAGTGGAATATCGTCCTAGAGAACATATTCGTGATGATGTAGGCCATGAAAATCCTGCAACCATGGATAAATATATTGATACGGACCGTGTTGCGCGACATCGTTCAGCACAACATAAAAAACTTAACCCTGAAATGGAGCCTGAAAAATGAAATATCTTGCCCCTAGTGTTCTATTTTTTGTATCGCTTAATAGTTTTGCTATGTTTTGTCCTAATAATTTTAATCAAATTAATTTGGGAGATGATATTGCAAAAGTAAAAGATTTATGCGGAAAACCTGACAATGAAAAAAAATATAAAACTGATTCTAATGTTCCGCAAGAGTGGAATTATTACGTCAAGATGAAACCCACTGACACTGGTACAATTAAAATGACGATTGCATTAACTGATGACAAAGTCGTAAATATGAATGTAAATGGCGTAGGATTAACAGCAACAAAAATTTGTGGCAATCCAATTCAAATAGGTAATGATTCTAAAACTATAATCGATGCTTGCGGCAAACCTGTTTTTATCACCAAAGCTAATCCTGATTCTCCCCAAGCGAGCGCTGCTTCTATTCCAAGTAAAGAAATAATAGAAGATACTTACAACACTACACCACCTTCTACCTTAGTTTTTGAAAATGGAAAATTAGCGCAGAGGAAATAAACTGCAGTATCTAACTACTTAGTTATAACAAAAACCACATCTTTTGTATTAGTCGTTATAGGTTCCCAGGGCCGCATGTAGGTAAGTCGGATGGTGGTTTGCTGAGATTGCGTAAAAAAATCTGGTTTCGCGTGAAATGTCCAAAAATCATAACCAGGGGCACCGACTAATTGGGATGGACCTCTGACAAATTCATGCTTAACTAATTCTAACTGATTTTTATCATACTCACGTAATATCCAGGTATAACCTGTTGTTGGATTCGCTTTTAATTTAATAATAAATTCTGGTTGATCATGAGAAATAACAATAGTCGTTTTTTCTATGGTATAGATAGGAGTTTCAGCTAAAGCAATATTACTTAACATAAATAAAAATACGAATATCCATTTTGTATTACGTTTTCTACTTTCGCTTCGCATACCAAACACCACCGCCTAACTGCTTGCTTTCCAAATCCCTTAACAAAGCACTAAAAGTATCATGCACTTTTTGATACGCCGTATCAGAAAATTCTTTTAACAATTCTTCGCGTTGATGAATTAATTTATCTAAAAAATCTTTATACCATGAAATAAAGTTTTCAGATAGATCCACAAATTCGAGTAATAGCCAACCCGTTCTTGCCATAAAATCAAGTAATGGTTTAGCTAGGACAGGATACATTTCTTTTCCTGCAAGATCTTTCAAATGATATTTTTCATCTCTACCCATATTGACGTAATCAAAAATCACCAACATAGTTTCAGGTTTTGCAATTTCCGCTAAACTCTTTAATACCTCTTCTTTTTCACTAATGGCATAAAAAACATTAAACAAATAAATCAATTCAAATTGAGTCGAAGGAAACTGTTTATTGCTATCTGCTGCACTACAAGAAAAAAATTTACATTTAGGATAGTTATCCGTTGCATGTTTAATAGCATTAGCATCTTTATCAATACCTGTTATATCATGAGAATGATGTTCACGAATATAGTCTGCCGTGCCGCCTAACCCACAACCGACATCTAGCACATATAATTTTTTCTGAGAAGGTATAAACTTTGCATCCATCATTTTTTTCATGACGATATCAATCGCTTCTCTATCACCCGCATGCGCAAAATCACCTTGGCGTATTTTAGCTAATAATTTTCTTGGATCATCTATTTTTGACATCATTTTTATATTGCCCTCCTCTCCCTACCCTCTCCTCCCAAAATGGGAGGAGAGGGAATAGATATACATCAAAAATGTTAGTCATATTAACTCTTTTAATCTTGTAAGAATTGCCCGAGAAAATTTTTCATCTACCCCTAAAGAAATAGGCAAAAACCAATGCCTCGCATCAGCAAAATATTTACATTTTACGGCGTCTTTTTCAGTCATAATAACGGGTAAATCGTCTTGAAAATAAATATCGGATGGTTGATAAAGATAATGATCTGGAAAAACATGTTTAATTACATCAAAACCCGCATCACACAATAAATCAAAAAAACGTTGTGGATGACCTATGCCTGCTATCGCATGAATTTTTTTATTTAACTCAGTCAATAATTTTTTTTCATTGTTATTAACTACAGATACAACAGCATTTTCAAATTTAACACAGCGATCCTCTAAAACAAAATCCACTGTTTTTAATCGCGCAGGAGATTCTCGCAATGGTCCTGCGGGTAATAATTGTTTATTTCCCAAATGACGTACCGGATCTATCAATGCAATTTCCATATCTCTATGTAAGCGATAATGTTGCATCCCATCATCACTAATCACAATGTTACATTTTGTTTTAGCTAATAGTTCATGTACAGCAGCGACTCTATCAATACCTATTACCAAAGGAACTTCTGTATTGCGCACCAATAAAATAGCTTCATCGCCTACTTCGTCTGGCTTTGATTCAGTCGTAACCCAACGCGGCTTAATTTGTTGCTTTCCTCCTACACCACGACTCACTATGCCAGGCTGTAAACCTTGTTTTTTTAAAAAATTAACAAGCCAGATAACCATAGGAGTTTTCCCTGTGCCTCCTACAGTAATATTACCCACTACAATAATAGGCGCAGTAAATGGTGTCGTTTTTTGAAAACGATAAATAAAACGTCTTAATTTTACCAAGCCACCAAAACACCAAGAAAACGGTAAAAGAAACATAGTGAGAGGAGTAAGAGAATCACGATACCAATGCTTTTCCAAATTTAGCATGTATAATCTTCAACCTCTTTAAATTGCATTTTATATAATTTAGCATATTCCCCATTTTTTGCTAACAAGGTTTCATGATTACCGCTTTCTATAATACTACCGTGTTGCATCACTAAAATTTTATCCGCATGTTCTACCGTCGATAAACGATGGGCAATAACAACCGTTGTTTTGTTGCGCATTAATTCTGTTAATGCTGCTTGGATATAACGTTCTGATTCTGTGTCTAATGCGGAAGTTGCTTCATCTAAAATTAAAATGGGTGCATTTTTTAAAATAGCTCGTGCAATTGCAATACGTTGACGCTGACCTCCAGATAATAATACTCCATTTTCACCAATCAGTGTATGTAATCCATTAGGCATTTGCTCAATAAAATCCATAGCATGAGATGTTTTTGCTGCCGCATAAATCTCTGCTTCACTTACTTTATCTAAACATCCATAGGCAATATTATTGGCGATGGTATCGTTAAATAACGTTAATTGCTGCGATACCAAAGAAAATTGCTTACGTAAATCGAACAATCGGTAATCGAGAATGGAAACATCATCCAATAAAATATTGCCAGAATATTCTTGATAAAACCGCGGTAATAAATTAATTAAGGTAGACTTACCACTGCCTGATCGCCCTACTAATGCAATGATCTCCCCGGGTTCTGCAACAAAATTTATATCATGTAAAACTTCATTAGTTTGATTATAAGAAAAACTCACATGTACTAATTGTAATTTACCACGTGCGCGCAATAATGTTTTTGTTCCTGAGTCTTGTTCTAAGGGTTGATCTAACAATTCAAAAACAGTTTGCGCGCCTGCCAAACCGCGATACAGTTTATTTTGCATGGTGGTCAAATCTTTCATGGGCTTTAACAATGCAAGCATCGCTGCAATCATGGCAACAAAACCGCCGGGAGATAATAGAGATTGCGCAATATCTAACGTAGCCACATATAACGTTAATGATAATGCCATTGCAGCAATCAATTGCACACTTGAAACACTGATTGATCGAGAAACAACAACTTTCATTTCGCGTTGACGATTTAAATTTGCTGCTTTATTAAATTTTTCAGTTTCCCCTTGCTGCCCGCCAAAAGCACGAACCACTTTATATCCTTCAAGATTTTCTTCTGCACGCTGCGTTAAATCTGCAACAGATTCTTGAATTTGCAAACTCAAACGCCGTACGCGTAAACTCGTAAAACGCATGATAATCGTAATCAATGGAATAATAATGAAATAAAGCAATGACAATTTCCAACTAATAGAAAACATCACTATCAATAAACCCACTATTAAAAACGAAGCTTGAATAGCTGTTGTTAAGACATCTGCACTTGCATTTGCAACTTGTTCAACGCTATAAAGAATCACTGAAAGCACTTGTCCTGAGGTGGAATGATCATAAAAACGCGCTGGTAACTTTTGCAAATGCGCAAATAAATCTTGTCTTAACCGCATAATGACGCTACGCGAAACAGCAGCAATATTATAATTAGAAAAGAAACTCATGATACCGCGCAATGCAAATACCATTAATACCAATAAAGGCGCCCAATGCAAAAAATGTTTATCGTGCGCCACTAATCCTTTATTTAATAAAGGTTTTAGAAAATAGACAAACCAAGAATCAATCCCTGAATAAATCATACTGGCAAAAATAGCGATCACCAACCCTACCCAGTATTGGCGTACATAACCAAATAATCGGGTATAAATGACTAAAGCATTAACCGCAGGTTTCTTTACTCGTGACATAAGCTCATTTACATAAGTTGAAAATGAGTTATTCTAGCATAACGTTAGACCAACATTAAGATTTAAATGGTGAAATATGATACAAGAATACAAAGAAATTATCGAATCCGCTTTTGAAAACCGTACGGCTTTAAGTCCGCAATCCACCCCTGACGAATTAAAAAACGCAATTCAATATGTTATAGATGGGTTAGATAATGGCAAATTACGTATTGCAGAAAAAAATTCACATGGCTGGGAAGTACACCAATGGCTTAAAAAAGCAGTATTGCTATATTTTCGTACGCATGACAATGAAATTATAGAAGGCGATTTTACTTATTTTGATAAAGTCCCACTGAAATTTAATCCACAAAATATTAAAGCTTCTGGTGCGCGTATTGTTCCACCCGCTATTGCTAGAAAAGGGGCCTATGTCGCACCCAATACTATTTTAATGCCCTCTTACGTTAATATTGGAGCTTATGTAGATAGCGGCACTATGGTAGATACTTGGGCAACCGTAGGTTCGTGTGCGCAAATTGGTAAAAATGTGCATCTCTCCGGTGGCGTGGGTATTGGCGGTGTACTTGAACCTGTGCAAGCTAATCCTACTATTATTGAAGATAATTGCTTTATCGGTGCCCGTTCTGAAATTGTGGAAGGGGTAATCGTTGAAGAAGGATCCGTGATTTCCATGGGAGTGTATATAGGTCAAAGCACACGAATCTATAATAGAGAAACAGATACTATTAGTTATGGACGCATCCCAGCGGGATCTGTTGTCGTCTCTGGTAATTTACCTGCAGAAAATGGCAAATACAGTTTGTATTGCGCAGTGATAGTGAAACAAGTCGATGCAAAAACACGAGAAAAAATTGGAATTAATGAATTATTGCGTGAAGCTAACTACTCTTAGGAATTTATTATGTCGGCAACTATTGCCTTATTGAAACAATTAATGAGTTGTCCTTCTATCACCCCTAATGATGCTGGATGCCAAGCCTTAATTAGTCAGCGATTACAAACACTGAATTTTCATATTGAACCTATGCGCTTTCAAGAAGTTGATAACTTATGGGCAAGACACGGTACTCAAGGACCATTAGTCGTATTTGTTGGACACACTGATGTTGTCCCTCCTGGCCCTAAAGAAGCATGGCAATCTGATCCTTTTCAACCTGCCGAACGTGAAGGTTTTATCTATGGCCGTGGCGCTGCAGATATGAAAAGTGGGTTAGCCGCCATGGTAATTGCCGCAGAAAATTTTATTCGCCAATATCCGCATTATTCTGGATCCATAGGTTTTCTTATTACGAGTGATGAAGAAGGTCCTAGTTTACATGGCACTAAAAGAGTCATGGAAACACTCACTGAACGCGGTGAAAAAATCGATTATTGCATTGTTGGCGAAGCCACTAGCGAACAACAATTAGGAGACCAAATTCGCGTAGGCAGACGCGGCTCGCTCAACGGTAAATTGACTATTCTAGGTAAACAAGGACATATTGCTTTTCCACATTTAGCAAATAATCCTATTCATGCCGCATTAAAAGCATTAAGTGAAATTACAGGTACCGTGTGGGATCAAGGCAATGAATTTTTTCCACCGACGAGTTTTCAAATCTCGAATATCCATGCTGGCACTGGAACATTAAATATTATCCCTGGTGCGTTAGAAATTTTATTTAATTTTCGTTATTCAACTGCAAATACAGTAGATGAATTACAAAAACGTATCACCGCTATTTTACAAAATCACCAATTAGATTTTGATTTACATTTAAATCCATCTGCCAATCCTTTTTTAAGCAAACAAGGAAAATTAATCACAGCTACACAAGAAGCTATTAAAAAAATCACAGGCTTAAGTCCACAATTATCAACAGGTGGCGGCACATCTGACGGACGGTTTATTGCTCCCACAGGCGCGGAAGTCATAGAGTTAGGCCCTTGTAATAATAGTGTGCATCAAGTGAACGAATGCGTACGGATAACTGATGTAGAAAAACTCACTGAGATCTACCAAGAACTGCTAAAGAGATTGTTTTCGTGACAAATTTTGTTTACTCTTACACACTTTTGGATCGCCACGGCCACTTCGTGGCCTCGCGATGACGAAAAGCCTGGATGGCCACCTCACGAGCTACGCTCGCGGTTGGCATGACAGCATACTATTGATGGAGAGATGTCCGAGCGGTTTAAGGAGCACGCCTGGAAAGTGTGTGTGCGTCTAACGGCGTACCGAGGGTTCGAATCCCTCTCTCTCCGCCATATAGGGGTTACCACTTCCATAAGAACGTCCGTCTGTGGTCTATCTTGCGCGAAAAACTTCCTCAAAATGCTCATGTACTATCTCGTACACTCCGCTTTTTCGTCAGCTTTTCGCGCAACCTAGACTCACAGCCGAACGTTTGGGGTTATTCTTTATCGCATCAAAAATGTCTCACATTCAACAGTTGAATTCCAATGTATTAGTTGCTTTAATACAACCTCTTAAATGGTAATGAGTATTGGCCCCTTCGCGACGCAGCTCGTGAACCCCGCCAGGTCCGGAAGGAAGCAACGGTAACGATCACTGTGGGTGCCGAAGTGTGGCTAGTACTTGTTACCTCCAAACATGCTGAAGAGCTTATGTAAATCGTCATTGCGAGGAGCATAAGCGACGAAGCAATCCATACAAACTATGGATCGCCACGCCTGCTTCGCAGGCTCGCGATGACGAATTAGACAGTATACATATAGTTAACAGGAATGATATGAGTCATCAAGTCCTCGCACGTAAATGGCGTCCTCGCCGATTTGAAGAAATGGTAGGACAAGAACATGTACTACGCATGTTAACCAATGCTCTCAATAATCAACGTTTACATCATGCTTATTTATTCACAGGTACACGCGGTGTCGGCAAAACCAGCTTAGGCCGCATTTTAGCAAAATGTTTAAATTGTGAAACTGGCATTAGCGCCTCACCCTGTTTAACTTGCCCTACGTGTCTTGCCATTGAAGCTGGCAAATTTTTTGATTTAATCGAAGTAGATGCAGCGTCGCGCACCAAAGTAGAAGATACAAGAGAATTACTAGAAAATGTCCAATACGCTGCAAATCAAGGGCGTTACAAAATTTATTTAATAGATGAAACTCACATGCTATCTACGCATAGTTTTAATGCGTTGCTAAAAACTCTAGAAGAACCGCCTCCGCATGTTATTTTTATTCTTGCCACAACGGATCCAAAACGTTTGCCAATTACGATTTTATCTCGCTGCTTACAATTTAATTTAAAACGCGTACCCGTAGAACAAATTGCGCATCAATTACAATTTATTTGTGAACAAGAAAAAATATCCTGTGAAACTTCCGCCTTAACTTTACTTGCAAAAGCAGCAGACGGCAGTATGCGTGATGCTTTAAGTGTACTAGATCAAGCAATTGCATTTTGTCATGACAATATTACCGAAGCAGATACGCGTGAAATGTTAGGTAGTATTGAACAAGATGCTATTTTCCGCTTATTGCAAGCCTTATTTGCACATGACGGTAAAAAATTATTAGATGAAATTGCAGAGTTAGCCAATCAAACACCTAATTTCAATCAAGTACTCGAAGAATTATTATCTACATTACATCAAATCAGTGTTGCTCAAATTGTTCCTAGTCATGCTACTGATTCAGTTGCACAATTAGCTACACTTGCTTCACCAGAAGAAATTCAATTGTTCTACCAAATTGCATTAATTGGGAGACGAGATTTACCACTAACACCGACTCCTTTACATGGATTCGAAATGGTTATGCTGCGAATGTTAGCGTTTAAACCTGCCGCAAAACCATCTACTATTCCTACTGAGATAGAAAACAAGATGCCTTTATCTTGGCCTCAGTTACTTACGCAATTGAATCTTTCTGGTCTTAGCTATTCACTTGCTGCAAATTGCAGTTTACAACGCATGACTGAACAACAAGTAGAACTGGCACTATCCGCTAATCATGAACCCATGTTGAATAAAAAACTCATTGATCGTATTGAACAAGCACTCAGTGAACATTTTAAAAAACCTATGCAACTGACTATTCAAATAACGCGCAATGAAATCAATACCCCACTCAAAGAAGAGCAGCAGGCACAAGCAGCAAAGCTAGCATCCGCGACTGATTCGATTAAAAATGATGATAGCGTACAGAAAATTTTAAACGTCTTTGGCGCCACTTTAGATACAGATTCAATAAAAGCAATTGACTAAGATTTTATCCTATTGATAAGATGGCATTTCATTGTAATAACTCAGGCAGGGTAATAAAAACCTCAAAAACTGAGCTGTTACATTTTATTAGCTATTGAGGGAGTAATCCATGAATAAACCCATGTTTGGTGATAAACCAGGCTTGACCGATTTAATGAAAAAAGCCCAAGAAATGCAAAAAAAGATGCAAGAAATTCAAAAACAAATTGCTGAAATGGAAGTTACAGGCCAATCTGGCGGTGGACTCGTCAAAATCGTGATGTCGGGTCAGCATCATGCAAAACGCACTACGATTGATCCTAGCGTACTAAAAGAAGACAAAGCCATCTTAGAAGATTTGATCACAGCAGCGATCAACGATGCTTCTGATAAAATTGAAAAAGGCACTCGCGAAAAAATGACTGCCTTAACTGGAATTAAGTTACCAGAAGGTTTTGAACTTCCTAGGGAGTAAACTCTCTGTGCTGCTTAGCCCACTGCTAGAAAAATTAATTGAGGCCCTGCGTTGTTTACCGGGTGTGGGGCCCAAAACTGCTCAACGCATGGCTTTGCAATTACTGGAACGCAACCGTGAAAACGGCAAAAAACTTGCTGATATTTTGCATGTCGCCATGCAGCAAATCGCACACTGTGCATCATGTCGAAATTTTAGTGAATCAGACCTATGCAGATTATGCAGCTCTGCTAATCGAGACCCCGCTTTACTCTGTATCCTCGAAAATCCTATTGATCTTTTTGCTGTAGAACAAATGGGTAGCTACCGCGGACGTTACTTTATTTTAATGGGGCATTTGTCACCCTTAGATGGAATTGGCCCTGAAGATTTAGGTATTAAACAATTAAGTGCGCAATTAGCGATGGGCACAGTACAAGAAGTCATTCTTGCTACTAACCCTACTGTTGAAGGTGAAGCAACAGCACATTATATTTCAGGATTAATTAAACACCATCATCGTCATATCAAAATTACGCGTATTGCGCATGGCGTACCATTAGGCGGCGAGTTAGAATATATTGATAGCGGCACACTCGCACATGCGTTTGCAGGTAGGGAAATAATATGAAAAAAATGCTCTTAGTGATAATGTTTTTCTTTTTCGTTTGCCCTGCCTACGCTAGCGAACAATTAATTATTGAACCTGAGATGGGTCGTGCACCACTTTTATCTGCAATTAATAATAGTCAATCTTCCATTGATATTGTACTTTATGGCTTAACAGATGAAGATTTTATTCATGCTCTAACGAGTTCCAAACAACAAGGCAAAAAAGTACGGGTGTTATTAGAATCAAATCCCTACTTAAGCACAGAAGAAAATCAACCTGCTATACGTCAATTAAAAAAAGCAGATATTGCCACAGAAGCTAATAAACATAGTTTTCAGTTAATTCACCAAAAAACATTCATTCTGGATGATAAAAATGCGATAGTCATGACATGTAATCTCACGCATGGCACATTTACTAACGAACGTAATTTTGCATTAGTCATTACTGATCCTGCGATGGTACAAGAAATTTCTCAAGTGTTTAATGCGGATTGGCAAGGCAATACCGTTTCTCTGCAACATAACAATTTGATTTGGAGCCCAGATAATAGCCGGCGTAAATTACTGCATTTTATTCATGACGCCCAATCCAGTATTAAAATTTATGCGCAAAATATTACTGACTATAAAATGAAAGGGGCATTAGTCAAAGCAGCAAAATCGGGTATTTCCGTACAAGTCATTTTACCTGACACTGAAAAAAACAATCCCCATCTGGATTATTTACGTAACGCTGGCGTGCAATTACGTTTTAGTCCTTACTTGATTCATGCAAAAGTAATAGTAGTCGATCAACATCGCGCTATCTTAGGTTCTATGAATTTTACGAAAGCAGGCATAGATAGAAATCGTGAATTATCTGTTATCACGGATGAACCACAAGTCATTCAACCGCTGAATAACACGTTTGAACAAGATTGGCAGAAAAGTTCCATTCACAATGGTATTTTCTCAAATGTGCCACACTTTCCTTATTCTTTTATGCAGCACTTTAAACAACTTAAGCAACAATGGCTAGCGTAAACCATATTCAATGATTAGATCGCCCTACGCGGAATGAATCCGCGTGGGCAATAAATTTAAATGTCATCCCGCAATCGTAAAATTATCAAGATTTATTTACGATCCGTCCTAAATTAATCAAAATCAATTTGACATCCATGTCTAATTAATATACACTACTTATTCTCCATTACATGAGAAGATGCTATGTACAGTTTCAACCAAGCCCCGCCCGATAAACATTGGCACCTGTTAAAAGAAGCTTGTGAAGCACAAGCAAATCATTTATCTCCTCATCAGCATTGTACATATGCAAAAATAGAGGCAGACGATATTCTTGCAGCATTCTTAAACAGAACTAAACCTTTAACATATGCAGAAAAAATGCTGCATAACTCTGCACAAGCAGTGATTGATTTCATCGAAATACTTAACACACGAGAGAAAGCGATTAAAGCTAAGCACGACGGTGATTCTAAGACAGAACTTACAGCATATTTAACTACGCCACTTCAATTTCAGCGCATTATGGGTAAGATCGATGCGCACTTAACTCGATATTGGTATCACATGTTCACTTATCTTGAATATGTCCGCGATCTTAGAGCTATAGCAAAAATTTATTATTCTCAGGGGAATTATGAAGAATGGTTTTCCTATTGTCAGAAAATGCTGAACCTATTCGATACTATCATAGCAACAGGCATAAAATGGGGTATGCTACTAGAGACAAGCGATGCTTTAAGACAAAAAAAAGTCTTACTCGACCATTTGCGCTCTGAGATTGACTCAACATCCCATCCATACTCAAAACTCATTAAAGAAATAGTAACGAAGCAAGATCTATCCCTAAAGCAACAAGAAGAAAAATTTAAAAAACCTAAAGCTAATGCAACTTCGCTCGCAGCGGAGCCGACAAAGAAGCCGGGCTTGTCAAAATGAATTTAGGAATATCAACCCAAAAAAGAACTTCATCTAACGTCTGCATTTGATATTGCCCTTCCATAGTGCCTTGCGGCGTGCTTAACTGACAGAAACTATTGTAAACAAATTTCTTTCCTGGCTTGATAATAGGCTGCAAACCAATCACTCCCGGCCCGCGCACTTCTTCTATACGACCCGTCATATCGGTAATACGCCAGTATCGATTTAACAATTGAATAATCTCATCGCCATTATTTGCAATTGCAATTTCATACGACCATAAAAAACGTTGTTCTTCTGGAGCAGATTGATCAGGCAAATACAAAGATTGCGCTGAGATAGTAATTGAAATTTGTTTTCTATTTGTTGTCATTTAAATGGCATCCAATAATTTTTGATGAATTCCATCAAACCCACTATTACTCATCACCAGAATATGATCGCCAGATTGTAATTCTGGTTTTAAATTTTTGATTAAACTTTCTATATCATCATACATTGCTGCAGGCTGCGGAAATGTTTTTAATACTGCTGCTAAATCCCAATTTAATGCATTAGGTTTCTTACATACTACCCTATCAGCTTCTGCTAATGCTGCGCATAAATGATCTTTGTGTACACCACTGCGCATGGTATAAGAACCGCATTCTAATACTGCAATAATTCGTGCGTTACCTACGCGCGCACGTAATCCTGCTAATGTTGTAGCGATAGCCGTTGGATGATGTGCAAAATCATCATAAATTGTAATATTTTTTACTTGTCCTTTTATTTCTAATCGTCGTTTGACATTTTTAAATAAAGGTAATGCTGCTAACGCTGTTTTAATAGAAACACCTGCATGATGTGCCGCAGCAATAGCTGCTAAAGCATTAGCAACATTATGGTTGCCCACTAAATTCCATGCTACCTCTCCTACCACAGTATTTTCATGCATGATTTGGAAAACACTACCATCAGGCTGCAATAATTTGGCTTGCCAATTTCCAGAATCAAATGCAAATGTGGCTGTCGGTGTCCAACAACCCATTGCTAACACATCACTTAAATTTGTATCTGTTGCATGACGCACAATTAAACCATTCCCTGGCACAGTACGCACTAAATAATGAAATTGTTTTTTGATTTCCTCTAAATCTTTAAAAATATCGGCATGATCAAATTCTAAATTATTTAAAATTAATGTCTTAGGATGGTAATGGATAAATTTTGATCTTTTATCAAAAAAAGCGCTATCATATTCATCCGCTTCAATCACAAAATAAGGAGACTTGCCAATACGAGCGGATACTCCAAAATTTTCTGGTACGCCTCCTATGAGAAATCCTGGTTCTTTTCCAGCATGCTCTAAAATCCAGGCTAATAAACTCGTGGTAGTTGTCTTGCCGTGGGTTCCTGATACTGCCAACACCCAGCGGTCTCGCAAAATTTGTTCAGCCAGCCACTGCGGGCCTGAGATATAAGGAATATTATTCTCTAGTATATATTCCATCGCTGGATTACCACGCTTAATGACATTGCCGACTATCACAATATCGACATTCTTAATAGCAGAAGAGTCATAACCTTCGTGCAATTCTATGCCTTGCATAGCTAGCTGAGTACTCATAGGTGGATAAACTTGCATATCCGAACCACTCACTACATGCCCGTTCTGCTTAGCCAATACAGCAATACCTGCCATAAATGTGCCTGCTACGCCTAATATATGTATTCGCATCTCTTTAGCTTCCTTTTCTTTCTATAAACGTGTCATGCCAGCCCCTGCTTTCGCAGGGGTAAACTTCAGCTGGTATTCAGTACGGGCTCGTCATTGCGAGGAGTGAAACGACGAAGCAATCCATGTTGTTGTATGGATTGCCGCGCTTGCTTCGCAAGCTCGCAATGACAGCCACGGCCGCATACGCGGCCTCGCGATGACGATTCGCGTCAACTCGCAATGACGAATAACCTCTGGATGCCACCTCGCGAGCTACGCTCGCGGCTGGCATGACATCGTAGGACAACGCACCCCACTTTTTCTTCTCTTCTGTATCAAGAATGCTTTATTCAACAATATCTTTACGTTCTGAAGGCCTATGATATTATTACAAAAGTGCCTTGCGTAAAAGGATGAGATAGGGATATGTTAACTGATTACGCTCAACTATTATTTGATACCATTGCCGATAGCGCTATCTTATTGGACAGGGCTGGCAAAATTGTGGACTGGAACCAAGGTTCTGTTTCTTTGTTTGGTTATCATAAAAAAGAAATCCTAGGCAAATCTATCAATTTACTATATGAACAAAATCATCATTTTCCTAAAATCATTCAAGAAATATTACCCGCACAAAAAAAATGGGTAGCTGAATCACGTTTTATTCGAAAAAATGGTGTAAAAGGTTTTTGTAAAATTTCCGCTGCAACGACTCAGACTCTGCAATCCAACAAACAACTCACTTTAATTCTTAACCATAATCTTTCAGATTACAAAAACAATGAAATGACTTTAAAAAATTCTGTTAGCCAAATGATACAAGATTTAAAAAATACCTTGGAAATTCATTACATTACCAATGCACTCTTAGCAAAACATATTACTGCGCGTGAACAATTAGAGAAAAATTTGCGAGAAAGCGAACTGCGTTTTCATTTACTTGCTGAAAATGCTACTGATATTATTTCTCGTCATTCACCAGATGGCGCTTATCTCTATGCCTCTCCTACTGCAAAAACATTATTAGGTTATACACCTGAAGAGTTAGTTGGCCGCAATGCTTATAAATTACTACATCATGATGATATCGCTAAATTAAAAAAAGTATTTACCCGCCGCAAACAACATTCCGGTCATCAAACAGTGACTTATCGCATACGCCGCAAAGATGGTGATTATCGTTGGTTTGAAAGCAATATCCGTATTATTTATGATGAACAAACCAAAACGATTCGTGAAATACAATCTGCCTCTCATGATGTCACCGACCATATTCTTGATAAAAAAGCACGCTTGCGTGGCCAGCAACTTGCTCATGTTTTCCGTTTAAGCACCATGGAAGAAATGGCATCCGGTATGGCACATGAAATCAGTCAACCTTTAGCGGCTATTGTCAATTATACACAAGGTTGTGTACGCTATTTACAAAACAATCAATTAGACCCTACACAATTAGTTGAAATCATGAAAAAAGCTGTGTTGCAAGCAGAGCGGGCGGGCGAAGTGATTCACCGTTTGAAAAACTTTTTTTGCAAAGGTCAATTATTTAAAACACCTTGCAAAGTCAATAGTTTAATTCGTGAAACGATTAGTCTTATTAGAAATGAATTAAATAATTCAAAAACCAAGATTGATTTCAATCTTGCAAAAAATATTCCTTTGATTTCTGCTGATAAAATTCAACTACAACAAGTCATTCTAAATTTAATTCATAATGGAATGGAAGCCATGCAGCATATTGATATGCATATACGCCGCATTTATATTCACACTAAAACATACGATCAAAATACCATTGAAGTCACTGTACAAGATACAGGCCCTGGTTTTGCCAAAGACTTAATTAATAAAATATTTGAGCCATTTTTCACAACTAAAGCGCATGGCCGAGGAATGGGACTTGCGATTTGCCGCTCGATTATTGAAGCACATGGCGGTCAATTTACGATTAATCCCAACACGCATAATCAAAGTTGGATACGTTTTACCTTACCTATCAGCTAGGAGCAACTACATGACTACCGAACCAATTGTTTACGTTGTTGATGATGATCAAGCGATGGTGGAATCCTTATCGTGGATTATTGAATCTGTTGGCTTAAAAGTAAAAACCTATGTATGCGCACAAGATTTTTTAAATGAATTTGATCCGCATCAACATGGCTGCTTGTTACTTGATGTACGCATGCCAGGCATGAGCGGCCCAGAATTACAAACTCGTTTAAATACAGAAGGCTTACCTATTTTACCTATTATTTTTATTAGCGGTCATGGTGATGTACCTTTAGCAGTACGTGTAATGAAAGGAGGGGCTATTGATTTCTTGACGAAACCTTTCAATGACCAAGTCTTACTGGAAAGTATCAATAAAGCTTTACGCGCTGATAAATCCAATCGAGAAAAACAACAAGAAACTGCCATGGCTTCTGCAAAATTTTCTTTACTCTCACCACGCGAAGTTCAAGTATTACAAGGTATTGTTGCAGGCAAACAAAATAAAGTCATTTCTGCAGAATTACATATTTCATTAAAAACTGTAGAAGCGCATCGTGCTAGCGTGATGAAAAAAATGGGCGTTCGATCCGTACCGGAGTTAGTGAAACTCGTATTAAGTAATGATACTCAACAAACTGTGACAGATCAGGCGACTTAGTGACATCTCGTGTAGTCCTGAGGAGTGTTTTTTACGATAAAGGATCTCTTAACAAGCAGAGCATCGATATAGGTTACGTCATCGCGAGGCCGCGCAAGCGGCCGTGGCGATCCATAATATAAACATGAATTGCTTCGTCGTTTCACTCCTCGCAATGACGAGGAGTTGCTTTCAATTTCAGTACAAAGGGTAACCCGCAGTGCATTATTAGTACTAACCCTTAGGGTCTCAGGGGTAACCAAGCAAATAAACCGGTATTTCTGCCAATTTCTATTAGCCACATATAGTGAGATGATGACTATCCCCCTTGGAAAATAATGAATGAATTTTCCGGACGAAGGCGGAACAGATAGTCAAATAAACGCAAATGGAGAGGCAACATGGACACGCAGAAACCTGTACTACTTGTTACCAATGCAACAACTGAAAATGAAATTGTTTTAATTAAACAAGCAATAACTCACGCTCAACAACAAAATTTACATATCAAAATGAGCTTAGTGCATGTGATTCCTAATTTACCTACGTGTTATTTTAATATACCTTCTATGGTATTACTCACTGAACGTTATTATGAAGAAGCAAGAAAATCTTTATTTTCTGTTGGCAAAGCCTTAGGAATTGAAAAACAAAATCAATGGCTTATCACTGGCAGAATGAAACAAGAAGTTTTACGTTTAGCTAACAAATTAAAAACACAATTTATTTTAGCTAGCAGCTCTACTATTCCTGATTTGCATAGTAACAATGAAAAAAATGCAACGTTGATTAGAAGTATTAGCAATATGAGTATGTTAGCGTAGCCTCACTGTAAAAATGTATGTCATGCCAGCGAAGCCGTCATCCCGCGCGAAGGCGCGGGATCCAGTATATATCATCCTGAGCGCAGCGAAGGATGACAAACCCTTGAAAATCCCGACCAAATCAGTATATAGTTCCCCAACTCTAGGGGAATTGAATCATGACTCAATACAATGCGCTTTATGCTCAATCCGGTGGCGTCACAGCTGTTATTAATGCTTCAGCTTGCGGTGTAATTGAAACAGCTAGACAACACACAGATAAAATCGGCACAGTATTTGCTGCACGCAATGGTATTATTGGTGCGCTCACAGAAGATTTAATTGATACACGTTTTGAGAGTGATGCAGATATTGCTGCATTACGTCACACCCCCGCTGGCGCTTTTGGATCTTGCCGGCATAAATTAGGTTCTATTGAAAAACATCGTGCGCAATACGAACGTTTAATTGAAGTATTTTCAGCACACAATATTCGTTACTTTTTTTATAATGGCGGCGGCGATTCGCAAGATACAGCTTATAAAGTTTCACAACTTGGCCAAGCATTACATTACCCTATCACTTGCATTGGTATTCCTAAAACGGTTGATAATGATTTACCTTTTACCGATAACTCTCCAGGTTTTGGATCCGTCGCTAAATATGTTGCTGTCTCCATCCGCGAAGCGGGGTTAGATGTCGCATCCATGGCATTGACATCCACCAAAATTTTTATTTTAGAAGTCATGGGACGTCATGCAGGCTGGATTGCGGCTGCAAGCGGTTTAGCAGCAGAACAAGAAGGCGATGCACCGCATATTATTTTATTTCCTGAAATTCCTTTGAATCGTGATGCCTTATTAAAACGTGTTGATGAATGCGTGAAAAAATTCGGGTTTTGTGCAATCGTTGTTTCAGAAGGTTTACACAATTCCGATGGCAGCTTTATTTCTGAATCTGGGTTAGTCGATGCATTTGGACATAAGCAATTAGGCGGTGTAGCTCCTATGATTGCTCAACTCATTAAAGATAAATTAGGCTATAAATACCATTGGGCATTGGCTGATTATTTACAACGTTCAGCCCGCCATATTGCTTCGAAAACCGATGTGGAACAAGCTTATGCGTTAGGTAAAACTGCGGTGGAATTTGCCTTAGCAGGAAAAAATGCGCTGATGCCTATTATCGTGAGAGATTCTAATTCCCCTTACCAGTGGCATATTGGCGAAGCACCACTCGAAAAAGTTGCTAATATCGAAGTCAAAATGCCTAGCGATTACATCACTGCCGATGGTTTTGGCATTACTCCAAAATGCCGTGAGTATTTACTACCCCTGATTCAGGGTGAAGACTATCCACCTTATCACCAGGGATTACCTCAATACGTGAAATTGAAAAATACTGCAGTTGCTAAAAAATTAAGAGAAGTTGCATCAGAAATAGTCAAAATTTAAGGGAATTTTAATATTATCTTAATGTTTTGCTGCTATACTTCTTTGACTTAAAAACGGGAGATAATATAAAGTGGCAAAAAGTCGCTCAAACCCAAATGAAAACACTGGACTGCTAAGTGGAGAAGAAAAGCAATCAACTTGTTCTACCTTCATCACTAAAGCCTTATTAGCTGCTCATTGGATGGATAATGGCTTTCCTGTTCTTCTTCTAAGACAACATGTTACAACGGCTGTCTTTGTCACAGTAGTAGGCGGTTATCCCGAAAAAGTAGCGGGCATGACAGACTCTCTCAAAGTCCAAATTCCTTCCGCTGTTGTTGCAGGATTATGTACAGCTGCTTCTAATCGCAGTCATATGGCAAGAAGCATGACATTAAATACTTACTTCGACGGATTGAGTTCTTTCTCGGATGTTCAATGGGTTCCAGCTGCTGGTCATTATGCTTTTGAAATCTTACGAGGCATCACTCTTCCTGTATTAATTTGCCAAATCATAGGCTACAACGATATTCCAGATGATATTCGTAAAAGACTCTATTTTGCTATGTTTGCTGTTGGCGGCGCTTTGAAAGCACAGCGATTTAAAGATGCTATCACTGTCACAGCTTATGCAAAAATGCGAAACGCTGATCCCTCAAGAGAGCAACCCAGTAGCATTGCACTCAAAGCACAATGGTGTTACACCGGTCCCGTCATGACACTTCTTTTAACCTACACCATTAACATCATGGCAACAAATTACTTTGGTTTTCAAGAAATAAATATTCCTGCGCTCAAAGGAGCGGGATTATCATGGGAAGGTTTATTAATAGGTGCGCCTTTATCTACTGTATTTGCTGTTTGTGAAAACACCGTGCAAATGGCGAAAAGTCATTTATTTGAAACATCATTATCTGATGTTAAATTACCGACAACCACTGCTGCTGCAACAACAGACTGGAAAGAAGTTTCACTCACACCAACACAATGGTTTTGGATATCTTGCAGCTATTTAAGTGACATTATCGAAGTTGTTGGCCCAGCTGCTCTGTTTGCTGCTTTGATGGGCCTAAAAGAAGTATCACTCCCTTGGAGATTACTCGCTGCTGGTGGCTCACTCGCTGCAAGTGGCCTTTTTAGAGCACAGTCACCTATCGATACTCAAAAACCATTTTTGTTAGACAATAAAAGGCAAGCAGCTGATAAAAAAGATGAAGAAGCCGCTGCTCCCCAATATGCTGCAGATACAACAGGAAAACCTGACCCATTTGAACTACCAAAGGAAACGCCCAAAAGGAGTTGTTGTACTATTTTATGAACACGACTCTTGAGGAGACACGACTATGAGTATGAGCACAAGCAGACACGTATTAGAATTATTGCTGACAGATGAGCAAGATACTGCTGTCATTAATTTCTTAGCTGAAAAATATAGACCCACTTTAACTATTAATAATAAAAAATATCTTTATCAAGAAGAAAAATTAGGATCTTCTACTGCTAACGATGTTCTTTTAGATACCACAGTCACTCTCAAAGAAGCAAGCAGTTCAGCAACTATCTCAATGTCAAAAACAGAATATTTAAAAAATGTGAAACCACATTTTGTCCGAGCTCAATCATCAAAAACTAGAGCAGCAGATCCTGAACCTCAATCCACCGCAGCTGAAACAAAAAAAACATCACAGCCTCTAGCTATTGCTAAACCTGTGGTGGTGTTGCCATCTGGAATCACACCAAACCCAAATCGTAGTACTGCTGCGGCGTCTAGTACAGCAGCTACTGCTACTGATCACAAGCATTCGACAGCATCATCCTATCATGACCAAGAAGGAGCAAGTGCTCGCACTGGCGCAGTTGCTGTTCCAACTGCAAGTAATGTAGTTGAAGCTCACATAAATCTATATGGCGTACCTGGCCGCGGCCCTATGCTTTTCTTACGCAATGGTATAATAGGCAGTCTATTTGAATCTGCCTCGAAACTATGTACACGTGGCGGTAATAGTTGGGGCTATGATGGAGAAGTCATTATTGATGAAAGCGACTTAGCTGATGATCCAAATTGGAGAACACCCGCTACTTCTGGCACTAAACCTGAACCAAAACC
>Ga0206967_1002_pt1 | contig 91963 bp, 83 predicted proteins | sample Alteio_BWOrgHeat_24_FD_153259 | JGI IMG/M metagenome (GOLD analysis project Ga0206967, IMG submission 153259) | Enriched cells from forest soil in Barre Woods Harvard Forest LTER site, Petersham, Massachusetts, United States -... | ecosystem: Environmental > Terrestrial > Soil > Temperate forest >...
TGTGTCATATCAGGCCGCGTACAAGGAGTCTGGTTTCGTGCTGCAACCCAAGAACAAGCGAATCAATTAGGAATAACAGGTTGGGCGCGTAATTTACCTGACGGTAATGTAGAAGTCGTTGCTTGCGGCGAAAAATCTCTTATTGCCAAATTATATGAATGGCTCAAGGTCGGTCCACGGTTGGCCAAGGTCACAGAGGTTTCTTATGTTGAGATTCCGTTGGAACAACACGAAAGATTTGCTATAAAATGACGCGAAGCGTCAATCCCGCGATTTAATCAACATTGTTACATAAATAACGTGTCATGCCGCACTTGTTGCGGCATCCGGGCTTTTCTTCTGAATAAACAAGGCAGATAAAAGCCCGGATCCCGTAGAATTGCTCATGAAAGGCTAAAAATTTTTTTATTGCCCAGGATGAGCAATTTACGGGATGACACACTATATAATTATCATCTCAAAATCATCTTTCGTAGCCCCACACTCCGGACACTGCCAAGACAATGGAACATCTTCCCAACGCGTACCTGGGGCAATACCATCCTCTGGCCAGCCTTTTTCTTCTTCATAAATATAACCGCAAAGTAAACACATATAACGCTGGTATTGCATATTCTACCTCAATAAAACGGGAGTTATTGCAGGTCGTCATTGCGAGGAGTGAAACGACGAAGCAATCCAGTGATTGTATGGATTGCCGCGCTTGCTTCGCAAGCTCGCAATGACAAGAATCCCCAATAACGTGGGCTTATAATACACAATATGAGCTTTATTTACAGCAAAAATTATGATAGTTTGCGCTACTATGAGCCAATCACAATTGTTATTTACTCAAGCCCAACAAACCATTCCAGGCGGCGTTAATTCTCCTGTACGCGCATTTCATGGCGTTGGCGGCCATCCTATTTTTTTTAAATCTGCACACGGCGCTTATTTAGTCGATGAAGATAACCGTGAATACATAGACTACGTAGGATCATGGGGCCCTATGATAGTCGGCCATGCTCATCCTGATGTCATACGCGCTGTCACGACATGTTTACAACTAGGGTTAAGTTTTGGAGCCCCTACCGCTATTGAAATTAAATTAGCAGAAAAAATTTGCGCGCTTATGCCCTCTATTGAACAAATTCGCATGGTAAGTTCCGGCACAGAAGCAACCATGAGTGCCATTCGATTGGCACGTGGGTTTACCAAAAAGAATAAAATTATTAAATTCGCTGGCTGTTATCATGGTCATGCTGACTCTTTACTCGTGAAAGCAGGATCGGGAGCACTCACATTAGGTATCCCCAGTTCTGCTGGCGTTCCTGAAAGTATTGTTCAACATACGTTAGTGGCTGAATTTAATCGTCTTGATACTGTGGCTGAATTATTTGAAATGTATCCGCATGATATTGCTGCTGTCATTGTAGAACCTGTCGCAGGTAATATGAATTGTGTACTGCCTGTTAATGGCTTTTTAAAAGGCTTGCGTGATTTATGTGATCGTTATGAAAGTGTATTGATTTTTGATGAAGTGATGACAGGGTTTCGTGTAGCAGTAGGCGGCGCGCAAGAATATTTTCATATTCAACCTGATTTAACAACGCTTGGAAAAATCATTGGCGGCGGTATGCCAGTCGGTGCTTTTGGCGGCAGAGCAGATATTATGTCATGTATCGCTCCACTAGGCCCTGTATATCAAGCTGGAACATTATCCGGTAATCCTGTTGCGATGACTGCAGGTCTTGCCACATTAGAATTAATTTCTCAGCCTGGTTTTTATCAAAGATTATCTGCTACAACGACTGAGTTAATGAAAGGATTAGAACAACGTGCACAAGCTGCGAATATTCCTTTTCGTACGGTAGCAATTGGTGGAATGTTTGGGATATTTTTTGAAACCGTAGAAGAATTTAAAAAGTTTTTTCATGTGATGTTGAAAGAAGGAATTTATCTTGCTCCTTCAGCTTATGAAGCAGGATTTGTTTCGAGTGCGCATGGTGGAGAGGAAATTGCAAAAACGTTGCAGGCAGCGGAAAAAGGCTTTTCTTTGTTATTAATGTGAGGTCTTGTTGAATAAATCATTTTGATGCGTATAAGGTCCGGGAAAAGCGGGTCCTGCCGCTGCAGGTATCCCAGTGTTCGCTGCAGGCCATGTCCCGGCGAAGGCCGGGATCACACTGGGAGCCCTCCTTCCGCGTCACCCGCTTTGCGAGACCTGCTTGTGCATCAAAAATGCTTTATTCAACAACGTCCTACCGTGGGAGGGGGGGGTCGATCGAGCTTTAGCCTCTGATTCCCTCTCCTCCCGCTTGCGGGAGGAGAGGGCAGGGAGAGGAGGGAAATAAAGTTTCTACTGAACTACCAATCTCGCCAACTTCTTACACCTCTCCACCAAAATTTCCGCACAAAATAAAAATGCATGGCCACGAATAAGATCTGTCTCAGACAAGGTATTTAATTTTGTTAGCAATGCAGTTTTGAATGCTAAAATGTTAGGAATGGGAATCGTTATTTGCAATTTTTGGTTTTCCAAACAATCAGCAATGTTTTTTAAAGTATCGCAAATCCCATCATTAAATTGATTAAATTCCGGCAATTCTGCTAATGTTTTTTTAAGAGCACTCGATACTGCATATGCATGATACATAAAATTGATACTGCGAAAAATTTCTTTTTCGCACCATAATGCACGGCTAAAATGCTTAGGGTTAAATCGTCTTCCTAGGCGTTCTTTAGCAGCTTCTACAGCTAATTTGCGCTGAGCAATTAAGGATTTAGCGAGTTTTTCATCAACATCATAATAAACAACAGCAACATCCGCATATTTATCTTTCTTAATGGTGGCAATGTAATATTCGCGTAATTGCCTTACGGTGGTTTCTTGATTTTTGCGTAAATGGACTCGCGCGTGAATAGGTAAAACAAATTGTGAAATCAAGGCAGCAATTAAAATTCCCAAACTAATAACAATACAACGATCCACAGCGGTAGCAACACTAGGATGCTGGCCAATTAAAATAATAGCAACAGTCACAGCCCCTAGCGTTCCTGCTTCATTATAACTTGCTTGGCTTGTTGCAATATAACTAAAAACGAATCCCGCGAATGTTACGACAGCAGCATACGCTAATTCATTATGCTGAAAGAGCAATAAAGTAATTAAGGCTAACAGTGAACCTACGACTGTTCCTAAAAATCGCATATAAGATTTTTGAATAATACTGCCTACATTGATTTGAGCACACATGACAACCAAAATAGTAATCACTAACCATTGGTCAATGTAAAAATGCGTGAAGCGAGTTACAACAAAACCGACAAAACATGCGAGAGCGGTTTTGAGGCTGTGGATGAGGCGGTCGTTGGTTATGTTGAGCATATGAACTTATCTCATTACTATCTCTCGTTATCATGCCAGGGAAAGCATCCAGGTTATTTCGTCATTGCGAGCCTGCGAAGCAGGCGCGGCAATCCATAGAATAATATGGATTGCTTCGTCGTTTCACTCCTCGCAATGACGAACCCATAGGGCTGGCATGACAATATAGCCATCATTTCAATAAGCTGCTTTTCAACATCCACGCCATCTTTTCATGACTGCGCAACCGCTCAACTAATAAATCAAACGTTGCTTCATCTTGGGCTTTTTGAACTTTCGCCATCATGGATTGCAGATAATGGGCAATGGTTTCATGATCTTTATAGAGTTTACGCAGCATATCTTCTGCAGAAAGATTATTAGGCGCTTCTTTTAAGGAAGTTAATTTTGAAAATGCTGCAAAAGAAGCGGGTGCAAAACAGCCTAAGGCACGAATACGTTCTGCGATTTCATCCGTGGCTTCAGCTAATTCTTGATATTGTTTTTCAAATAATAAATGTAAAGAAGGAAATTGCGGGCCTGTGACATTCCAATGAAAGTTTTGGGTTTTTAAATAAAGCACATAGGTATCGGCTAAAAAATGAGCTAATTCATCTGCAATTTTTTGGGAATGATTGGTTTTGGTTGAAGATAGCGTTTCCATGGTAAACCTCCACTGGATTTAGGATGGGTAGAGGTTTTATTTTAGCATGTTTTAAAGGAGACGTCATCGCGAGGCCGCGTGAGCGGCCGTGGCCGTCATTGCGAGCCTGCGAAGCAGGCGTGGCAATCCATAATATAAACATGGATTGCTTCGTCGTTTCACTCCTCGCAATGACGGTGGGATTGCTTCGTCGTTTCACTCCTCGCAATGACGAGCCGTCGTCCCGCGGCTTGACCGCGGGATCCAGGGATTATTTACTGGATCCCGCGCTTTCGCGCGGGACGACGGCTTTCGCTGGCATGACAACAAACTAGCCCATAAAACTAGCTACTATCTATCACCACTCATACCCATACCGGTGCGGGGTGGTTGTTGTTGCTGGTGGCGAGGCGAATGGCTATGGCCGTTGCCATGATCATGGCCATCACCATCTTCATTATTTAAATGGGAGGCCGGCGGCGCAGCAGCAAATGCTGCTGGTGACGATGGTGTTGTTCCTGGCCGTGGGGTAAATAAAGCTTGTAATGCTAAACCTTTACGAGTTGCTGCTGGTTTTTTAGCAACATCTACAGATTTATGCTCGGCAGTACCAGTACCATTGCTACTACTACCAGCACCAGCACCTCCGCCTCCGCCTCCCGCACGCATAGCAGAACCAGAAAACGCGCTGCTAGTAGATGATGAACTTGCACTAGTGCTCGCAGTTGCACTCTCAACATCAGTTTGAGCAGCTCTAAGAAATGCCATTGGGTCATGAGCAACTATTTTAGATGTTGCTGCGACTGAAGCTCGCTCGCTATGATCTGCTGCACTATCACCACTGACATTGCTCTTCTTAGACCACGGCCAATTTGGCAGTCTATTCCATATATTTCTTCTTGCCCAAGAAGGGTTCTTTTCAGCTTCTTCAGCAGCCTTAGCTTCATCAGCTGCTGCTTTTTGAGCTTCTCTAATATCCTCACCTGTTATACGCTTTTCTAAAGATGCAGAACGATAATATGTCTGATCATCTACAATACTTCTAGCACCCAGTATACTATTATCAAAGCCATATAAATGTATGCTTTCTAAAAATTTCGGCTTTTCTTTACTAATCGATTCCAGAGCAACTACAGAATTTATTGTATGGGTCTTCATTAAGTAATGTGCTGTATATTCTCTATTTTGTTTGTCTGCGTCTAATGCTCTACCATCTTTATCTTTCTTTGTTGTTGCTCTTATATTTTCAACAATAGCATTCCATACTAAAACTGCTGGACTATCTTCATCGTCATTACGCGAAAGAGAAGGGTATGCTGATCCTCCTGTATGTGCTGCCGCTATTGCTGCCACCATTTGTCCTGCTGGTGCTGGGGAAGGTGACATTTGTGATGGTACTGCTGCAGCAGCATTAGGTAGTTTGCCATCAGACACGACAGCAGCTGCCGCTGCAGGCGCAGATCTTCGTAGCATCAGAGCTTCAGCTGACATTGGCACAAAAGGAGTCTTATCTAAGCCTTCACGTTTTTTCAATTCTGCTACTGTTTTTAAGAAATCGGTTTTGGGTCCTGTTTGCGCCGCATAAAGTGCAGCGTATATTCTTTCAAATACTTCTATTTTTTCTCGTGCTGCTTGTTCTGGATCCAGTATTGGCGGTATCTGTGGTAATCGTGCTGGTGCTGCTTGCATAATTTATTCTCCTAAAATTAATCCTTGTGAAACGCGTAGCTACTATACTCCAGAAAAAAATCAATGCAAGAGGTGTGCAATCAAATTATTTATTAATATTTTTTGTGCATTATTAAAACTTTTTTTATACAGTAAATTTACTGGGCTACATAAGGTTCGTCATTGCGAGGAGTGAAACGACGAAGCAATCCCACCGTCATTGCGAGGCCGTTTTTTCAGGCCGAAGCAATCCAGCTAATAGTACTAAAATAAACTAGAATACAGATCATTCCACTCTGGATTCATCGACTCAACAAGTGCAATTTTCTTTTTTCTCGATCCACCCTTTAACTGTTTTTCTCTGGCAATTGCATGAGCCATATCTTCATACAATTCGTAATAAACAAGATGTCTACAGTCATAACGTTGGGTGAATCCTGGTGTCAAACTATTTTGGTGCTGATAGACACGTTGAACAAGATTACTGGTTACACCGATGTACAACGTGCCATTTCTCTTATTTGCCATGATATAAATGGCAGGGAGTTTTTCCATAATAATATCTGATACTAAAAGTTATGTAATCTGAATGGATTGCTTCGTCGCTTTCGCTCCTCGCAATGACGGAATCCTTGGTCATCGCGAGGCCGCGTAAGCGGCCGTGGCGATCCAGAATATAAACATCCATACCAACATGGATTGCTTCGTCGCTTTCGCTCCTCGCAATGACGGTGAGATTGCTTCGTCGCATTCACTCCTCGCAATGACGGTGGGATTGCTTCGTCGCTTTCGCTCCTCGCAATGACGAGATCCTTTTACTCAGACTTTTCGTCGATCTGCTTACTGAATTTACACGGTGTTTTAGGACAAACTAATTCCGTCCCGCGTTTTTTAGTGATTTTCTTGCTGAGCAAAGGCCAAGCGCATAAAGGACAGGCTTCAGCGACAGGTTCATTCCATAAAGCATATTTGCAATCAGGATAACGTCCGCAGGAATAAAAGATTTTTCCATGTCGTGATTTGCGTTTTAAAATTTTTCCTTGATGGCATTCAGGGCAATCCACACCCGTGTCATGTGGTTTTTGTAAAGATTCTATAAATTTACAATCGGGATAACTACTGCAGCCAATAAACTTTCCATAACGCCCAATTTTAATTTGCAATTGGCCATTACATTTTGGACACACTCTGCCTTCTACAATTTCCGCATTTGCTGCTGCTGTCGATTTATCTTCATCCATACTGCGCGTGTATTTGCAATCAGGATATCCTGTACACCCAATAAATCGATTATGTTTTCCTAAACGCACTGCTAAAGGTTTGCTGCATTCAGGACAATTTTCATTAAGCGCTTCTTGAGTCACATCTTTGCGTGTGACAGATTCTAAAATATCATCACATTGATGTTTGAAGGGTTTCCAAAAATCATTTAATAATGGTATCCATTCTTTTTCACCGCGGGAAATTTCATCTAATTCATCTTCTAATTGCGCGGTAAATCCGTAATCTACATAACGTGTAAAATAAAGTGTTAAAAATTTATTTACAATACGGCCTACGTCAGTCGGATGAAAACGTTTTTGTTCTAATTCTGCATATTTACGATGTTGTAAAGTATAAATAATAGATGCATAAGTCGATGGACGACCAATACCATATTCTTCTAACGCTTTAATTAATGTGGCTTCTGAATAACGTGGCGGCGGTTCTGTAAAATGTTGGTTGCATTGTAATGCGTTTAAATCCACCTCTTGACCTTCTTCTAATGGGGGCAGCATACGCTCATCATCAAGACTGCTTTTTGCATCATCGACATCTTCTTGATAAACCCGAATAAATCCAGGGTCTGTAATCACTGAACCATTAGCACGAAAATAATTATCTTTACCACATTGCAAATCGACTGCAACCGTATCAATGGTTGCATGTATCATTTGACTGGCAACAGTACGTTTCCAAATTAAATCATATAATTTATATTGTTCTGGACTTAAAGCCTCTTTAATCGTTTCCGGTATACGCATCACTGACGTGGGACGAATGGCTTCGTGAGCTTCTTGTGCGTTTTTCGCTTTGGTTTTATAAACACGCGGTTCATCAGGTACATTTTCTTTACCATAACGTTCCGCAATTAATTGCCGAATTTCTGCTATTGCTTCTGCTGCTAAATTGACTGAATCGGTACGCATATACGAAATTAAACCTACTGCACCGCCACCAATATCTATCCCTTCATATAATTGCTGCGCTGTACGCATAGTACGTTGTGCCGTAAATCCTAGTTTTCGTGCTGCTTCTTGCTGTAACGTGGAAGTAATAAAAGGAGCGATAGGATTGCGTTTACGTTGTTTTTTCTCAACTTTAGTCACACGTAATTTACCATTGGCGGCTTTTAATAAATTTTTACGGGTTTTTTCTGCTTCTTCTTTTGTGGTAATGGAAAATTGTTCTTGTTTAACGCCTGCATACACTGTCAATCTTGCGGTAAAGGGTTGGTTTTCTGCTTCTGTTTCTGCGATGACATCCCAATATTCTTGTGCAACAAATTTTTCAATTTCTTCTTCGCGTTCCACAATCATGCGTAACGCTGGACTTTGTACACGGCCTGCAGATAAACCGCGACGAATTTTGCGCCACAATAAAGGTGATAAATTAAATCCGACTAAATAATCTAATGCGCGCCGTGCTTGTTGCGCATTCACTAATTCCATAGAAATCTCGCGAGGATGATCAATAGCAGCTTGAACTGCTGTACGGGTAATTTCATGAAAGACAACACGATGTACCGGTTTCTTTTTTAAAATTTCTTGGTCTTTTAAAATAGTATAAACATGCCAGGAAATGGCTTCTCCTTCGCGATCAGGGTCAGTTGCAAGATAAAGCGCATCGGCTTTTTTCATGGCTTTGACAATGGCAGCGACGTGTTTTTCATTTTTTTCAATTAATTCATACTGCATGGCGAATTGATGATTAACATCCACTGCGCCTTCTTTGGGTAAAAGATCACGTACGTGTCCATAGGAAGCTAATACTTCAAAGCTGCTTCCTAAATATTTCTTAATCGTTTTTGCTTTTGCAGGCGATTCGACAATCACTAAATTTTTCGGCATAACAACTCATTTTCCTCAATGCAAGACAGTAAATGCTTCTGCTAAAACCATTTCTTGCATTAACATTAACGCGGCCTTTTTTTCTGGCTGGCTAAATAAGACCATTAACACTACCCATTTCACGCGACCTAAATCGACTTCACGGGTTTCTAATGCCATTAATCTATCAATCACAATTTCGCGGCTTACTGGATCTAAAATCCGTATTTGTTCAAGATATAATAAAAAGCCACGACCTTCTATACCAAGCTTTTCACATTCTTCGAGCGAGTAATGACGAATAGCTAAAGGTGTAATCATAGGAGCAGATTGGACTGCTGCTTGAATTTGACCTAAACCATCTAGCCAGTCTAAAGCTCGGTCAATTTCATAACGATTAAAGCCAATTTGTTCTAACTCAAATGCCACTTTTTCACCATCTATGCCCAAAGAAACGTTGCTATCCATGTAGTTTTCAAATAAGAACATTAATACTTCAAACATAGTAAATTACCTATATATCTTCAGTTAGAAGTAGCTGACATTTCGCTAGGTTGAGATAGTAGAAATATCAGGGTTACGTACATAACCGCCAGGTATAGACTGAACATAACCTTGCAACTCCAATGATAACAGCATGGAGGAAACTTCACTTGCCGTCAATCCACTTCTCTCGATAATTGTATCTAACGCTGTAACTTCATACCCTATAGCTTGCATTAATAGGCTATCTTTTTTGAGGGGATAGTTTAAAACTGCCATAAGAGACCGCAATTCTTCCACAATATCTTCTGCAGTTTCAACTAATTTAGCACCTTGGCGTATTAAAAAATGACAGCCGCGTGCGAGGGGGTTATGGATAGATCCCGGTATAGCAAAGACTTCCCGTCCTTGTTCTACGGCACAACGGGCAGTAATTAGTGAGCCGCTCCGTAGTGCTGCTTCAACCACTAACACCCCCAAGCTCAAGCCGCTAATCAAGCGGTTACGTTTAGGGAAATTAGTCGCTTTAGGCAATGTATCGGGTGGTAATTCAGAGACTAATGTCCCTTGTTGGGCAATGTCTGCTGCTAGGGATTGATGTTGCGGCGGATATATATGATTTAATCCAGTCCCCATGACTGCAATGGTTTTGCCTTGTGCTGCTAACGTGCCCTTATGTGCTGCGCCGTCAATGCCTAATGCCATACCGCTAGTGATGACAAATCCTGCTTTAGCTAAACAGACACTAAACTGTTTGGCAATATCTGCGCCAGCTGGCGTAGGATTGCGTGAACCGACAATCGCTATTTGTGGTTGTATGAGTTGGGTTTTATCGCCGGTGACATATAAAATAAGCGGGGCATCCGGGATTTCTCTTAATAATGCAGGATAGTGTAAATCTTCTAGCGTTATCAAATGGCAATTGGGTTTTTGACTCCACGCAAGATCGCGCTCAACTGCCGCCCAATCTGGATTTTTTAAAAGTTTGACTTGTTTAGGCATGACGCCTGCTTGATGCCATTCTTCTATAGATGCTGAGAATAATGCTTCTATACTGGGAAATGCACTTAACCAACGGCGAAAAGTAATCGGCCCTATGCCGATTAAATGCATGGCGGCGAGCCAGTAATGTAAATTGGGTTTTTGTTGCATGTTTTTTTCCTTATTTTTTTATTTCCCTCCTCTCCCTGCCCTCTCCTCCCGCAAGCGGGAGGAGAGGGAATGATACAAATCGCTATGTTGTCATGCCAGCCGCGAGCGTAGCTCGCGAGGTGGCATCCAGAGGTTATTCTGCTAGATGCCAGCTTTCGCTGGCATGACAATCCATTTTCCCCTCTCCTCCCATTTTGGGAGGAGAGGGCAGGGAGAGGAGGGGAAAGAAATTATCCATCTCTACGCAACCGTTGTCCATCTTCCGGTTTATTGCAGTTCATTCCAGCAAATGCAGGGCGTTGGAAGAGGGCATCTAATTCATCGCCATTCAAATTATTGACATCATCAAGATGAGCAAGCGCTTGATATAATGCATGAGTTGTATCCTTTTGACGAGAGAAACGATCGAAGAAACATAGTGTAGTTTTTCTTAATCTAATCTCAGCAGTTTGTTTGATTTTTATTAAACGATCAGTAGCAGATTCAGAATTATGTTCCTCATCTTGTAACTCACGCATGATAAACCATATGCCTGTTGGAACCTTAACTGCTTTACTTCCTACCTTTATTTCTCTTCCCCCGATACCCCAAGCTTCACCTCCCCAAAAATCTAATTCATGCAATACACGTTCACGCAATTTATGGAGAATGCGCTCTGCGCCAAGTTGTCTTACTGTTTCTAATTTTTCGACTAGCCTAGTTTGTATGCTATTTCTTTCATCATCTTGAAATTCTTCATTATATTGAACTCCATAGTTGACTCGATATCTCTGTATTCTACCTTGCAATTCAATTTGTGCTTTTTGTTCTCTTAAGATATCCTCTTTATGAGCCTCAAGAATAATTTCCTCCATATCTTCTTTTAATACTTTCTCTGCCGATCTTAAAGAATCTACAGTTTTTTCAAAAATTTCCTTATATTCATTTTTACTATCTTCTTCAAATTTAGCACGTACATTTTCAATGAGTTTAATGTCTTTTTCAATTGCCTCTGCCTGATTTAAAATCGCCTGTTTTCTGCCTTCTTCATTATCTATCGTACGTTTGGCTTCATATGCTTCTCGATTTAATCTATCATGTATATTAATAGCGTCAGAAAATTCATCAAGTTTATTAGTATAACGGCTGTTTGCAGCTTTCAGATTTCTATCATCTCGCATAAGTTGAGATAAACGGCCTTGAAAACTTTTGGTATCACACCAGTCTGAATCACTTTCAAGTTTTACTATTCGCCTATAGAATTCATCTTTCTGATTTTTTACTCCCATCAGGAAAGTTGGCCTTACCGGCACAACAACATCATCATGAGGAGTTGGTTCGCTTTCCTCTCTTTTTGTATCCTTTGCAGAGCGCGCTTTTGATTTAGGCTTTATAGACAGTGAAGCAGAAGAACCGAAGAAGCTAGATACAAAGCCTGCAGCACTTGATGCAAGGCTTGCAGCAGTGGATGCAGCACCTGCTAATGTATCTCTCGTAGTTTGTGCTGCGCTCGATGCCACATCACCGACATCTTTTAGTGTTACACCTCTAACTGAATCAACAGCATCTTGTGTTACTTGACCTGCAGCTGTTGCTAAATCTTTAACAACCCTTGTTACACCTCTTTCTCTAAGATCATCTGCAAATTGTTGGATTGGTAGTTTGTCACTCTCCGGAATAATTGCTTTTGCGCGTTGCCCCCCAGGAGAAGAATGGGTAGATGTGGGACCTGGTGGACTTTTCAGATCAGCAGTCGAAGTTTGGGCAATAGGAAGCTGTGCTCGTCTTTGACGAGGGTTATGACTACTACTACCACCACGACGACCACGCATATCATTCCCCTCTTTTCGTCATCGCGAGCCGAGAGAAAGGCGTAGCGATCCATTCTTATGGATTGCTTCGGAGCTAAACGCTCCTCGCAATGACGTGTTACTTATCAACTTCTATTATAAAAGAAAAACCTTAAGGAACTCTTAAATTTTTCAAAGATTACCTTAAAATTTTCTCAATAGAATCAATCAATTCCTTAGCCACATCCAATCCACATTGCGCTTGCAGCTCCCGTATGCACGTTGGGCTGGTCACATTAATCTCTGTTAAATAGTCACCAATCACATCTAACCCTACGAATAATAAGCCTTTTTCGCGCAATGCTGGGCCTACTTGCTCGCAAATCCATTGATCTCGCTTGGTGAGCGGCTGCGCGACCCCTTTAGCGCCTGCTGCTAAATTCCCCCGCCAATCATTTTCTGCAGGCACTCTGGCTAAAGCATGCGACACAGGATTTCCATTAATTAATAAAATGCGTTTATCACCCACGGTAATATCGGGAATAAAACGCTGCGCCACGATTAAGCGTGTACTATGATACGTCAGCATTTCCAAAATAACATTCACATTCGGATCATTTTCTGTTAATTGAAATACTGAGTAACCACCCATGGCATTCAGCGGCTTACAAACAATTTTTTTGTGTTCGTGAAGAAACGTTTTTATTAATGCAACATCAGATGTCACTAATGTTTCAGGACAACATTGTGGAAATAATATCGTAAATAATTTTTCATTTGCATCACGCAAACTTTTGGGTTTATTGACAACTAATACACCTTCCTGTTCTGCTTGCTCTAACAAATACGTCGTATAAATATAATTTGCATTGACAGGTGGATCTTTGCGCATTAACACCGCATCCAATTCAGACAATAATAGTTGGCGTTTCTTCCCTAAAATAAACCAATGATTGGGATCATGAAATACATTCAGTAATGTACTATTACCATGGACTTTGCCATCACGTAAAAAAATATCTTTTTGCTCAAAATAATGAATTTCCCAATCGCGTTTTTCTGCTTCCCACAACATCGCTAATGTGGAATCTTTTTCATAATGGATGCGGAAAATAGAATCCATGATGACGCCTAACTTTCTCATATAAACCTCGCCATTTCCCGTGCTGCTGCTAGCATACTAAGACGTGCAACAACACCATAAGCATAAAACCGATTAGCGCAAGCATCCGTTGCAGGATGATGACAATTTTTAACGAAAGCCAGAGGTTCAAAACTCATACCGGGTGTATTTAAATTTTCATCTACGCCTTTATCTTGATGTACCCGATAAAATCCACCCACAACGCGCTCACCCCAAAGATAAACGACAGGTTCTGCCACTGAATTTTTTTCTCCCCAGGTTTCAAATGTATAAACTCCTTCTTGGATAATCACACTACGCACCGGCTGCCCACCTTTTGATTTAGACATTGCCGTACGTTGTTTACGATTTAAATTGGTAATATCATCTATATTCTTCACAATCATCACCGCCATACCATACGTCCCTGCATCAGCTTTCACCACAATATAAGGCTCATAAGTAATATCATATTGTTTATATTTTTTTTGAATATCGACAAATAAATTTTCGACATTGCTGATTAAGCAATCTAGGCCATCTTGTTGCATAAAATCAATTTTACCGCAATGTCGAAATAATGGGGTCATTAACCAAGGATCAATATCAATCACTGCAGAAAATTCTTTGGTGACATCAGCATAATATTGAAAATGCTCTGACTTTAAACGTTGACTCCAGCCTAATTCAGCAGGAGGTAAAATGGGTTGAGCCAAACCTTGCAAAATATCAGGAATCCCCGCAGATAAATCATTATTTAATAAAATCATATCCGGTTGAAAATCCGTTAAACCAATGCTTGCCTCTTGGCGCTGAATAGGTTCCACTTTTAACGTGCCGCCACTGCTTAATGTAATGTCTTGCGGCGCGCCATCTGCTAACCAACCTAAACGTACATGAAATCCTGCGCCTTGCAACACTTCCAATAAAGCTCGCACATTTTCCCAATAAAATACATTTCGTGTGTGTGTTTCAGGAATAAATAAAATTTGTTTTGCATTTTTGATTTGTTGCGTAATCGCTTGTTTTGCAGCATCAATAGCGAGTGGTAAAAATTCACGATTTAAATTATTAAATCCCGCTGGAAATAAATTCATATCGACAGGCGCCAATTTAAATCCTGCATTACGCAAATCTACTGAACCATATAAAGGTGCTGGACTTAATTCCCATTGTTGTTGCAGCCATTGCTCAATGTCTTTCTCTTTTTCAAGAAATTTTTCTTCTAACAGTTGTAGTGGTCCTGTTAGCGATGTCGTTAAATGTGGAGTCGCATAGTGCATTAGGGAATTTCCTTTATATGCAATAATAGATTTTTTGCGTTGGTTTCACCAATAATCCGTTGCCCATTGATTTCATTCCCTTGTGCATCAAAAAACAATAATGTAGGTGGCGCTATCACTTGAAAATGTTGTAATAACTTTCTATTCCATTCCGTATTTGCAGTTACATCTGCTCGCAATAACACAAACCCTGTTAATGCTTTTTGTACATCTCTACGACTCAATACATAATGATCGAGAAACACGCAAGATTGGCACCAATCCGCATAAAAATCCAGAAAAATAGGTTTGTGCTCTTGCCGTGCTCTAGTAAATTCTTGTTCAAGCTGAGTATTATCATTTAATACGACAAAGCATGGCAATGAATAATGATCGGGAATAACCCGCGTCATAATTAAAATCGCCATTCCTAACATGATAACACCAAACAATTTTTCTACTGTTTGCATCCAACGTCCAGTTTTTGGTAGCAACTTATCGGCTGATACACCAATCAATAATAAAGGAATACCCATGCCTAATCCTAAAGCAAGCAATGCGACCGCACCTAACACCATATTACCTGTGTTACCAATATATGCTAACACCCCCACTAAAGGCGGCGTCACACATGGCGATACGACTAAGCTGGAAATACTGCCCATGCAAAAATCGCCAAAAAATGTCCCGCCTTTTTGGCGATAACTTAATTTCGTTAAATAACGCTGCCAACGCACTGGCATACGCAATTCATAAAATCCAAGCAATGCCATTGCCATTAATACAAAAATAAAGCTCGCAACAATTAAAACGATGGGTTGCTGTAATTCGGTTTGCACACTTCTTCCCATCAATGCAATCAGGATTCCTGCTAATGCATAAGTAAATGCCATTCCTAACACATAGGCTAGCGATAAGGTAAATGCTTTTAGGGTAGTTAAATGTTTTCTACGCCCCACGATAATGCTAGATAAAATAGGAATCATAGGTAAAACACAAGGGGTGAATGCTAATAATAACCCCATTCCCAAAAAGCTAATAATGACCCAGAATAAATTCTTCCCTGCAATAAAAGAGGAAAAATCACTCTTGTTTTCATGCTGTGGCAAAGTTTGCACATCCAGCTTAAGATTTTTTTCGATAGGTGGGTAACAAAATCCCTGTTGCGAACAGCCTTGATACTTCACTTGTAATTGCAGCCATTTTGCTGCTGGGTTCACTAAAGGTACAATGACTTTTACGGTATCTTGATAAGCTTCGTAATTGCCATGAATATCATCGTGCTGAATAACACCTGCTGGGTATTCGATCTTGTTCACTTTCACGCGACTAGAAGATAACTCATTGATAATTAATTTATTTTTGTAAAGATAATAGCCTGTTGGCATTTGCCATTGTAGTATCAATTGATGCTGAGGTGTCTGAAAATAGGAAAGAGCAAAGGCTTGGTCTTTGGGGAGGGGTTGCGACGTAGCAGCATGGCTTAAGCCCATGAGTACACTTAGCATAATCCCTATCACTTTTCTTACCATATACTAACTCTCATATAGTCATGTAGAAAAAGCTAAGTGAGTATCATGAATTTTTATTCGCCTGGTACATCCCTGTACCTCCCGCGTCATCTATCCCTGGACGCTAGCTCATAAAAACTCATGATACTCACTTAGCTATTCTCTTCGTTAAAACCCGCAGTATTCATTATGACACACTCAAAACGACATATCCCTTGACTCTACCCCAATTCTCTATATATTTAGCACTCTCCACTTGAGAGTGCTAATAGTAGTCCCCATATGTAAGATTCTATGAATTTTTCAACATTTAGGAGTAAGAAGTATGTCCTCAAATAGTAAAAAAATCCGTCCATTAGCGGACCGTATTGTTGTTAAACCCACCGAAGCTGAAACTAAAACAGCGGGCGGAATTGTTATCCCTGATACAGCTGATAAAGACAAGCCTATTCAAGGTACCGTGATTGCTGTAGGTAATGGCAAGTATATTGAAGGTAAATTACAGCCATTACAAGTCAAAGTGAATGACACCATATTATTTGGCAAATATTCAGGCACTAATGTGAAATTGGATGGCGGTGAATTTCTAGTAATGCGCGAAGAAGATGTCATGGGTGTTTTAGAATAATTTCGTAAATTTTAATTAAGAGGAAAAAATTATGGCAGCTAAAGATGTACGTTTTTCTGAAGAAGCACGCCAATTAATGTTGGCGGGTGTAAATGGCTTAGCAGATGCAGTAGAAGTCACAATGGGACCTTTGGGTCGTAATGTAGTATTAGATAAGCCTTTTGGTGCTCCCACTGTCACTAAAGATGGTGTATCTGTTGCAAAAGAAATTGAATTTGAAGACAAATTCAAAAACATGGGTGCGCAAATGGTTAAAGAAGTGGCTTCACAAACTTCGGATGAAGCAGGTGATGGTACAACCACTGCAACTGTATTAGCACGACAAATTTTAGTAGAAGGTTTGAAAGCCGTTGTTGCTGGCTTTAATCCTATGGATTTAAAACGTGGGATTGATAAAGCAGTTGTTGCAGCTGTTGAAGAATTAAAAAAATTATCGGTACCTTGCAAAGATGATAAAGCCATTGCACAAGTGGGTACGATTTCTGCTAACTCTGATGATTCCATTGGTCGCATTATTGCTGATGCTATGGCAAAAGTCGGTAAAGAAGGCGTTATCACCGTTGAAGAAGGTTCTGGTTTAGAAAATGAATTAGCCGTAGTTGAAGGTATGCAGTTTGACCGTGGTTATTTATCTCCATACTTCATTACCGATCAACAAAATATGTCTGCTGTATTAGACAATCCATTTATTTTGATTGTTGATAAGAAAATTTCTTCTATCCGTGATTTATTACCTGCATTAGAAGCTGTTGCAAAATCAGGTCGTGGTTTGTTAATTATTGCTGAAGATGTAGAAGGTGAAGCATTAGCAACCTTAGTGGTAAATCATATGCGTGGTATTGTAAAAGTTTGCGCGGTAAAAGCCCCTGGTTTTGGTGATAGACGTAAAGAAATGTTGCAAGATATTGCTACATTAACCAAAGCGCAAGTTATTGCAGAAGAAGTTGGCCGTACATTAGAATCAACAACGTTAAAAGATTTAGGTTCTGCAAAACGTATTGTTGTGACTAAAGATAACACCACTATTATTGATGGCTCAGGTGAAAAACAAGAAATTGAAGGACGTATTAAGCAATTACGTGCTCGCATTGAAGAAACCACATCAGATTATGACAAAGAAAAATTGCAAGAACGCGTTGCTAAATTAGCTGGCGGTGTTGCTGTCATTAAAGTTGGTGCTGCTTCTGAAATTGAAATGAAAGAGAAAAAAGCACGCGTGGAAGATGCGTTACACGCAACACGTGCAGCAGTGGAAGAAGGTGTCGTTCCGGGTGGTGGTATTGCATTAATTCGTGCATTACAAATCATCAAAAACGTGAAAGGAACTAACGAAGCACAAAATATGGGCATACAACTCACCCGTAAAGCACTAGAAGCTCCTTTACGTCAAATCGTAACCAATGCGGGTTATGAAGCTTCCGTTATTGTTAATAAAGTATTGGAAGGTAAAGGTAACTATGGCTTTAACGCTGCAACTGGCGAATATGGCGATATGTTAGAGATGGGAATTTTAGATCCTACCAAAGTGACTCGTACAGCATTACAACACGCTGCATCTGTTGCTGGCCTTATGATTACCACTGAATGCATGGTCACTGAATTACCGAAAGAAAAATCGGGAGCAGATATGGCCGGCGCTGGTGGGATGGGCGGAATGGGTGGTATGGGCGGAATGATGTAAAGAGCTTTATAAAAAACCGGATACGGGCACGCTATCGGACACGTTCACGAATTCGTGCCCGATTATGCGCCCGTGTGCGTCCCCGGTTTTTCACACAACCGTAACAGCTCAACCCATCTCAAGCACAAACTAATCTGCAAATTATCTTGCGCGAAAAGCCCCCTCAAAATGCTCATCTACTTCTTATCAACTAACCCTGCTTATAGTGGGATTTCTCTTTTACGTTACGAAAAAAATCCTTTTCAAATAAAAAAGGTTATGATACATTACATTTATAGTTAATGATGTTATAATTAACAAGGAATTACTGTGAAGCCTACATATAAGCTAAATAATTTAATAAGTGCTTGTATAAAAGGAGTATCAAAAGCTTATATTTCAAAAGGTGCTATGGAAACTGCAAGATCAGATTTTAATTTGAATACACAAGACTCAGTATTAGGTTTTATTGGAAATAGCGGATTAGAGTCACCTTCCTTTATTAATTCTAATCCATGGGAAAATAACCCTAACCCTGAAAATCTGATTATGGTTGATGCATATAGTTTTTATTCTGGTTCTCTATATGGATATATAGCATTCTTCTATCAACCAGAGACAAAACGATGGATTATTAAGTCATTTAAAAGAAACAATAGTCTTATGAGAAAAAAACATTTCAAAAGTATTATTGGAGGTCAATATGAATAAACATAATGTAGTAATTTGTCCAGCTTGTGGCTCGCAACGAGTATCGCGCAGTGAATATGAAAACTCTAACCAATTAACTTTGGGATCTAAATTTTCATTTAAAGAAGTTCTCTACACATGCAATACTTGTGGCGAAGAAGGTGATTTTTTTGCAGAAACTGATAAAAATTATCTCGCTGCCCAAAAAGCAGCTCAACTTAATCTCATAAAGAAAATCTTAGAAGATCTACATAGCAATGGCATAAGTATGGCACTCATAGAACGTGTGTTTGAATTGCCTCCAAGAACTCTTACTCGATGGAAAAATGGAGATTTCTCATCTAGTGCTCTTTCTTTGCTGCGTATTATTTTCACTTATCCATGGATTATTGAAGTTGCAGAAAATAAATTTGAAAAAAACATTTCATGTTCTGCAATATTAACAGCAGCTGCTCAAGAGATTAAAGACCAACAAATAAATATGGTATTTTATTCTAAAAAATCAAATAGTACGTCGACAACAGTAGTTAACGACATCCATCAACCTATTAAGAAACCCCCTACATCCTTATAATGATCTAACTTTCTTGAAAATCTTCACCTCAACCCAAACAAATTCGCAATCCAATTCGTCATCAAGAAAATCGGTGGGCTAATCACTTGCGATAATATTCCACTAAACATCAGCAAAATAAGAATGAGAAATCCCAAATGTTCGAACCTTTGCATTTGCCATGCTATTTTACCTGGCAACAAACTTAATACTGCACGCCCACCATCTAGCGGCGGGACAGGCAAACAATTTAATACGCCTAATACGACATTAATCAATATTCCAGCTTCACCCATATAAACCAAAGGAATGCCTAGCCAAGGACTATGATCCACAAATACCATGCCAAGTTTTGCAAATAAGGCCCACAAAATCGCCATTATAAAGTTCGTAGCAGGTCCTGCTAAAGCGACAATAGCAATACTGACACGGGGATTGCGTAAATTTCGTGAATCAACAGGTACAGGTTTTGCCCAGCCAAAGATAAAATTACTCGTAAGTAATAACAAAATAGGAACAATAATGGTGCCTACCAAATCAACATGCCGCAGAGGATTTAACGTTAAGCGGCCTGCAAAACGCGCTGTTTGATCGCCAAACTTGGAGGCAACCCAGCCATGTGCTACTTCGTGTACAGTAATAGCAAATAATACGGGCAATGCCCAAACAGCAATTTTTTGTGGGACAGTTAATTCAATCATGTGGAAAGTATAGCGTGAAAATAAGAATTAGCCTAGAAATGAGATTTAATCTCATCCCCCTCTCCCTACCCTCTCCCCCACTATCGTGGGGGAGAGGGAGAGGAGGGCTAATTAAATTGATAACAAAAACTTAAAATATTAGTATAAGATAGATTATTTCATACGGATGCAAACTGTGTCATTGATTCTATACAAGACCCTAGCAGGATTGCTTATCTTCGCCACTAGTTTGATTGCGATTATTTATCCCATTAAAATTCGCGCTCATCCCAAACACCACCGCACCTTAGAATTAGCGGATGCCTTTGCCAGCGGTATTTTTTTAGGGGCAGCTCTTTTTCATATGTTGCCTAATGCTATTCAAGAATTTCAATTAATCTATAAAAGTAACCTACACTTCCCTCTTGCTGAATTTTATTGTGCCACTGGGTTTTCTATTCTCTTGTTTCTTGAAAGATTAACCTCCATCAAATCCAGTGAATTTATTTTAGCTTACATGTTAACTATTATTCTGATTGTACACGCATTAATTGAGGGCGCAGTATTAGGTATCAATACAACATTTATTTCAGTTTTTATTATTTTTATTGCCATTCTTGTGCATAAAAGTTCAGAAAGCTTTGCTTTAGCTGTCACATTAAATCGCCATCATTTATCACTAAAACATATTATTGTCATTGTGAGTATTTTTTCTCTCATGACACCTCTTGGAATTTTACTAGGAACAACGATGGCGATTCATTTGCCCTGGCAAACCAGTCAAATGTTAATTGCGATATTTAATGCTTTTGCAGCCGGGACATTTCTTTACATGTCTACCTTGCATCACATTAATCATCATCACCATCAACACCACTATGAAGGATTAGTTGAGTTTGTTTGTTTGTTGATAGGACTAGGTATCATGGGTGGGGTAGCTTTTTGGGCGTAAATGTTTACGCGTGGTATCCAGAAACATGTCATGCCAGCGAAAGCTGGCATCCAGTACTCGTCAATCCTGAGGAGTGCTTTTTACGACAAAGGATTTCCTCGTCACTGCGAGGAGCATCCAGCTCCGAAGCAATCCCACCGTCATTGCGAGGAGTGAAACGACGAAGCAATCCCAGCGTCATTGCGAGGAGTGAAACGACGAAGCAATCCATGTTCATATTATGGTTTATATTATGGGTCGCCACGGTCGCTTACGCGACCTCGCGATGACGCTTCGCGTCAGCTCGCAATGACGACCACGGCCGCTCACGCGGCCTCGCGATTGACGAGACGAAGCACTCTACTTTTTCGTTAGATAAGGCCTAGCTCTTTTACTGCATCGCGTTCTTGCCGCAATTCATCTAAGGTTAATTTAAATTTTTGTTTGCCAAAATCATTTAGCGTAATGCCTTCAATCACTTTTGATACGCCACCTTCAGTGCGACATGGGAATGAAAAAATTAATCCCTCATCTACTCCATATTTTCCTTGCGAACAACGCGCTACAGAATAACTTTCGCCTTGTGCTGTATCATGTGTGAGATTGTAAACGCCGGTTAATGCTGCATTTGCAGCAGAAGCAGCAGAAGAGGCTCCGCGTGCTTTAATCACTTCTGCACCGCGTTTTTGAATTAAAGGAATAAAATCATTTTGCAGCCATTGGGTGTCTGTAATGACATCTGCAGCAGATTTTCCATTGATTTTTGCGTGATAAAAATCAGGATATTGCGTAGAAGAATGATTTCCCCAAATAGTCATTTGGGTGACTGCAGTGACATCGACTCCAGCTTTCATGGCTAATTGTTTTCTTGCGCGCAATTCATCTAATGTTGTCATTGCAAAAAAACGTTCGCGAGGAATATCTTTTGCATTATTCAGAGCAATCAAACAATTCGTATTACAAGGATTGCCGACAACAAATATGCGTACATCGCTCGCTGCATTATCATTAATAGCTTTACCTTGTGTTGTAAAGATTTTACCATTAATTTTTAAAAGATCAGAACGTTCCATACCCTCTTTACGTGGCACAGCTCCGACTAACACTGCCCAATTCACATCGCGCATTGCTGTATTCACATCAGAAGTACAAACAACATTTTTTAATAAAGGAAATGCGCAATCGTCTAATTCCATTGCGACACCTTTTAAAGAAGGTAATGCGGGTTCTAATTCTAATAAATGTAAATCAATTTCTGTATCAGGCCCTAACATTTGACCTGATGCGATACGAAAAATTAATGCATAACCAATTTGTCCTGCCGCGCCTGTGATGGCAACTTTTACTCTTTTTTTCATTGTTATTCACTCCATTATTAGTATCATTTTTGATTTATCAAAAATAGGTATTCTAAACGGCGTTATTCTATAAATCAAAGTTGACGCATGTTTTTATTTAATCGAAGCGCCGCCTGACTTACCTTTTGCCATCTTCGTCTGAATAGCTTTACTGGCTTGTGCCGCACCGCTTTTCACTTGACCAGCGCTACTGCCAAATTCACCTTTAATTTCACCTTCGGCTTTTTCAGCGCCGCCGCCAAATTGGGCTTGTTGACCTCCGCTAAGCCAGCGCAATATTTGATCTGGAATTTGCGGAATAAGTTGGAAACATTTATTGAGTGAAGTGATGATAATGGCACAATAAGTGGCGATAAATAAAACAGTCTCGACTAATCCAGGACCGGTATAAATTTGACGAACGACGTTTAAATAAGCTGCATTAATAAAAGTCACAACAACATAACTTAAAAAATAACCCGCCATCATCCCAAACACTAACAACATTGGCCTTAAGAATACATTTAAAATCAACATAATAGCTGGGGCTGCATGACCTAATAATTCATTTTGTCCACCAGGAGATAAAATCCCAATTGCAACAATAGGGGCTGCTATCATGGTCTCAATCGTTGCAATAAACCAACCAATAGCTGCCATACTAAAAATAATATAAGGGACTAAAGGCAAATAAATCGCTAGCGAAGCGCCAAACATCAACAGTGCTAATAAAACAAATAAAGCGACAGGAATAATATACATTGATACTTCAGCGACTGCCCATGGCAAGGGTTGCACAGAAGACATGACTCCAGTCGCCGTACCCACCACAAATAATCCAACGAGTAATGCAAAAAATACGGCTTCTACAATTAAGATAATCACTTCACCAAATGCTTGTAAATTCACTAAAGGATTTGTTGGAGCTTCACTCGTAAGAGAGGAAGGAGGATTAAGCGCTGCCATAAATCCACCCAGTAAAGCAGAAGATAAATCCGCACTAAATATACCTACAAATACATCGCTCACCACATTATGCTGCTGTACACCTCCTGCCCCTGAAAATGTTCCTTCACCTCCCCCAGTATCTTGCGCTTGTTTCGCAGCAGAACCTATGCCGGCAGCAATTAAAATAGCATTATTAACAACAGCAGCTTGCTGTGCAGGAAGAAATGCATTAACAGCTTGCGTATTTGTTTGTGATGTCACAACAGTATTTGTGATGCTAGGTGTTGCATTAGCTATATTTGATTTCACAACTGAATTTGTCATACTCGCAATAAAATAATAATATGCTCCAGCAAAGATCCAACCATTTGACTTAGCCGTTTCTAGCGTTTTTGTTGTATCGATAGTTAAACTAGAAAGACCTGTAGTCAACATTGTCACTGGAGCGAGTGGACCCGCTTCAGCGCTTCCGATAATTTTACCAGGTGCATTAGATGCAGATGAGGTTGTTGATGCATTTAAGACATAGCCCATATAAAGATTAACATCATCCCTGATAAAATTAGAACCCGTGTAAGGGTAAATGACATTATTCCAAAAATAATTTCCTAATGCAGATACATCTTGAGGTATATTAGGATTTGCTTGCAACCAAGTAGGTTGAGGACCATTGTTAGCAGCATAATTATTATATGCTACTACTTGATCTGCAAAATAATCTGCTACTTGCGTCATTGACGGAATAATAGATTGATAAGCGGTATATTTAGCTGCATCTGTAGGATTTTGCGGATTCCAGCTTAACGTATCACACATTCCAATAGGCCCCATTGGATAACTACAAGATGCACTTGTTGGATTACAGTTATTAGCTACAACTGAAGAAAAATCAGTAGGACCACTGCACCAGGACGTCCACCAATTTGAAGGAGGATTTGGACAAATTGTTTTCTTTAACATGGATTGACAAGTCAAATCATTAAATAAAGCTTGAAAGCCAGCATATTGATTACCTGTTAAATAACTCGATGGAGCAGGCGTTGAAACTGCACCGCCGGCCTCAAAATAATTTACTGCAATATTCCATATGGTATCCGCTGCACCTATACCTTGAATGATGATCCACATCATAATTAACTGGATAACACAATACCCTGAACTAGTAGGCATTAACGTGGCAATACCCATGACTGTCCGTATAGGCATCCACAATCCATGAAATTTTTTACCGAGAAACTCTCCTTCATGTGCTGTACTTAATACACTAACGACAGTGGTATAAACGACGATGGCCGAACCGAGTATTAATAATGCGGTATTAAAAGCTTGAAACATTTTGCCAAGTAATGCAGGTCCTGTTCCCGCAAGTACATTGCCTACATTCCCAAACAATTGTCCCAAATAAAAAATAGATTGGTCATTGGGAGCAATTAGAAAAAAACTCATAGATGCAAGCCTCGACGCCATTCTTCAAAAGTACACCCTAGTTTTCTCTGCTTAATTTGAAAATACCAAAAATGATATCGAAAAGCTTGCCCAAGAAATAATGCTGTTACAGCAAGACTTAATAGAAACCCTGTAAACGTGCCATGATGAATTAATAAATAAGTCCCTATCGCTATTGAAACCACGGCGAGAAAGACAAAAAACCAAGCATAAAAACAATATCCCATTGCCATATCTTGTAATTCTTTATCTGTTAAATTGAAACGGGCAATAGCTTGGTCAAATGTTTCCTGCTGAGTCGCTTTATCTGCAATGCCAATGCCTTTAATAACATTGAAAATAGTCATGGTATGTTGTTTTAAAGCGTCGTAACCCAGCCAGCTGCGTGGGTCAAAAAAGGTTTTACGGTTTACTTTAAAAATTTGCTTGATCGCCATGAGTACAAAATCCTTCTCTATCATCCATTACCAAACAATAACATCCATCATACTACTAGTCTATAAAGAACCTCAACTTAGAGTTTTTATGATGAACAGCGCAGTGTGAAGCTTTCATTTTTATTCGCTCGGTACGTCCATGTACCTCCCGCGTCATCTATCCTTGGACGCTAGCTCATAAAAACGAAAGATTCACACTGCGTACCCTATAATAACCAGTTGTTTCTATATAGAGGCTATTTTTTTTATATGAATTCTGTATACTAAGAGACATCAATTAGTTTGGACAAATGGATGCCAAATTTAGATATACCTTCTTCTCATGATTTTTGGAAAAATTATCAAGACCCGATGATTTATCGCGTTATTGCCTTCATGGAAACAGTAGAAGGGTGGACACTGGATGGTAACCCCGAACTCGAACAAGCTATTATCGCCATTGGGACTAATCTAGACTTAATTACCCGTTTCGAATTAAGCAAAGAAGCTCAGATTGTACTATTATGCGCCCATATTAAAACTTCTCGTATTTTACGCATCTTACAAGCCATTGATACCATAGACCCAGGCTCTGCCTCTAAAGTACTAATGTATGCCGAAGAAAATAATACAGCTGAAAATATCATTGCAGGTTTATTTTTACGGCGTAATATTGTTTTTGAACGTTTACGTTTATTAACAAGAGTATTTTCTACGGATCGATTTCAATTAGTTTTAAAAGCATTGGAGCAGAACGATGGATAAAATAATTTTATTTGTACTCGTTTGTATTGTTTCTTTTAACATGGCTTATGCGCAAACATGGGGATTTGACTCATCATCCTCTATGAGCAAAAGTGCGAGTGACAAACAAGAAAAACTGTCTGCTGAAGAATTTAGAGCCAGAGTGAACCAAATTAATCAACAGAATCACGATCAATTTCAACAAAAATTACAACAAAATATATCGAATAATGCTACTAGCGGACAGGCTAAACCCACATCGACTACTACACCAGCTGCCACACCTGCCGTACCACAACCTACACAACCTTCATCCCAACCTTACACAGGATTTCAAAGTGGAACGCCTCAAGGAGGCGGGGCTACTGGAGGCAGTTCATCTGGTGGCTGGAATATAAAATATTAATTTTAACACCCCATCGCGATAGGAGTACAATATGAAATATCTCGCTCAGTGTGTCAAAAAATACGGACTTATCTTATTATTATTCACTACTCATTCTGCATTTGCAGATGCAATCGGTAGCCCCGATTACCTACAATTGATTTGGAAAGATACGCAATCCATTTTGCAAGGGATTAACAATATTCCAAGTTACTTAAGTGACATTACTGAAATGGCACAAAGTTGGTTAAAACCCGATGACTCGTCAGCAACCGCAAACAATCAATCTCTCTTTAATACGTTAGGACAAGCACCTAATCCTAATTTAGGTTTTACCGCACAATTAACAAAGAATTTTCTTTCAGGCGGCACGAATGCATCCTTACCTGCTGATGCAAATGATTACTCTTTTACAACATTAATAGGATCACCACTGCAGAAACCCGACCCTAGACAATCTAGCGCAAACCCTCCTAATCCTATTCAAAACTATATTCAAAATGCCTCTGGGTCAAATTTAACATTTACTCCTCCAGTAAAAGGTCTACTCGGAGCTAATGCGCTAGCTTTGAAACAATATCAAGGCCTCTATTCCACTGTTGCAGCAATACAATCTTATAATAATTATATTTTAAATGCTTTTAATGGTGAATTGAACCAAGAAAACACCATGTCAAGTTTAGTCAGCCAAGCAACAGACAGCGGCTGGTTAACACAAGTTGCCGCCCAAGAATTAGGAAAAGTATTGCGAGAAATTTTATTATACGATTCTCAAAGTTATGTACTGCTCACTCGACTGTATCAAACTGAACAACGACAATTAGCGGCCACTGCAATGACAAATTCGTTATTGATCGCGTTAAATCAAGGTATAGCACAAATAGCATCAAGACAAGCGATGGGTCCTGCGGCATAATAAAACTAAAAAGCCGCAGATGGGCTTTGGTTGAAAAGGACTGAGATTATTTATTCAATATTTTGCACCTGCTCCCTTACCTGCTCAATCAATACCTTCAACTCTACCGATGACCGTGTCGTCTCTGCATCAATTGATTTAGCGCCTAATGTATTGGCTTCTCGATTTAATTCTTGCATTAAAAAATCCAATCGCCGCCCTACTACACCTCCTTCTTGCAAAATACGCTGCACTTCTAAAATATGAGTCTCCGTACGTTCTAGTTCTTCCGCAACATCCATTTTTTGCATTAATATAACAATTTCTTGTTCTAACCTATCATGATCTATTTCCAATTTGAGTTCAGCGCATCGAGTCCGCAAACGTTGCCGCTGTGTTTGAAGAATCTCTGGCAATCGTTTACGTATGTGCAATACTTCTTTTTTCATATCAAGTAGACGCTGCGTGAACAAATGTTTTAATTCTTTGCCTTCACGCTGTCTGGAAGCAACTAATTCTTGCAACACTTGTTCCAATAATTGCAACAATTCTTTTTGAATCGCTTTATTATTGTGTTCTTCGACTTGCAATATTCCAGGCCATTTTAACATATCAATGATATTGACAGATGCAGACTGAGTCATCTCTATTAATTGATTCGCTGCGTTACACACTTGTTGAGCTAAGGGTTTATTAATTGCGAAACTATTGACAGTCACTTCTTGGTGATAACGGAATATACATTCTATTTTTCCACGCTTGATCACGCGCGCGATAGATTCGCGTATCAGCATTTCTAATTCTTGTAAGAAATCAGGTAGCCGAATACTAATCTCAAGATAACGGTGGTTAATGGAACGTATTTCGCAAATAATATTCTTATCTTGAGCCCTAGCAAATGCTGTCATGCTTTGAATCATACGAATTTCCTTATATACTTCTTGCTTCATATATTATCTGATGAGATACCTATGCGCCACAATAACCGTGCACCCAATCAATTACGCGATATTCAATTAACTTGCAATTATACTAAACATGCCGAAGGTTCAGTATTAGTCGAATTTGGTGATACAAAAGTCTTATGTACCGCTTCCATTACGCCAGGAGTCCCACCTTTTTTAAAAGATTCAGGAAAAGGCTGGGTGACTGCTGAATACGGTATGCTGCCAAGATCTACTCATGCCCGTATGCTGCGTGAAGCAGCCAAAGGCAAACAAACTGGAAGAACACAAGAAATTCAACGACTGATAGCAAGATCTCTGCGTGCCGCTATCGATTTAACTTTATTGGGAGAATATACCATTATCGTGGATTGTGATGTCCTTCAGGCGGATGGTGGCACCCGTACTGCTTCTATTACTGGCGGTTGTGTTGCTTTAGTGAATGCTATTCATAAATTAATGGCCCAAGGTAAAATTAAAAAAAATCCACTGCTGCAATTAGTGGCATCGATTTCAGTTGGAATTTATCAAGGTATTCCTATTCTTGACTTAGACTACAAGGAAGATTCTTCTGCTGAAACGGATATGAATGTCGTGATGACTGAGCAGGGTGGTTTTATTGAAATACAAGGCACTGCAGAAAAAAATGTATTTCAACAACAAGATTTAAATCATATGTTGGAATTAGCTAAGCTTGGGATTCAGCAATTGATTGAAAAACAAAAGAGTGTCATCGCATAATCGACGCTATACCTATGCTGTCATGCCAGCGAAAGCTGGCATGACAGCATAAACTTTGATTTTTACAAAACAACTCACACTGCTTGCGAGCCGCCAGTTAATTGTTTGGCTTCATTGGCTAACGCAATACGGACTGCTTCCAACTTTGGCATTTTTGCACCGCGTAACACTTCATAAATATCAGCTAATTTAGTTAATGCACCTGCTTTCAAAACTTTACCCGATGGGGAACCTTCAGGTAACTCACGTATTTGACGCATCAATTTGGATAATCCATTCCAATTAATAGAATAAACCATATCACGAGGAGCTATGCGTTTATTAGCAGCATCAACTGATTTAATGCTGGCATCTAATATCAATGCCTTGTAGCGCTCCGAAGCTTCTAACCAAACTTCTAGCTTTTGGCTGAGTTGGCTTGCCTCTAATTCATCATCTTGTGGGAGAAATACTAATGCCATAATCCACTCTCCTATTTAGACATTTCTACGAAGTTTTCTAGCTCAATCTAGCGAAATGTCAATATACTCTTATATTATCAATCACATTGTTAACTCTGTATAGCCTAAACCACCTTACTGCTGTTTAATAATGAACAAAATACTGTTTAATGTATTTAAATTACCCTGTTTCTATCCAAGCAGCGATAACTTAATACTTCACTAATATGCTGTTCATGAATAGCATCACTATCTGCAAGGTCAGCAATCGTACGAGCAATTTTTAAAATACGGTGATAAACACGCGCAGATAAATTAAATTTTTGCATGGCTTGATTTAATAACGATTTTGAGTTTTCCTCTAAGTAACAAAATTCTTGTAATTCACTTACCTCTAATTCTTTATTTAATTTCTTTTGTCTATTAAATTGTTTTTCTCTTGCTCTTAATACACGTTCTCTGACTACCGCGCTGGTCTCTTCTTCCATTACGGCTATAGATGCTAATGTCTCTCCAGGTAAACTAGGTACTTCCACTTGCATATCAATACGATCTAATAAAGGCCCTGATAATTTTGCTATATAACGCTGAATTTGTTCCTGAGTACAACGGCAATTGCCTTTATGGCTACCTAAAAATCCACAAGGACAAGGATTCATTGCTGCGACTAATTGAAATTTCGCAGGAAAAACACTCTGATAAGCTGCTCGCGAAATAGTAATATGTCCAGACTCTAAAGGTTCACGCAAACACTCCAATACTTGCCGGCTAAATTCTGGTAATTCATCTAAAAATAAAACCCCATGATGTGCTAATGAAATTTCACCAGGACGAGGGGGTCTACCACCACCCACTAATGCCACACTGGAACTACTATGATGTGGTGAACGGAAGGGTAATTGCTGCCAATGTTTAGGATGAAATCCACTACTACTGATGGATGCAATCGCTGCAACTTCTAATGCGATCTCTTCTGTTAATGGCGGTAAAAGACTAGGTAACCGATTTGCAAGCATCGTTTTTCCTGTTCCAGGCGGCCCAATCAATAACAAACTATGGTAACCCGCTGCAGCAACTTCAAGAGCGCGCTTTGCATGTCGCTGCCCATAAACTTCTGCTATGTCTAATATATTTATATTGACTGGTAAATGAGAGTGAAGAACACAAGCTGGCAATTTTTTTTCGCCATGTAAATAAGCACACACTTCTAATAAATGTTGTGCAGATATAACGTTTGCATTTTTTACTAAAGCAGCTTCATGGGAATTAGCGGAAGGAATAATTAAACAACGTTCTGCTTTATGCGCACCTAAGACAATGGGTAATATACTTTTTACTGGACGCAACTCTCCTGATAATGCTAATTCCCCACTAAATTCATGTTGATTTAATTTCTCATGTGGAATTTGTCCTGATGCTGCCAAAATGCCTAGGGCAATAGGCAAATCAAATCGCCCCCCTTCTTTTGGCAAATCTGCTGGCGCTAAGTTCACAGTAATACGCCGTATGGGAAATTCAAATTCAGAATTCATTAGTGCACTGCGAACTCTATCTTTACTTTCTTTTACAGCAGTTTCAGGTAAACCTACGATATTTAATGCTGGCATCCCATTTTGAATATGAACTTCGACGGTAACCAAAGGCGCAATAACACCTATATTGGCACGGCTATAGATAATAGCGAGCGACATAAGATTCCTTATAAGTTATTTAATTATGGTATATGCAAAAAGAGGGAGAGGTTGTGAGTACATGTTAATCTGAGCACACGTCATCCTGAGGAAGGATGACGCTGCTCGTCATTGCGAGGAGTGAAACGACGAAGCAATCCATGTTATTTATATATGGATTGCCGCGCTTGCTTCGCAAGCTCGCAATGACAGCCACGCCTGCTTCGCAGGCTCGCGATGACGGACTTCCAGGGAGATCCTTCGCTTCGCTCAGGATGACATACGCCTCAGGATGACAATAAAGCAGAAAGTTGTTGCGGAGTTCCGAGATTATGCCAAAAACCAGAATAATGTTCCATAGTCACTTGATGTTTTGCATACGCTTCGTGTAATAACGACCCTAAACGAAAACATCCAGGTTGGCAATCAATAAATAATTCAGGACGATAAATTCCAATGTTGGCGAATGTAAATGTTTTTCCATTAAAATAAAAATCGCCTTGTGGATGATAATCAGGATTATCTACTAATACTAAATGCGCCAGCCCTTGTGGTTCTTTTGGTAAATTTTGTAAGGGATAATCCGTGATAACATCGCTGCTTAATACAATAAAAGGATTTTTTCCCAAAAGAGATAATGCTTGATATATACCGCCACCCGTTTCTAAAGCTTGTGTTTCCTCTGAATAATAAATATTGACACCATAACGTTGACCATTACCTAAAACTTGCTTGATTTGTTCCCCAAGATAGCTGACATTAATGATAATATCGCGAATACCTGCATCAATGAGTGCTTGTAAGGAATATTCAATTAAATAACGATTTTTAACTTTTAATAATGGTTTAGGTGTAGTTAACGTTAAATCTCCCATGCGCGCACCACGACCCGCTGCTAAAATCATCCCGCGCATGTGATAGCTACCTTTTCTAATACATTATCTTTCATAAAACGGCATAAGAATGCGCATTCTGAATAACGTTCGCCAATGGATAAAATATAATTTAATGTGCGCGGAATATGTTGTAAATAATTAGCATTATTATCTCGGCAATATTTGCGTGAAAAAGTCAGCAATGCTTTTAAGTGACGCTGTATTCCCATCAAATCAAACCATTGCAAAAATTCGGCTGGAGTTGAGCGAAGATCGGTAAGTTGCTCATAATAACGTGACACTAAATGAATAACTGTCGTTTCCGGCCAATCAATATAACAATCACGCAATAGCGAGACTAAATCATAGGTAACAGGGCCAATACACGCATCTTGAAAATCCAAAATACCTACTTGATGATTAGGTAATATCATTAAATTTGCAGAATGATAATCTCTATGCATAAAGACTTGTGGTTGCTGACTAGCAAAAATAGCTAAAAAATCAAAACAATCATTTAACTTTTTTTCATCTTGGGTAGTTAATGTAATTTGCAAATACTTTAGCAAAAACCATTCTTTAAATAACTCTAATTCATTTCGCATGAAATTTTGTGTAAAATGGGGAAGTTGCCAATCAGCTATATTTTTTTGAGTGCGTAAAACTGCAAGAGCATCCAGCGCAATACCATACAATGATTCTGCTTGTATCGTATCACTGAGTGTTGTTAAATAAAGTTGATTACCAAAATCCGTTAGCAATAAAAACCCTTGTGATAAATCACTCGCAATAATCTCTGGCGTACACAATCCTTTTTCGCGCAATGCATTTGCAATGGCAATAAAGGGTAAACAATTTTCTTTATCAGGCGGAGCATCCATTGCTACATAAGAAGATCCCGCATGATGGATGCGAAAATAACGACGAAAACTCGCATCCCCTTGCATGGCTTGTAAAGTGCAATCTCCTAGTTGTTTTTTTAGCCAGGATTGGAGCACGGTTTGGCGAATATCTGTCGTCATTTCATTTTCCACATTATTTATTGAAAAGTATTAGCTGGCATCCAGGTTATTTCGTCATTGCGAGCTGACGCGAAGCGTCATCGCGAGGCCGCGTAAGCGGCCGTGGCGACCCATATACAAGATGCTTCGTCGTTTCACTCCTCGCGATGACATACCTATATCGATAGGCTCTGCTTTGTTAAGGAGATCCTTCGGCATAGAAAAACATGCCTCAGGATGACACTACGTGTCAGCTTTCGCTGGCATGACAATGGGATTCTACAATAAAAATCAATCGTTACAGCATTTTTTTTTGTTCTTTCTCTAACTTTTCGCTACACTTTAGACCTTGGAAAGGGAAACAATATGTCTTTAAAAAAATACCTATGCATACTCCTACTTATAATGGGAGTTTTCCCATTATTATCCAATGCATTAACACCCTCTCTCGCACAAGATGAAATTGAACGCCAACTCGGCTGGATACAAACTGATATGAATCGCTGTGGCGGCTATTATTTAGAGTCTCCATTTACTTATGCTGAAAGCTTATCTAAAAAGAATCTTATTTCTCTCAGCAGTAACCAAGGGTTATTTTCTTTGCATGGCACATCCATTTCCCAAGGCAAAGTAACAATCACGCGTTTAGGGCAACAAATTGTTGCCAGTAAAGCCTATCTTTATCGCGATCCTGTCACTGGCAAACTCAGTGCTGTTGATTTATCTGGCAATGTCATTTTACGTGAGCCTGATACGCTAATTGTCGCTAAAAGCGCTCATTATGATTTAAAAAGCAGCTTACGTTCACTAAATGACATTATCTTTCGTACAGCAGTTTATGGAAATACAGGGGTTAAGACAGTTGTTACTAATCAAGATTTACAAAAATCTAGACAAGTTGATCATTTAAGTGCCTGGGGACAAGCGGCTGAGTTTTCACAGAGCCAACCTAAAATCTATGAATTACAACAAACCACCTATAGTACATGTCCACCTGGACCTGGCACTTGTGCTTGGCAAATTAAAGCGAGCCATATCGTGCTCAACAAAACAACGGGGCGCGGGGTAGCAACCCATGCTCGTTTATTAGTGAAAGGGGTACCTATATTTTATACGCCTTATTTCAATTTCCCTATAGATGCACGAAGGCAGACTGGTTTTTTACCTCCACGACCAGGACGTGAAGGCTTATTAGGTTATTACCTGAAACTACCCTTCTATTGGAATATGGCACCCAATTATGACATGACAATTACGCCTTCTTATTTACAACAACGCGGTGTGCGTGTCGAAGACTTATTTCGCTATCTTACTGCAACGGGAAGAGGAAACACTAATATTTCCATTATTCCTAACGATAGAAAATTTTCTGACTTCAAAAATAAAGAACTGGGCAATAATCAAAATTCAACAAATCCTTTTGTTCAAGCTGAACTGAGACGTTTATTAAATGCGGGTGATACGCGCGGATCATTTTCTTGGCAAGATAATAATCGATTCAATGAGCATTGGACTAGCGCTATCGATTATAATTTAGTAAGTGACGATTATTATTTACAAGATTTTAGTAGTGTCAATTTAAACGCTGTCACGCAAAATCAATTACTGCAATTAGGCGAATTGGATTACAAAGGTGAATACTGGAAATCCATTATTCGTATTCAGGGTTATCAAACTCTACATCCAATCGATCAACAACATATTTTTCAAAATTCTTATACACGTTTACCGCAATGGGTATTAGAAGGCAGTTACCCAACAGAAAAAACGGGATTAACTTTTTTTATCAATAATGATTTATCACGATTTGATATACGCCATACACCTGGCGACCCTACAAAAATGCCTGTTGGAAATCGTTTTAATGTTCAGCCTGGAATCAGTTTACCTCTTAATTGGCCATATTTATCATTGACTCCACGTATTCAATCCGCCTTAACAAAATATGACGTTGGTAATGTGCAAAATGGCTTTCCTGGCAATCCAGGGCGTGCTTTACCGATTTTTGATGTCAGCTCTACATTATACGTGGATAGAAATATAAATTTATTTGGAAAAGGGTATCATCAAACATTAGAACCCCAATTTTATTACACTTACATTCCTTTTAAAAATCAAAATCAATTACCTGTATTTGATACAACGGTGAATATGTTAACTTACGATCAATTATTCACATATAATCGTTTTAGCGGATTAGACAGAATTAATGATGCCAATCAAATAGCATTAGGTATTACAACGCGTTTTATCGATGATCTCTCTGGTACTGAAAAAATTAAAGCGGCATTGGGGCAAATTTTTTATTTTAGAAATCGAAAAGTGACATTAGATAATGCGGTTGATAATCCAGATACGCCTGAAAATAAACAACCACGTTCTCCTTTATCAGGCACTCTGATTTATAGTATTAATCCAGTATGGAGCTTAACAGCAAACTTGATTATCAACCCTAAAACAAACAATTTAGACAACCAAAACGTTTCTATTAATTATAGTTCCGACGAGAAGCATTTGGTCAATTTAGGTTATAACTTTGTACGTAATGGCGATATTATTGTCCCCGGCCGTAATAGCAGCGAAAACAACTTGTCGCAAACCGATCTTTCTTTTACTTGGCCAGTCACCCGCGACTGGGCTATGGTAGGCCGTTGGACAGAAAATTTAAACCAGAAACGTTTCCAAAACCTCTTATTTGGTCTACAATATGACAGTTGCTGCTGGGCTGCCCGTATGGTGTTAGGCGAAGTATTTACTGGCTTACAGCCTAATAATAAAAATATCTTTCAATACAATAAGATGGTGTATGCTGAAGTAGCGCTAAAAGGTTTAGGACCATTTGGCACGGGTAACGATCCAAGCCAAATTCTTAATAGTAATGCTGCGGTTTATTCTGACAACTTTGGACGAGACTTTTAAAATATGATTCATTTAAAGAAATTTTTAACTGTAATAGCAAGTGTTTTTCTTTGTATAGGAAGCGTATTTGCTGCGACAAAAAAGGAATCATTAGATCATATTGTTTCTGTTGTTAACGACTCTGTCATTACACAAAGTGAATTAAATGATGCAATGAAAACCGCAAAACAGCAATTTGCAGGTCACGAAGATGCGTTGCCTAATGAAGAAGCCCTCAATAAACAAGTATTAGATCAAGTGATCAATCGCAAACTTCAATTGGAATTGGCAAAACAAAGCGGCATTCATGTAGATGATGCTATGCTAGATAAAGCGATTAGCGGCATTGCAGCACAAAATCATATTACGGTGGATGAACTTTATCAAAAAGTCGCCGAACAAGGATTAGATAAAACTGCATATCGTAGCGAGCTTCGTGAAGAAATTACGCTGCAGCAAATCCAGCAACAAGAGGTCGGTACAAAAATTACTATTACACCTCAAGAAGTCGATGACTTTATACGCTCTAAAGATTACATTGCCTTTAATTCAAAAGAATATCATTTGGAAGATATCCTAGTTACCGTTCCTGAAGCACCTACGCCAGAAGATATTGCTGCTGCAAAACAACATGCAGAAATGATATTAGCTAAATTACATCAAGGCCAAGATTTTCAATCTATTACTCTAAGTGCAACGGGCGACAAATCCGTGCAAGGTGGTGATTTAGGATGGCGTAAATTACCAGAAATTCCTCCTGAATTTGCTAATCAAATCGTGCATATGAAAAAGAGTGAATTATTAGGACCTGTGCCTGCTGCAAATGGTTTTCATATTGTACGATTATCGGATGTGAGAAGTGCTTCTATGTCTGGAGATAAGAAAGCATTACATAAACAAGTCGAAGATTTAGTTTATCAAAGAAAATTTGCAGAAGGGTTACAAAATTGGTTGACGAAAATTCGCAGTCAGGCCTTTATTAGTTCTGAGCCGGAAAAGATTGGATAAAGCTTTCGTCATTGCGAGGAGTGAAACGACGAAGGATCCTGTCATTGCGAGGAGCGAATGCGACGAAGCAATCCATATTTATATTATGGATCGCCACGCCTGCTTCGCAGGCTCGCGATGACGCTTCGCGTCAGCTCGCAATGACGAATTCAATGGTAATTTTATGAAAAAACCTACTATCGTCATCACCCCCGGCGAACCTGCTGGCATTGGCCCCGACATTACGTTACATATTCTACAACAACCGTGGCCTGCAAACTTAATGGTTGTGTGTGATCCTGATCTATTAATAGCACGTGCTAAATTGCTTGGTATATCGCTAGATGATAAAAAATTTCAAATCATTCCTATTTCATTATCAGAACCTTGTCACCCTGGACAATTAAATCCAGCAAATGCAAATTATGTATTACGTTGTCTTGAGACTGCGACAGATTTATGTTTAACGAAAAAAGCAGATGCATTAGTCACGGGGCCTATTCATAAAGGTATTATGAATAGCGCGGGCATTCCTTTCACGGGTCATACAGAATTTTTAGCGAATTATTGTCATGCCAAACAATCTCTTATGTTATTTGTAACAGAAAAATTAAAAGTGGCATTAATGACTACGCACCTTCGTTTAGCGGATGTACCGAAAGCTATCACCCGCGAGAAGCTTCGCAACACATTACTATTATTAAATGAAGAATTAAAAACCCGTTTTCAAATTCAGCAACCTCATTTACTGGTTTGTGGATTAAATCCGCATGCAGGAGAGCAAGGTTATTTAGGTTCAGAAGAAATTGACATTATGGAGCCTGTTATTGCAGAATTATGCAAAATGGGTTTAACCATTACGGGTCCTCTTCCTGCCGATACCGTTTTTACTCCTCATTATCTGCAATTTGCTGATGCTATCCTTGCTATGTATCATGACCAAGCTTTACCTGTGGTGAAATATTTAGGTTTTGGTCATGCTGTGAATGTAACGCTAGGATTACCTATTATCCGCACTTCTGTGGATCACGGTACCGCGCTTGATATCGTTGGTACATCTTCTGTTGATGCTGGCAGCATGATGGCTGCTGTGGCGTTGGCTGTCAAACTAATAAATTGATTTACCCTCCTCTCCCTAACCCTCTCCCCCCATTTTGGGAGGAGAGGGAATTATAGCTAATACTCTCTTCCGCAAGCAGCGTTATTGAATAAAGCATTTTTGATGCGCAAGCGGATCTCACAAAGCGGGTGACGCGGAAGGAGGGCTCCTGCCATGCGCAAGCATGGCGGGATACCTGCAGCGGCAGGACCCGCTTTCCTCAGTGTTATCCGCATCAAAAATGCTTTATTCAACAACGGGAAAAAATAATAAGGAACTCTATGAAAACATTATTCATTTTACTTTTATGCATCACTACATCATTACACGCTGCTACTCTTTTAGACGTTTATCAACAAGCTTTATTAAGCGACCCGCTATTCCAACAAGCAATTGCTAAAAAAGACATGGATCAGGAAAGTTCGAGAATCAGTCTTTCTGATTTATTGCCTAATGCGAATATGACTCAATCCATTTATGCAAAAAGCGGTTACACTTTAAATTTAAATATCACACAAACTATTTTTGATCTCAGAAAATTGTTAAATTATTCGCAAGCGAAAATTCTTTCTGCACAAGCAAATGCTGATTTAAATGATGCGGTACAACAATTAATATTACGTGTAGCAAAATCTTATTTCTGGATTCTATTAGACGAAGAAAATTTACATTTCATTCATAATGCAAAAATTATTTGCGCAAAACAAGTGAGATACTTAAATGAACAATATCAACTTGGTTTAAAAAGTTTAATCGATGTCACAAATATTCGAGCTAAGTATACTAAAACTATAGTTGATGAAATGGATGCAAAAAATCAATTAGCGAATGATCAAGATAAACTGCAAGCGATGACTGGAATGTTTTATTCTAATTTATCTATCTTAAAAGACAATATTCCTCTCGTTTCTCCACAACCTCACAATATGGATAAATGGGTTGAAATAGCAAAGCGGCAAAATTGGAGTATTCAATCTGCGCGTTTAGCAGCAAATATTGCTAAACAAGACATCAAACAACAATTTGCTGGACATTTACCTACTGTTGATTTTACTGGAACATATAGCATCACTAATTCACCTTATTCTATTGCACAAACACCTTTAACTGCTGTGCCTATTCAAAATCATTCCCACTTTAATCAAGGAATTTATAGTTTGACGCTTTCTATTCCTTTAACTCAAGGCGGACGAGTAATTGCGAAAACTCAACAAGCTCAATATTCCTATCAACTAGCTTATCAAAAATTAGAACAACAAATCCGAGAAACGATTAATACCACACAGCAAAGTTATCGCGATATTATTGCGAGCATTGCTAGAATCAAATCAGATCAGCAAATCATTGCGGCTGCAATACGTACATTGCGTGGATTACAAGAAAAATTTTATTATGGTATGACAACATCGTTAGACGTATTAAATCAACAACAAGTATTATTACGCGCACAAAAACAATATGCTGCTGATAGGTATTTTTATATTATTAATTTGTTAACATTAAAGCAGGTTGCTGGGATGTTAAATATTCGTGATGTAGAGATAATCTCGACATAAATGAAAATATCTAGCCTTCGCAAAAATCTATGTATATGTCATGCCAGCGAAAGCTGACACGTAGTGTCATCCTGAGGCATGTTTTTCTATGCCGAAGGATCTCCCTCAACGTCATTGCGAGGAGCGCAAGCGACGAAGCAATCCATGTTTATATTATGGATCGCCACGGTCGCTTACGCGACCTCGCGATGACGCTTTGCGTCAGCTCGCAATGACAGCCACGGCCGCTTACGCGGCCTCGCGATGACGCTTCGCGTCAGCTCGCAATGACAAGTTCTTTTAGAGCGCTCTTATCTATTGCTTTTTTGACGTCAGTTTTTGATACTTCGCCATTAATTGTTCGCGCGATTCTACGCGATCAGGATCCACTGGAATACAACTGACAGGACAAATTGCTACACATTGCGGTTCATTGAAATGACCCACGCATTCCGTACAAAGATCAGGGTTAATTTCAAAAATCATTTCACCTTGATAAATGGCATGATTAGGACATACGGGTTCACACACATCACAATTGATACATTCATCTGTAATCTTTAAAGCCATAGGTTACCTACATTTCTCGCGTAATGCTTTTTCTATTACTTCAGGAACAAACTGCTTAACATCGCCGCCTAATGAAGCAATTTCTCTGACAAAACTAGAAGAAATATAGGTATAATTCTCTGCTGGCATTAAAAAAATACTTTCAATTTTAGGGGCTAAATGTCTATTCATTCCTGCCATTTGAAATTCATAATCAAAGTCTGAAACTACTCTTAATCCACGTAAAATAATATTAGCATTTTGTTGTTTCATAAAATTTGTCAACAAACAATCAAAACCTACCACTTCCACATTTTGGTAAGAATCCAATACTTGTTTCGCTAACGCTACTCGTTCTTCTATGGAAAATAAGGGTTGTTTTTTGCTGCTTGTTGCAATAGCCACAATCACTTTCCCAAAAAGACGCCCTGCACGCTCGATTAAATCTTTGTGACCATATGTAATGGGATCAAACGTACCGGGGTAGACTGCAATATTGTTCATGTTACACCCTTTTAAATATGAGTAGAGATTGTACCACTCATGCATGTCATCCCGCAAATCTCTCATCCTAATAGTTAGAAAAAATTTATGGCATTTCAGGAGAAATTATGCGGGATCCAGCTCTTATCAGCCTTTCTTAGTAAGATAAGTTGCTAAAGCCTGGATCCCGCATAATGACTCATGCTTTAACGAAGTTCTTTTTTTGTTGCTTAGAATGAGTCATTTGCGGGATGACACTATGTTGCAACTATCACTTTCATCGAAAACTCTTTATAATCCAAGACCAAATTAGATAGGAATCACCATGTCGACTTCATTTTTAAATGCCATGGGCATACAAACTTGGGAATTGAGAAAACCAACATGCGCCCAGCCCTGGGAAGAATTACAAAAAACGGTTAGCCGTTGCACAGCATGCAGCCTACATAAAACCCGTACTCAAACTGTGTTTGGCGTAGGTAACCCTCAAGCAAAATTAATGGTGATCGGCGAAGCCCCAGGATTTTATGAAGATCAAAAAGGCGAACCCTTCGTTGGCCGTGCAGGACAATTATTGGATGCGATGCTTGCAGCTATCGGACTAGATAGAAAAACCATTTACATTGCCAATATCTTAAAATGCCGGCCGCCGAATAATCGTGATCCGTTACCCGAAGAAGTGGCGCAATGTACTCCTTTTTTAATTCAACAAATTTCATTTATTCAACCTAAATTATTATTAGCCGTCGGGAGAATTGCCGGACAATATTTGTTAGGCTCAGCACTCTCATTAGGAAAAATGCGTAATACCATTCATCATTATGAAAATACACCTTTAATCGTGACTTATCATCCTGCTTATTTATTACGAAACCCGCGCGATAAAGACAAAGCATTTTTAGATTTACAATTGGCTTATCGAACTCTACACAGTTTATTATAAGGAAAAACTAACATGGATCAGTTACCGCAAATCCCAGTCAAATCCTATGCTGAGTTACGTCAGGAAATTCGTTCCGGCGATATTTTATTATGTTCAGGCACATCGATTTTTTCTAATTTAATTCAACAAGCCACACAAAGTGTTTGGAGTCATGTTGCTTTTATTTTACGATTAGATGTCATCGATCGCATTATGATATTAGAAAGTGTAGAAAGTATAGGGGTACGCGCGGTGACACTCAGTAGTTACGTACAAGATTATGATGGCACAGGGAAAGCCTATCCAGGTCATTTAATGATTGCGCGTCATAAGCATTTTAATCAAGACCATATTAGTAATTTATCAAAATATGCTGTGGATTTATTAGGTCACCCTTACAATAAACAAGAAATTTTGCGTATTGCCGCGAGAATCAGCATGAATAATACCAATGTGAGCCCTCAACTTGATACGCTAAAACAACCAGAATTTATCTGTTCTGAGTATGCTTATACGTGCTTTCAATCCGTAGGAATTCATATTAATTACGACCCTAAAGGATTTATTGCTCCAGCGGATTTTGCCCGGTGCCCGGAGGTAAAACCTTTGGCATTTATTGAAAATTCTTTTGTTACTCAAGCACATAGTAATAAAACACAGATAGACGCAATTTCTGCATAATCTCCCTCTGTCATGCCAGCCGCGAGCGTAGCTCGCGAGGTGGCATCCATGGTAACTTTATAGCTGGCATCCAGTATGGGCTCGTCATTGCGAGGAGTGAAACGACGAAGCAATCCATGCAGGTAGATTGCTTCGTCACTTCGTTCCTCGCAATGACGATGGTGACAGGCTACTCACTCGCAATTGACAACTACAATCCACATCAGTATAATTTTCGACCATCTATAATAACACCGAGGCAGAGATAACCATGACAGCATCCGCAGCTCGCGATGAAAAATTTATTCCTTTTCACGAATTAGTGACGATACCTTTGGCTGAATTAGCAAAACGCTTTATTGCAGAAGGCGAAGCTACAACTACAACTGCTGCAGATGTAAAAAGTGTTCCTGCTGCTAATAGCGCTGAGAAACAAGCGCTTTCTATACAAATGGTAGAAAGGCTTTGGAATAACCCTCTTGCTGAATATGATTTAGAATTCATTCAATTTGCAAACGAATTACGAATAAAACCGTTTCTTTCTCCAAGAGAACATATTGTCTTAGGAATTAAAAACTCTCTATCATTACTCTGGGATGAGTTTGGTGACTTTCTTGTGAAAGATACTGTCTGTTTTGAACATACTGTACTGCGTCATTTTCTAAAAGCAGAAACAGACCCTCTTAGTCTTTTTTTAATTGGATCTTGTTACTATAATGAACATGTTGCCGTTAAAAATCCCGAACAAAAAGCTACAGAACTTTTTGAAAAAGCAGCAGCTCTAGGTAATGCAACTGCACTTACTATGATAGGGAAATCAGAAGCTATAGCACTTAAAGAGCCCAGAGCACTCTATGTAATAGCAGAAAACAATAGAACTCATGAAACAGTATGGGATCTTTATCATGAATCTGCATTTTATGGATATGAACCAGCAATTATGAGGTTAAGCGAGGTTTTTTATACTCAGGTTAATCCTAATCCCGCAAAAGCTTTACTCTATTTTGAGAGAACTATAGCAGCTGGACTTGCACGAAGAGCGCTTAGACAAGTTAACCTACAAGAAGATTCTAAAAAAATAGTCGATCGCATATATCGAATATCTAATCCCATACCAAGTTACTTTAAAACAATGGGTCCATATAATCTATTACCTTATTACTCACTTTTACAAACGGAAGCAAAAAATGATAATCCTATAGCTCGTCAAATATTAGTAAATCTAATACCACAGAGTAATTCATCAATCACTATAAAATTGACTAAGCCAAATCAACGCTTAAATCATATTCCTCTTAGAAATTTAATCGCACAATTTTATATAACTGAAGAGAAATCTGAAACTCCAACCAAGGGTGTATCAAGAAGAGAGTTTGTTTCTGGCCAACTTTTTATGCGCTGTCATCAACCATCTTTTTCTAAGGAAGAGAAAGAAGATTTAACGAAAGAATTTGAAAAATTACAAAAAAAGACTACTCCACTGACTGCAGCCGAATTGATAATACTTGGTTATATTTATCATAAACTTTTAAACCAACCTCAACAAGCTTTTGATGCTTTTAAAGCGGCAGTTGACTTAAGATCTATACTAGGTATGACCATGGTAGGATATTGTTATTCAACAGGCACTGGCGTTGAGAAGAATAATGAAATTGCCTTCGGTTTATTTTATACTGCTGCATCCAGAGGTAACGCCATCGCCATGCATAATATGGGAGTTTTTTATTTGACTGGTCAAGGCTGCGAACAAGATTCGATTTTAGCAACAGAATATTTCGCTCACTCCGCTATATTAGCTCTTTATGCTTTTGCGCTAAACAATTTAGGGCATTGCTTCTTTAATGGTTATGGTGTCATTCAAGAGATGTGCTTAGCAAAATTTCTTATTGGGTTATCTGCTGAATTAGGCGACGTTAATGCATCTTCTAATTTAATTTATATTGATAGACAGGCAGCAGAAAGCAAAGATAGCTCTCCTATGTCGAGCCCGCTTCCTAATTTACCTTTTGATGCAACCTTTGAAACAATCGCTAGCATTTTATCTCCTCGTTTACACGGTAGTGATCATCAGCTAGAATTAGCTTATTGTCGGCAAGTAATGAAATTTAAAGATAATCCAGATAACATTCGCGTCGTATGGGCACTCGCTCTTAATTTATTATGGAATAATAGTAATACATCTACTGCTTTTGAATTATTTCAAGATATAGCAAAATATCGATTTTTTCACCATATTGATGCATTTGTATTTAAACAATTAGAAGATTGTTATAGCCAGGGCAGAGGCACTCCAATAGATACTTTGAGAGCTCAACAATATCAAATGACAACTTCTCATTTACATGAAATGGTAGATGTTTTAACGCGCGTTCAATCACTTGATATCAAATTAGATGATTTATTAGAAGCTAAGCCTGTTGATCGTAACAGACTTTTTTCTGCGAATGCTGCTGCCGTTACTGCTACTGCCACACCTGTGCCACCACCGAGTGCAGCAATGGTTGCTACAATTTCTGCTCAGCCGAGTAAGTCATAAGCTGTCATTGCGAGGAGTGAAACGACGAAGCAATCCTTGCAAGTAGATTGCTTCGTCACTTCGTTCCTCGCAATGACAAGCGTAACCTATACCACATCATAACAACACTGAAAAATATACCTAACAACCATCCCGCAATAATACCAACTACATCCCAATGTAAAGTAAATGCAAAAAAATAACTAAAGGGAATTCCCACTAACCAAAGCATTATTAAATTGATCATCATAGGAAATTTGACATCTAGCATTCCTCTTAAAATGCCTAGTAGCACATTGCGAATCCCATCAATGATTTGCCCTACCGCCATGATACTGAAAATAGCTACCATCCCTGGAATCAGATGATGATGCGTGTAAAATAAAGTTAATTGATTTGGCATCAATATAAATATCATAGCAATGATACTTGTAATAAATATCACTAAATATAAACTGGTGTAAGCAATACTTTTTATCTTATCAAATTGTTTATTGCTCCATTGCATTCCAATTAAAATGCTAGTTGCTTGAGATAATGAAAAAATAGGCACAATCACTAAAAAACAATATTGATTCACAACTTGGTAAGCAGACAAAGCGACTATTCCCAACCAACCGACCATGACAGTATTTATTGAAAATGAAAGTAATTCACCCCCTATTTGCAAACTGATAGGCCAACCTATACTCCATATGGTATGAATCTGTTGAGATAATGTGGTGCACGATCCATAGATTTTCTTAAACCAACCGCTACTATGAAAATAGATATAAGTGATAATAAAATAAAAAATGGCTTGAATCGTCATAGCAATACCAAGTCCTGCTACACCTAACGTCGTTTTGAATAATAATAGATAGGAAGCGATTAATAATATGATAACACTGAATAGGCTTGAGATGATAATCATACGCTTTTGTTGCAATCCATAAGCAACTTGCTGATGACAGACCGCTAATAAAGTAGGAAAAACACTCCATACATACGTATGAAAATAAGCTTTAATGAGGTGAGTTAATTCTGCCGGCTGCCCACACCATAATAAAATGTGATGAATGTTCCAAAACAAAATCATTAAAGGAATACTCATCCAAAATGAATATTGCCAACCTTGCTTTAACAAAAATCCAATTTCGGAATAATTATGATTACCATATGCATGTGCTACTAAGATACTGAGCGCAAATAATAAAGAAAGACTTGTCACTGTAATCGAAATTTGAATAGAAAAAATAAGCGCACTAGCAGCTAATATATGCGGACTTAAACTCGCTAACATTAGCATACAAATAAATTGGCTAGCCACATTGAGACATTGACTGCCAGCGATTGGGAAAGCTAATGAAAGCAATTGTTTGAACATAAATAAATTCCTATATATTGATTTCAGCTTGCGGGAGAAGAGGGCAGGGAGAGGGAGAAGTTTGGCGAAAAACTAGAGACAAATAACACCCTGAGAGGAACCTACAATGAGGATATCAGCAGGACGTTTAGCAAAAATACCATTTGCAACAACACCGGTAATATTATTTAATTTTTCTTCTAATTCAATGGGATTTAATATTTTCAAATTAAATACATCTAAAATGACATTGCCATTATCGGTGACATACCCTTGACGATAAACAGGTTGTCCACCTAATTTAACAAGCTGTCTTGCTACATAACTACGCGCCATAGGAATCACTTCTATCGCCACAGGAAAAGTCCCTAATAGAGCAACTTGCTTTGTTTGATCAACAATACAAATGATTTTTTTGGAAGCTGCAGCGATAATTTTTTCACGTGTTAATGCCCCGCCTCCACCTTTAAGCATTTGTTTAGCAGAATTAACTTCGTCTGCTCCATCGACACATAATGGCAATTCGTTAACACTATTTAAATCGACTATGGGAAAAGATAATGCTTTTAATTTTTCTTCACTCGCGATGGACCCTGCGACAACGCCATCAATTTTACCTTTTACTTTTTTTAACGCATTAATAAAATAATTTACCGTTGATCCGCTGCCAACACCTATAACCATACCCGTTTCTATATAATCTAACGCTTTTTCAGCTGCGGATTGTTTTAGAATATCTAAATTCATAAAATATACCGGCTTAAATCATCATCTTTCACCAAGTGATTCAAGTTTTTATTCACATAATCAGCATCTACATTTATTTCCAAACCCTGATGTTGATTTGCTGCAAATGAAATATCTTCTAATAATTTTTCAATCACGGTTTGCAAACGTCTCGCGCCAATATTTTCGGTGCGTTCATTCACATACCACGCAATCTCAGCAATACGTTTTACACCTGCCGGTTTAAAATTAACGATCACACCTTCCGTTTTTAATAATGAAGTATATTGCTCTGTTAATGATGCGGCTGGCTCCGTTAAAATACGCACGAAATCTTCTACTGTTAATGGTTTTAATTCCACACGAATAGGCAAACGACCTTGCAATTCAGGAATTAAATCAGAGGGTTTTGCGTAATGAAAAGCGCCTGATGCGATAAATAGAATATGATCCGTACGCACCATACCGTATTTCGTAGATACTGTGGAGCCTTCAATTAAAGGCAATAGATCGCGCTGCACTCCTTCACGTGATACATCCGCACCCGAAAGTTCTGAACGCTTAGCAATTTTGTCTACTTCATCTAAAAATACAATCCCATTTTGCTCAACACTTTCTAATGCACGTGATTTTAAATCTTCATCATCAATGAGTTTAGCGGCTTCTTCTTCGCGTAAGATTTTTCTTGCATCGATAATTTTTAATTTGCGCGGCTTTTTACGATCAGACGATAAATTCTGAAACATATTTTGTAATTGGTTGGTCATCTCTTCCATACCAGGAGGCGCCATAATTTCAACGCCAATGGGAGAAGCAGAAACTTCAATTTCAATTTCCTTACTATCTAACTCGCCATCGTTTAATTTTTTACGAAATAATTGCCTAGTTTTGGAATCTTCTTCTGGCGGTTCATGTGGTTCACCTACAAAACTGCCGCGCGGCGTAGGCAATAATGCATTCAAAATACGTTCTTCTGCTGCGGTTTCCGCACGTTCACGCACTTTTACCATTTCTTTTTCCCGCATCATTTTCACAGCCATATCCACTAAATCACGAATAATGGATTCCACATCACGGCCTACGTAACCTACTTCCGTAAACTTAGTCGCTTCGACTTTAATAAAAGGGGCATCAGCTAATTTTGCTAAGCGACGTGCTATTTCTGTTTTACCCACTCCTGTTGGACCAATCATTAAAATATTTTTTGGCATGATTTCATCGCGCAATGGCGGTGATAGTTGCATACGCCGCCAACGATTACGTAACGCGATGGCAACTGCTCGCTTAGCGCCAGATTGACCAACAATATGGTTATCTAATTCATCAACAATTTCTTTAGGTGTCATTTGTGACATAACAAACTCTCTTGTGTTACTCAGTTAGCGTTTCAATAGTAAAATTTAAATTGGTATATATACAGGTAGAAGCTGCAATAGTCAGTGATTTTTCTACAATAGTTTGCGCATTCAATTTAGTATTTTCCAATAGAGCAAGTGCAGCTGATTTGGCATATGGGCCACCAGAACCAATTGCAATCAAACTATTTTCTGGTTCAATCACATCGCCATTACCCGTAATAATTAATGAAGTTTTTGCATCGGCTACGGCCAATAAAGCTTCTAAGCGACGTAAGATGCGATCCGTACGCCAATCTTTTGCAAGCTCAACAGCAGCGCGCACTAAATGACCTTGGTGGGTTTCCAATTTGCCTTCAAATCGTTCAAATAACGTGAACGCATCAGCCGTACCGCCAGCAAAACCTGCTAATACTTTGTCGTTATATAAGCGTCTGACTTTACGGGCATTTGATTTCATAATAGTATGACCCATAGTCACTTGGCCATCACCCCCAATGACTACCATGCCCTGTTTGCGTACCGATAAAATTGTAGTACCACGATATTGTTCCAAAGGTGTCTCCTTTAAATATTAGTATTAATATGGGGATTATTATTTAATTTACAACTATGGTTTTAATAATCTCACCCAAAATTCCCTTACGCTGCAGCTTTTGCCGCGCTGTTTTTGCAGCAGCCAATGTAGTAAACGGCCCCTGCTGAATACGATATAAAATATTTTTGCCTGATCCTATTTTGACCATCGTTGCATCTGCGCCAGATAACAACAAGGATACACGTAATTCACCAGCTTCGACTTCACTTTTGTAAGTCCCTAATAATAAAACATATTGCGGCACTTGATTTGCAGCTTGTTGCTTATTAGGCGGCGGAGGAACCACATTATCATGTTCTGTCACGAGTGGTTTTGTCTGCGGCAATACTGTATAAAAATCAAAATGTACATTAGATTCATCTTCTGTTGCAGCGACATCCTGAGTCGCTGGATGGCTGCTAGACGAATGTGTAAATAGTGCCTTGAAATGAGTTAATGTAACAGGATGCGTATAAACCCAATAAACTCCATAAAATCCACTTAAGATGAGAAAGCTAATCATCCCCAACACTAACCAACTAGCTTGTTTTTTAGGTGATTTGCGTGTTTTTAATGGTATTTTGGCGTAATCACGTGCCATTTACATGCGCTCCAATACATTGATTCCTAATAAATTCAATCCACACTGCAAGGTCCGTCTGGTTAATTCACATAATACTAGACGGCTATCACGTATCTCATGGTCAGTTTCTGCCAACACTGGACAAGCTTCATAAAATCGATGAAATGTACTTGCTACATCATATAAGTAATCACCTAAAGAATGTAGCTGCAAATGATCGGCGATAGCATACACTACATCGGGTAGCGCTAACAATTTAATTGCAAGACTATGTTCAATGGCGGTAGTTAGCTGTATATCTTGATGAGAAACTTGTTTGACATCGATATTACCTTTACGAAATAACGCACAAATCCGCACATACGCATTTTGCAAATAAGGCCCGGTATTGCCATCAAACGCCAACATTTTATCCCAGCTAAAGACATAATCTTTTATTCTATCACCACGTAAATCTGCGTATTTTAATGCACCTATGCCAATGGTATTAGCAATAGCAGATAATTCTTTGCCATCCAAATCAGGATGTTTTTGCACTACCATTTCTGCTGCGCGTTTTTCCGCCTCTAATAATAAATCATTTAATTTGACTGAATCACCGCTACGTGTTTTAAAAGGTTTACGATCTTCTCCCAGCACGGCACCATAAACAACATGCTGAAGTTTCACATCATGATTCGTCCATCCTGCTTTTTCTGCTGCTGCAAAAACCATTTCAAAATGTTGTTTTTGACGCACATCGACAACATAAATAATTTTATTAGCTTTTAATGTTTGTGTCCGATAGCGAATAGCCGCTAAATCTGTTGTCGCATATAAATATCCTCCATCACTCTTGCGAATTAAGAGGGGCAATGGATTACCTTCTGGATCCATAAATCCATGAAGAAAAATAACAGCAGCGCCCGCATTCATCATAGCGATATCTTTTGCTAATAGATCATTCACCAGTGGAGCTAACATGTCATTATAAAAACTTTCACTACAGACATCTTCGTTTGTTAATAACACACCTAACTTGGTGTAAACTGTTTGGAATTCTTTTTTACTTTGATCGACTAATTGTTGCCATACCGCTCGGGATTTTGTATCACCCTGCTGCAATGCAACAACTCGTAACCGTGCTTTTTCTCTAAAATCAGCTTCATCATCAAAACGTTGTTTAGCTGCTTTATATAACCGAGTTAAATCATCATAGACATTGTATTGTTGTTGAGTTTCTAGCAAATGCTCAATCAACATACCAAATTGGGTTCCCCAATCACCTAAGTGATTTTGACGAATTACTTTATTTCCAAGAAATTCTAACAATCTAACAATGGCATCTCCTATGACAGCCGAACGTAAATGCCCCACATGCATTTCTTTTGCAACATTCGCTCCGCCATAATCAACGACAATAGTTTGAGGGGAAGTGGTTTTTGCAACTCCTAAGCGTTCATCATTCACTAACGTTTGTAATTGTTTTGCGAGTGCAACATTATTCAAAATAATATTGATAAATCCTGGCCCTGATGGTTCTAATTTTTGAAATAAGGTTTCAGATTGCAATCGTGCGATCACAGCTGTTGCAATCTCTATCGGTTTTTTCTGCAATTCTTTGGCTAAGCGTAGAGGAAAGTTAGCTTGATAATCTCCAAAGTCAGGCCGGCTAGCTAATTGAATAATAGGATCCATATCGATTTGGTATTCCGCATGGATGGCTTTTTTAAAAAGAGTTATTAATTGTTGTTTGATAGTGGTCATAAAGTCCATCTGTTTAGTCAAAATAGTTATTATCGCTTTAATCATAGCCCCAAATCCAGGTTATTTCGTCATCGCGAGGCCGCGTAAGCGGCCGTAGCTGTCATTGCGAGCTGACGCGAAGCGTCATCGCGAGGCCGCATAAGCGGCCGTGGCGATCCAGAATATAAACATGGATTGCTTCGTCGTGTCACTCCTCGCAATGACGGGATCCTTCGTCGCTCTCGCTCCTCGCAATGACGGGATCCTTCGTCGTTTCACTCCTCGCAATGACGAATTCCCATGACATTTTCCCTAGTCCCTTGTAAGCCATATTCCACAGTAAAAAACAGAAATTCTTACCTCGTGATGTGCGTTTCACTCTGATTTTTCCAAAAAATCATACCATAATTTATTGAATTTTAAAGATAAATTTTTTTGGTGCGTTTTTCTGAATATCATCTTACATACAAAAACAAGAGGGTAAACATCTAGCGATTCGATTATGGGTTTTATACACTGACTTCGTAGTCATGGATTGACTACTCCTCGCAAAAAGGGATTTGTGCAACCACTCCTCGTTTTGTGTGTCATGGATGAGTCTTTTCGGCATGGATTGCCTTACTCAGATGAGCATGGACGGTAGAACTTACTACCGTCCTTTTTTTTCGTTTTTCTTTTTTGTTTTTCAGGATGAGTCACTTGCGGATGACATAAGGTGTCTATCTAAATATCTTGCCACCACAGATCGTCATAACAACTTGCATCGCTTCGTTTAATATCACTAAGTCAGCATCTTTCCTTTCGGCAATACTACCTTTTCTGGTAAACACGCCTAGTGCTTTTGCAGGATTGACAGAAGTCATGGTAATAGCATCCGTTAAATCACATCCACTAAACGCTAAGATATTTTTAAGTGCTGTAGACATCGTTAACACACTGCCTGCTAATGTTCCATCCACTAAACGTGGAATGGCATTCTTAACTTCGACAGTTTGACCTCCTAAATCATAACGCCCATCACATAAACATTTAGCCCGCATTGCATCGGTTATTAAAATAATTTTGTCTTTACCCTTTATTTTATACACTAAATCAATTAATGCAGGATGCACATGCACACCGTCTGCGATTAATTCAACGTTCATTTTTTCTGACATCAATGCTGCTGTTATTATCCCAGGTTCACGCTGATGAATACCGCGCATCGCATTAAATAAATGTGTGGCATAGCTACATCCTGCTGTAATAGCTGACATAGCTTGTTGATACGTAGCATTGCTATGACCCATTGCAGCAATAATCTGTTGTTGTTTCAAATAATGAATTAATTTCTCACTATGTTCTATTTCAGGCGCTAATGTCACTAACTTAATGGCGTTCTCTGAAATCGCTTGCCAATATTGTAGATCAGCTACATTCGGAGGAATAATATATTGTACTGATTGTGCTCCTGTTTTTTCTTTAGAAATAAAAGGTCCTTCTAAATGCGCCCCTAAAATTTCCGCACCTACTGATGGATGCTGCATATGATTGCGAACGTGAATTAATGCATTTTCAATAGCTTGCTTTTCTGCCGTCATGGTTGTAGCAAGAAAAGCCGTCGTGCCTTCTTTTGCTAATGTTTGGCTAATCACATGAAGCGCCTCATCATTTGCATCCATGACATCTTTTCCATGAGCGCCATGAATGTGCATATCAATAAATCCAGGAATCATATGATACGCTTCTGGAAAATCCATTTTTTCTGCGGAAGGAAATTGTTTTATTGCTTGATCTTGATTGAGAATCGCATGAATTTTATTTTCTTCAATCACCACACTGGTTTTTGTCAACTTTTCATTTTCTGTATAAACTGTCGGGCCTGTTAAAATAATCATGCGCGCACCATAAAAATAGCTCCGCTGCAAGCATCGTTTTTAGGTACGACTAAACGTTCCTTTAATCTTGCATCAACCCACGGTTCAATAAAAGAAGCCAGTCCTCCTAATAAGCAACAAGGTAAAATGGATTGAGTTTGTTGCTGTTTTTCTAATGCTAACCCAATATTATCAATCATTTTCGCTGCTTGTTTTAAAAGTTGGATTGCTGTCGATTCTTGTTGTTGGCTATATTGAACAACAATAGGCGCTAAACTAGCAAAATCACTCGATGTTGCACGATTAGCCCAAGTTACCATTCGTTCTTGATTATTTTGAAAATAAGCAAAAATGTCGCGATAAAGCGGCGATGAAGCAATACGATGATCCAGCGATTGCAAAGTTAAACTCACTGCTTGTAAACCTAACCAAGCACCTCCACCTAAATCATCATGTGGGAATCCCCAACCCCCAACTTGTGTATTGTGTTGGCCTTCAAGCTGATACCCAACTACACCTGTACCTATAATAATGATAGCGCCAGCATTCGCTTTATGAGCGCCAATGCAAGCAATATGCGCATCTGATGTCATTTTTAATGTTGCAAAAGGATGGGGTTGATTTAAAAATTCTTGATAGGCTTCTATCACTTCACAACCCGCCAATCCCATACCAACATGAAATTGATATTGAGGATCTCGCAATGAAATCCCTTGCGGTAAAATAGTATGAATACCTTGATAAATGGATTGCCAAGCATCTGTAACTGATAAACGAATATTAGCGGGACCGCTAGTGGTTTGGGCTAATACCTGGCCCGATTGATCTTCCAGTCTTAATTTGGATTGGGTGCCTCCACCATCTATGCCTATGTAGAAATGGGTGCTCAATGATTTATCCTTTCTATATGTTGTTGAGCAAATTCGTCATTGCAAGCTGAGAGAAAGGCGTAACTGTCATCGCGAGGCCGCGTAAGCGGCCGTGGCGATCCATAATATAAATATGGATTGCTTCGTCGTTTCACTCCTCGCAATGACGGTAAGCGCCATAATGATTTTTTAACCTTTGTCTCTCTTCTCTTGATCACCAGCAGCATCAGCTGTTTTAGTGGTCGACTGTTTATGTTTCGCAGGCGCTGCTTTCTGACTCTTAGGACATTGTGCAGGAGCTGATGCTGTAGCTGCAACAGAAACCCATGACGCGCCTAACAATGACACTGCCATTATACTGACTAGTAATCCTTTCATAACTATACTCCATGTAGGTTAATTTCAACTTTCAGTATATATCAACTTAGTGATATCAGCCAAGCTTTCACCTACGCCTCAAATGCGCTAATGGGATTTTTACAACTCCTGTTTCATCCGCAGAATAACCTTCTAAGCTAGAACCCCAAGCATGGCCATAGACTATTTCATAGGTAACTGGAAAAAGATTTTCTGCATTTTTTTCAACGTTGATCTCTGTACATTTCGTATTCAGCATCCCCGTAGCTTTCAACTCATAGTATAATTTTTTTTTATCTTGATAAGTGACTGTAAGATATTCGACATCCAATACGGGATCTGAAAATTTTGACTGTACTAATGCATCTCCCAATTCATGCAGATCAACACGGTTTGGAATATTAGTTACGTCAGTTTGTACTTCTCTTAACGTATCTGGACCTAAACAAGTAAACATTAACAATCCATTAGATCGTAACACGCGAGACCATTCATTAAAAATATTGGCTTGCGAATGACACCAAGGTAAAAGAAAATTCGCAAAAATAAAATCGACAGATTGATTTGCCAATGGCAAACTATCTGCATTAGCATGAATACGTATTGCGTTTTGTACATGTTGCAACATATCATACGAATTATCGATTGCTAACACTGTTGCCTTTGGGTAACGTATCGCTAATTGCTTAGCCAATATTCCCACCCCACAACCCAAATCGATTATTACTTTAGGTTCTATCTTCATCATTTCTAAACGCTGCAACATATTGTTGCCCGCTTCTTCTGCTACAACTGCAAGTTTTGCATTTTCTGGATGATGTAAAAATAATGAGGTCATTGTATGATGAAAAATTATTTAAAAAAAATTTATACTCAATTACTACCTTTTTCTTGCATTCTTTGCAAACACCCTTCTCGTCAAACTCGAGATATCTGTATTGCCTGTCAACTCGAATTGCCTAGTGTAACACAAACATGTACCATTTGCGCGAAACCATTATCGCACATAACTTTAATTTGTGGAAATTGTTTAGCTGATCCACCTTCTTTTACGAAAATTTACACCCTCTACCTTTACCAACCCCCACTAATTTACCTCATTTGGAATCTGAAGTTCCAACATAATTTAGTACACGCCAAGGTATTAGGTGAATTAATGGCAGCACAAATAAAATTAGATTGGTATCACAATCGTCCGTTACCTGAAGTGATTATACCCGTGCCACTACATACCAAACGCTTACGTGAAAGAGGCTTTAATCAAGCACTGGAAATTGCCAAGCCAATCGCCAAGATATTAAAAATTCCTATTGATTATTCAACTTGTATCCGCGTAAAAGAGACTCAATCTCAAACTCGATTGTCTGCAAAAGAACGAGAAAAAAATCTTCATAACGCATTTGCTATGGCTGGGTATTTCCCTTACAAACATGTAGCTATTTTAGATGATGTGATTACCACAGGACAAACCATTCGAGAATTAAGCACCGTCTTAAAAGCCTCTGGCGTGGAAACGATTGATGTTTGGTGTTGCGCAAGAGCGGCTTTGAATTTAGAAACAGATATTTTAAGATAATTCTTGGTGTCGAAAACAATCTGTTACATGGTCATTGACCATACCAACTGCTTGCATAAATGCATAACAAATAGTACTGCCTACAAATTTAAAGCCGCGCTTTTTTAAATCTTTTGACATGGTGTCTGATATTTTTGTTGATGCTGGCACTTGTTTGTGGCTTTTCCAGTGATTTTGAATGGGCTCACCCTCTACAAATTGCCAAATATAATCAGAAAAATTTGTAAATTCTTTTTGTACTTCTAAATAAGCGTTGGCATTGATAATGACTGATTGTATTTTTAAACGGTTACGGATAATCCCGGGATCTGCTAATAATTTTTTACATTTATCATCATCATATTTTATAATTTTCTTGGTATCGAAATTTTGAAAACAACGACGATAATTTTCCCGGCGCTTTAATATTGTTATCCAACTTAACCCTGCTTGAGCACCCTCCAAAATTAAATATTCAAACAACAATCTATCATCATAAACGGGAACACCCCATTCTTTATCATGATAATGAATATAAGTAGGATCATCATTCACCCAAATGCAGCGGTTTTTTTGAATAGCCATGTCTCTTTTCCCCCATCAAGAAAATCTAAAGCTTAACCCAACCAGACACTTACTCAACCTATTTTGATTTCTTGAGTAAAAATGGAATGGCAATCCAAATCTACTCAAGGTTTTGTAGGATAGATTAGGCGTTTTTTTGCCGTAATCCATCAAAAACGGTGGATTACGACGCAAAGAACACACTCATCCACCCTACTACTAGAGTACGAGATTAACTAATGCTATCATTCAAATAGCCCTACTTATTGCGAAGTCTCACGTTTCACGTGGGATAGCCTAATGGCAGTTTTAGCATAAGCGGGGTTTTTTATTGCCCTGCTGAACAAAGTCAAATATAAAACTTAATATGAAGAATCTTCACAAAGTTGAAATTGCACCTTACAACCCGCGCTGGCCGGAGCTTTTCAAACAAGAAGCAAGTCACATTAGTGACGTCTTGGGTGATCATCTTAAAGAAATTTATCATATTGGTAGCACGGCCATTCCCAGAATGCCCGCTAAACCTGTTATTGATATGATGTTGGTATGCGACAATTTGGATGAAATTGATTTAATTATAGAAAAGCTTAATAAGTTAGACTATTACAATCTTACGCGTCAAATGATACCTCATCGAAGTTTTTTTATCAAACGACAAGATAACAATATTAGCTTTCACTTACATATACATGAAAGAGGCAGCCCGCAAATTAAACGTCATGTTAATTTTAGGGATTATATGATTCAACACCGAGATGACGCACAGGCTTACGCAATTCTTAAAATAAATCTAGCAAAAAAATTTTCTGATGACATTACTAGTTATGTGTTAGGCAAAGATAAACTAGTTCAAGAAATCGATACAAAAGCAAAGTTCTGGTCAAAGAGAAAAAAGGATTTTCTTAAAGAAAATACTAAAACAGCAGCAAAAAATTGGTCACGTGAAAAACTGGTAAAAGCTATGGTAGCCAATTTTAACGTACATATGACGCATTTTGCACAATATCTAAATCAAGTTGAATTGATGCGTATCCCAGGTTTTACTCTAGTCAATTCAGGTCTACCTGACGATACTTTTAATTATGTATTAGATGCTGACTTTTCCTCAAAAAAAGCTGAGAAAAAGATTTCAGAAATAACAAATTATTTTACTCAAAAAAATATTCCTTTCTCTTGGTGGATGAGCCCTTTTGACAAACCTGATGATTTACCAAAGCATTTGGAAAATTATAGATATCAAAACACTGAAAATCATATTGCAATGTATTTTGATTTAGATGCGTGGCATAACGATTCAACCTCTATTCCACAGTTAGAAATTGTTCAAGCAAGAGATGAAAAAACATTACTTGATTTTTCATTGGTATTAACAAATGATGAGACTGCTTTTAAAAAATACTTTTCTTGGATTGCGTCTATTTTAACTGATGACGATCCTATCGAATATTATGTTGGATATGTCAATGGTAAACCCGTAGTACGCGGCTTATCTTGCTATTTTGCACAAGTTGCTGGGTTATATTGGTTATCTCTTGCACCAGATGAGCAAAGAAAAGGTTATGGCACTGCCATGCAGCAATATTGCTTAAAACGCGCAAAAGAGATCGGCTATCACATTGCTGTATTACAAGTTTCAAGTGAGGAGTGCCCTTTATATAAAAAATTAGGATATAAAGAATGTGGTGTATTCCGGGAATTTAAATTGAGATAAAAGGATTAAGGCTCACAATTAACCTTAATCCCTTTTATTTTATGCCATAACAACATTTATATTAGATTCCAATTTTTTACGTATGGAATGAGCCGCAGCAATCATACTCATTAACGCAGGTTTGACTTCTTCCCAACTACGTGTTTTTAATCCACAATCAGGATTAACCCATAATTGACTAGGAGAAAGAACGTTCAGTGCTTTTTCCAATAATGCTTCTATTTCAACTTGTGTTGGTACACGTGGACTATGAATATCATATATACCTGGCCCAATATCGTTAGGATATTTAAATTCAGCAAATACATCTAACAACTCCATAGCAGAACGAGACGTTTCAATAGAAATTACATCTGCGTCTAAAGCTGCGATTTGTTCAATGATGTCATTAAAATCTGAATAGCACATGTGAGTATGTATTTGGGTTTCATTGCTCACACAACAAGAAGAAAGTAAAAAAGCATTGACAGCCCAATTTAAATATTCTTGCCATTCTGATTTTTTCAATGGCAAACCTTCTCTTAAGGCCGGTTCATCTATTTGAATAATACGAATTCCTGCTTTTTCGAGATCGCTAACTTCTTCTCGAATCGCTAATGCAATTTGTTGGCAAGTTAAAGATCTAGGTTGATCATCTCTAACAAAACTCCATTGCAAGATAGTGACAGGGCCTGTCAGCATGCCTTTCACTGGCTTAGTTGTTTGTTTTTGTGCATAAGCACTCCAACGCACAGTCATAGCTTTTGGACGACTGACATCTCCATAAATAATAGGAGGTTTCACACATCGTGATCCATAGCTTTGAACCCAACCATATTCCGTGAATGCAAATCCATCTAATTGCTCTCCAAAATATTCCACCATATCATTTCGTTCAAATTCACCATGCACAGGAACATCGATACCCATTTCATCTTGCCAATGCATTACTTCTAATGTCTTTTCTTCTAAAAATTTTTCATACTGTGCTACTGATATTTCACCTTTTTTAAATTTAGCTCTAGCTTCACGCACTTCTTTTGTTTGCGGATAAGATCCTATCGTCGTCGTTGGCAATAAAGGAAGTTTAAATTTAGATTTTTGAGCAATTGCACGCTCTTTAAAAGGTTTTTCACGTTTTAACATTTTAGGTATCACAGCACTTATCGCTTGAGATACCGCTTTATTATGTATTTTTTCGGAAGTACTACGTAATTTTACAGCCGCACTATTTTTTTCAAATGCTGGCGTATCTTTTTTACCATTTAAAGCATTCGCCAATAAGCTAAGCTCATCCAGTTTTTGATTTGCAAATGATAGCCAACCTAATAATTCCTTATCTAGATTTTTTTCTAAATTTAAATCAACTGGAACATGCAGAAGTGAACAGCTTGGCGCAAGCATTATTTTATCGCCCCGTGATTTAATAATATCTTGTAGAGTAGCGAGTGTTTTTTCTAGATGAGTTACCCAAATATTTCTGCCATCAATTACACCTAATGAAATCCACATATCTTTAGGTAATTTAGTTTGTATCGCATCTAATTGATTTGGAGTTCTCACTAAATCGACATGTAACCCATTAATCGGCAAACTAGCAATAAATTCTAAATTTCCTTTTATTGACCCAAAATAAGTAGCGAGCAATAATTTTAGACTAGAAGTCTTTGATAATTCAGAGTAAGTTTTTTTAAATGCTTCTTTAGCAAAATTATCAATATCACACACCAGAAAAGGTTCATCTATTTGTACCCATTCAGCTCCTGCATTCTCAAGTTTTAGCAATACTTCTTTGTAGACTTCAAGGAGGCTTGGCAATAAACTCCACCGATTTGAATTATCGCGAAGTTTACTTAACAACAAAAAGCTTACAGGACCCAACAAGACTGGACGAGTCATGATACCTAAAGCTTTCGCTTCACAAAACTCTGTGATTATTTTGAGGCTTGTTAGTTTAAATTGAGTTTTTGCATTCAATTCGGGAACAATATAGTGATAATTAGTATCAAACCATTTTGTCATTTCCATGGCTGTGACTTTTTGATGCCCACGGGCCATCGCAAAATAAGTGTCTAGTAAATTTTCTTGCTGATATCGCTCTGGAATTACGCCCGCCATGAAAGCACAATCTAAAACATGATCATAAAGCGAAAAATCATTTGATGGGATATGCGAAATACCTGCATTTTTCTGTTGCCTCCAATGTTTCTCACGCAACGCGGCTGTAGATTCATTTAACTTTGCAGCTGAAATTTCTTTTTTCCAATATGATTCCAGTAGCGTTTTTAACTCACGATGCTGACCAATGCGTGGAAAACCAAGATTTGATGTTAAAATCATAAGATACACTCCAATAATTACAAAAGTAATAAGATGCTTGTCACTGCAACATTGAAGTGATAATGAACCACAACTCAAAAGAACACCCCGTTCTTTGAGCATGTATGAGTGACGTCTAATAGCAGGTCTCCTGACTGATGGATCATCGCATTAAACTTAGTCTTCCCAAACTGAGGAGTTCAGTGACCGTGTATCGTAATTTAATGCTAACCATTTACAGTTGCGGGGGCAGTTCTGGCTTTCAAATGAATGGCACCAGATTCCCTATTAATCCTTTTCGGAACTATCGCGGATAAGATAACAACTATTTATTGTGGAGACAATTTATATTTTAGTGAATTAAATCTTGGTTTTATCAATAGCTACAGCAACATCAACTTCAAGTTGCGTTACCGTAGCATGATCCTCAAGAGTCCATGCAGCGGAAAGTACTGTCATGCAAAATGCCCATGATTTAATTCTTTGTGCATCAAAAGGAAGTTCATCTGCCATAATCTTTAATCGTCTTTCTACCACGCGCGATAGAGGTAGATACGTCGGAAAGCAATCTGTGGGATTTTTAATCATTCTGGAATTATTTTAATTATGGCATATTCGTCGCTTGCTCTTAACTTCACTAACCCAACAAAATTGTAAGAAAGATTTGGCATAGATTTTATAAATTGAAAATCCCAATCAATAGATAGTTTATCGATAAGCGCAGGAAGTTCTTTCATCCATGCTTCGCCTTTTGTTGGAATTAGAATTTAAATTGAATTGCATTCGTAAATACTTATTTCATTTTAATACATAAATATGATAATCGATTTTAAGGTGTTTGTCGCACTAAAACTAAATGAAATTAAAATTGACCTCTATAAATACCCTTAATATAATATCAACCAAACTATATGGTGGTTTTAAATGCGAAGAATTTTACTAATCAGTGATACTCACGGTAATCTAGATATAATCAATGAAAAAATTCTTAAAACAAAAGCTGACCTTGTAATTCATGCGGGCGACTTCGGATTCTACGATGAAAAAAGCTTAATTCGACTAAGCCCGCGCGAGCTGCGTTTACTAGTATCTCATTCACCATTTTGGCGACAATACAATATCGACAAACAAAGTAAACACGAAGTACTCATTGACATTGTAAGAAAGCATCAACTATTAGGTGATTTTCCTGATTATATCTCTGGAAAAAAACAATTTTCTGCTCCCGTTTATTCTGTCTGGGGTAACCATGAGGACATACAAGTATTAAAAAACCTTAGAAAAGATTTGAAAATTCACAATCTTCACTTGCTTGATGAAAATCATTTTTACGAGTTTCATCACGAAAACAAGCTGGAATTTTCTCTTTATGGATTAGGTGGAAACTTTCTAGCGACTAACAAACTGTTTGATAAACCAATTGCTGGCAACGGCGGAAAAGTGTGGTCTACACTACATCAGCTTGGCGTACTGTATAATCAAGTAAAGCATAAAAATGAGCCATCAATTTTTGTGTCCCATGTGAGCCCAGGCAAAGAACCGTTGCTCACTCGCTTGATGCTGCATTTCATGCCAAACTTTTGGATTAGTGGGCATATGGGAGCCCCATTTTCTTGCGTATGGAATCAATTTACCATCCATGAAATGGATGAAGCATTAAACTGGCTACAGATTGATACAAGTTTTATAGAAAAGCAGTATAAATCTGGTTATCTATCTGAAGAAGCTATTTTGGCTTACAATATTATTAAGCGGGAAATTCTAAGAATAGATACTTGGTTTAAAAAAATGTGGAATATTAACTTGCCCGATGCAAAAGATGGTTACGCAATTTTAATTTTTGAAAATGGTAGATTTTCATTGGAAACATATTCAAATGGTATTGATATGTCTGTTTTTGAAAAAGAAAACTTTGAAATTGTCAAAGAGAAGCCTTTATGAACTTAAAAATAACTATCATGCAACACAACAACCAGGTTGTCGATGTCTCTGACTGGCGAAGAGATGAAGAACATGCAACGTACCCCGAAGGAGCTCGCGATAAAACACTTTTATACTGTCCTTCACTCCCGCCTTATAATTTTCTAAAAAAAGATCGCCGCTATCTTTTTAAACGATCCTCTCCCCGCTACCCTGAACAATTTTGGGTGGAAATTATTGGTTATCTCATAGGTATCCAGATGGACATACCTGTTCCACCAGCCTTTGTAGCATATGATAGCAAAAAGAATCAATCAGGAGCATTGATAGAATGGTTTCTCAACTCTATTCCCTTGCTAGGTGATGAAAATCACATAATTGGTGGTGACTATTGCCAACAATACATTTCAAATTTTGATCGTAAAAAAGGGGAGCAACATAATTTTGAAACAGTCGCTCGAATTTTTGAGGATTTAAATAAAAAATACACTAATCTTAATATTGATTGGAAAAATTTTTGGGCAAAGACACTTACATTCGATGCCCTTATAGGGAATACAGATCGACATCAAGATAATTGGGGGATTATTGTCACTCCATCCCATGCTGACGATTCATCAAGCGAAAAAATGCGTATTTCCCCAGTATTTGATAATGGAACTAGTATGGGGCATGAGATTTTGTCCAGTAAATTTAAGTATTATGAAGACAACAATCATCTTGAAAAATACATATCAAAAGGTTGGCATCACATGAAATGGGGCATAAACGATACCTCTTCTACAGGGCATATCGAGATGCTTATAAAATATACTGATAAATACCCAGAAACGCGCCAATTTATTCTAGAATGTTTAAATAAAATTAATTACGATATCTTCAAAAGCATTTTGGATACTTGTACTACATTTGAGGTTCCAGTTAGATTAACTGCCGAACGGGCTACTTTTATGTTAAGATTACTACAATTCAGACACCAGCGTTTATTACATGAGTTAGAGAAATAAAATGCGCTTTATTGAACACATTATAGAACCAACAAAGCTTCTGCTAGCATGGCAGTCATCAGATGAAACACACCGCACCCGTTATATTGTTGCGGAGTTAAATCGTATGGAAAATGACATTAGCCTTACTTATCTGGTTAATACACAGGAGTTTCATAAAGCACAAGCTAAAGGATTCGAATCATACCCTGCGTTTCAAGATATTAATAAAATACATTACAATGTATTAGATGCATTTATGCGCCGTCTACCCCCTAGGACAAGAGGTGATTTTTCACTATACATGGAAAGTTTAAGACTCCAGCCTAAAGCTCAATTAAGTGATTTTGCTTTACTCGGTTATTCGGGTGCAAAACTACCTTCAGATGGATTTTCTATTATTCATCCTTTTTATAATGTAGATGATGCTTGCGAACTATTATTAGAAGTAGCAGGATTTAGGCATATAAAAAATAATCATGATGAAATTAAAATCAATGATACTGCATCATTTGTAAAAGAATTTAACGATACCATACAAGAAGATGCTATTCGCATAATTACCGATAAAAAGTATATAGGTTATGTAAACCGAGGTCTTTTACCAACTTTCTTTGATTGGATGAATAGTGGACGAATTATTGGTGCTTGGATTGATAAAATAAATGGTACTCCAGGAAAACCAACTGTATATCTCTATGTGAAGATTGCTCCTATAAATAAATTCCGATGAACAAATGAAATAAAAATATTAAATCAACAAAGTTCTTAATATGCTTACAATCTTAAAAATGTTTTTATTTTCGAGACTATACAAAGGCCCGTTTAGTAGAGCCTGCTCAATGTGGAGATGACAATCTACATTGGTGCTGAGCTCAAACCTCTTATGAAGCTTTTATCCTTTTTTCTGTTATATTAACCCAAATTTGCCATTCTTTGACTTTGCCGCTTTCAAGTTTATATAAGTTCATCACATCAAGTTTCACTTGTACGCCATCAGGGACATGCTTATAAAACATAGCATTTTGTTCTACGCGAAATGCTATACGATCTTCATTTGCGATAACATCTTTTATCTCACTTTTTAAATCCTTTAATATTTTTTGCAAATTAGGTAACCGTGATTTCAAGTCGTTCAAGTCTAACTGTTTTGACATTGTATGATTAAACATTATCAAATCTGAAGCGAAATATTTATCAAGCATCTGTTCATTTCCAGGTGCAAACGCGGTTACGAATGAATCGAACGCGAATTTATGTGCAAATCCAACAAATAATTCTTCATTACGCATAGTTGTTTTACCTCTCAAGTGTTCAATAGTTTGGTCAATTGTCTTTATCAAACTTTTTGTTCGATCAAGACTCTGTGTAAGGACTTGCTTGTGAGAAATCAATGCCTCCACTTTATTGAAATCATCACTGCTGATAATCCTTTGTATGTCATTGAGAGAAAAACCTAATTCACGATAAAATAAAATTTGCTGCAATAGTAAGATCTGCTCATCTTCATAATAGCGATAATGATTATCACCATAATAAGCAGGCTTTAGTAATCCGATCATATCGTAAAAACGCAGAGTGCGGATACTGATTCCCGATAGCTTTGCCAATTTCTTTACTGTATAAGACATTTTAGTTTTCTCATCACTGACGATTGACACAATACAGGGTGACGCAACGAGAGAGTCAACACGTAACAGCTCAGTCCATCTTAAGCAAAACTGATCTGCGGGCTATCTTGCGCGAAAATCCTCCTCAAAATGCTCATGTACTCATCTGTACACTCCGCTTTTTCGTCGGCTTTTCGCACAACCTAGCCTCGCAACTCAGTTTTTGAGGTAATTCTATTATCCAGCCTAAGCAATTACGTCAACACCAATATAAAAAAATTTTTAAGCGACTTTTCATTTGCCGAGATTGCTTGTTATTTATATAGACCTCTAGACGAAAGAAGCAAAAAAAGATACCTTTATGCTATTATACGGCGTTGTTGAATAAATCATTATTTGATCAGATGTAGGGTGGATTAGACGCGCTCTTTGCGTCGTAATCCACCGTATTTGGTGGATTACGGCAAAAAACGCCTAATCCACCCTACACAAAATCGTGCAATTCTTGATTTATTCAACAACGCTCTATTATACGCAAAATATTGGGATGTTAGTTAAACGTAAAAGACAAGGATATTACTATTATTACATTGTTAAAAGGGATCATGAAACGCTTTGGCAAAAAAGCGCCGAAGGTAGCTAAAAGACATAAGCCAGAGATTACCCCTCGCAAAGATCATGCTATTTCACGGAACAACATTAACCCTAATGCCTTAAAAGTACTCTATCGGCTGCATAACTCGGGTTACAGTGCCTATTTAGTAGGTGGCTGCGTGCGCGATCTTTTGTTAGGCCGCATTCCTAAAGACTTTGATGTAGCAACGAATGCCTTGCCTGAAGAAGTCCGCAGAGTGTTTAAAAATTGCCGCATTATTGGCAAACGCTTTCGACTTGCGCATATTGTTTTTGGGAAAGAAATTATTGAAGTTGCCACATTTCGCACCCATCACGAAAATGCTTCCTCTGAACATCATGCTAAAATGCACAAAGGCATGATAGTGCGTGATAATGTCTTTGGCTTAATAGAAGATGACGCTTGGCGGCGTGATTTTACGATTAATGCACTTTATTACAATATTGCCGATTACTCTATCGTTGATTACACCCATGGCATGCAAGACATTCACGAAAAAGTATTGCGAGTGATTGGTAATCCGGAAAAACGTTTTCTGGAAGATCCAGTACGATTACTACGAGCGATACGTATTAGTGGAAAATTACACTTAAACATAGCGCCAGAAACTGAAACTGCTATTATTCATCATCGACATTTATTAAGAGAAGTTTCAAATGCACGATTATTTCAAGAAGTATTAAAGTTTTTTCAAGAAGGCGCGACACTTTCTACTTTTAAACTTTTAGAAAAATATCAAGTACTCGAAGAACTTTTTCCAAAGATGGTTGCCTGCTTCAAACAAGAATCCATTAAACAATTTATTGAAAATGCATTAATCGATGCGGACCAACGTACTCAAATGGGAAAAACCGTTTCGCCCGTATTTTTATTTACCGTATTTTTATGGCCACCTATCGAATATGAAGCAAAAAATTTAGAAAAAACGGGATTGCCACGTTATGTTGCTCTTGAAAAATCAATACAAACTACACTAAAAGCACAAATGGTATTATTGGCAATGCCGCGCAATCTTCAAACTGCTATTCGTGAGATAGGTTTGCTACAACATCGCTTTCATCAACGTCATGGCACACGTGCTTACCGATTATTAACACATCCGCGATTTCGCGCTGCTTATGACTTATTGCAATTACGTGCCAAAACAGAAGAACCTTTAGTTGAACTTGCGGAATGGTGGATAAAATTTTCAGAAAGTGATACCGCGACACGCACTACTTTATTAAAAACAGCAAATAATCATTCTGGAGTGAAAAAACATAAGCAGGGAAGATATAGGCGAAGACATAAAGAGATACATTAAAATTTGATCTGTAGTTGATAAAGCTAAAAAGCCCATATGCGAGCTTAGGTGAGTCGAAAAATTTTCGAAAAAGCGGAGTGTACACGATAGTACATGAGCATTTTGAGAAAATTTTTCGGCTCAGATAAGCCGCAGATGGGCCTTGGTTGAAAAGAACTAAGAGATTGCTTCCCACATATTAAAAAACTCTGGATCCACACACTCCACATTATCAATCACCAATCCAGGCGTCACCAAACCAATCACCGCAAACGCCATTGCTAAATAACGATTGTGATGACAATTCACTAATGTCGCTTTAGGCTTGCTAGGAAAAATCTTTATCCAATCTTGCCCTGACTCTACACGAATCTGTAATTTCTTAAATTCTGTGCACATCATTTTTAGATATTTCTTTCGTCGAATATTCGTAATAGTTGTAGGTGTTTGTGCAAAAGGCGCGATTGCTGCTATTGCCATAAATGCATGTGAATAACCACGCGCATCGATATTGACACCTTGTAATTCTTTTGAACCATTCATTGTCATTTCTCTATCATTCTCGGTAATGACACAACCCATTTTTTCGAATAACGCCAACATTTTAACATCTGGTTGTTTAACAAATTCCCTATGAAAAGCTTGCATGGTAATTTCGCCACGTGTCACTGCTGCTGCCGCAAGAAAATAAGCTGCAATAGATAAATCAGGTTCAATGATATAGTCTCTTGCTAAATATCGTTGCGGAACGGGCACAATAAATCGACCTTGATGTAAACGCCGCACTAACACACCAAATTCTGCCATGACAGCAAGCGTGGTATCCGCATAGGGATTACCTTCAAAATCTTTAATATCAAATGTGAATGGTTGCTTAGCAAAAGGCGCCACTATAAATAATGCTGAAATAAAGTGTTTAAGTTGTATCTCTCCACCTAATAACCCAGTTTGATTTATCATGGTGAAAGATGATTTTTGCTCAGATGTAATTTTAATATTTTGCGAATGTAAAACTTGTATGAGTGTCCGTAAATTGCATTGACTAGAACCATGAAAATGAAAAGTTCCTGAAGATAGAGTACATATTGCTATTAAAAATAGCAGCACCGTGACCGATTGCCCATAATCCAGAGAAATCTCATTTTGCATAGAAGAGATGATGCCACCGGTGACCATACAGGTTCTATCAGACTCATTCCATTCAATAGCTATCCCTAACTCACGTAGATTATTCAAGAAAGTTTTTGTCTCTTTACAGATAGATAAATTAAAAAGATGTGATGTTCCTTTAGCAAGTGCTGTCATCAACAATGCTCGAATTGTGACACTTTTTGAGCCAGGAATGATAATGGCAGCCTTCAAAGGCGAGTTTACCGCGCGTATGGACTGTTGCATGCTAGATAAAGACCTTGCGATCTAGTAAAGAAGAATTAATTATATCACAATATCAGCGGTTCCCACTGACATTTCGCGATGGGGAGTTGTTAGAGGGGAGAATCGCGATTCTCCCCTCTAACTGATCAATCCGAATTCACTTCGAATTGATCATATAAACAACTACTAGCATAATATCATATAGGTTAGACAACACCATGCGTAAATCTAAAAAACAATCCATCACTGACTTAGCAAAAGCTCATGAATTACATAAAGCAGGTCGTTTAGAAGACGCTAAAAATGCTTATCTTGCTATTTTAGCGCAACATCCTCCTTCAGCAGAAGTATTGCATGCGCTTGCTATCGTCTATACACGTCAGCAACAGTTTTCCGAAGCAATTGACCATTTAAAATCAGCTGTAGAATTGGAACCCACTAATCCAACTTTACAACTTCATCTTGCTAATGTATTAAAATTACAGGGATTATTTAACCAAGCAGAGACAACATTATTGCATTTAATTGAAACGATTCCTAACTGCATTCCTGCCTATAATAATTTAGGCACGGTATTATACAGCAAAGGTCAGCTTGATAAGGCTATCGAATATTACCAACAAGCCATTCATAAGCGCCCTGATTATATTGATGCCTATTACAATTTGGGCTTAGCTTTATATAAACAAAATAAAATCTCTGATGCCATTCAGACTTATCAAACATTACTCACGAAAGCAAAAGATCATATTGCTGCACGCTTTCAATTAAGTTGCTGGTTACTAGAACAAGATCAGTTAACGGAAAGCATAGAAAATTTTTTATTTGTCGAGAAAATTCAACCGCATCACTTTGAGACTCAAACTAATTTAGCAACAGCTTATTTAAAAGCGGGTAATTTACCTGAAGCAAAATCGCATTATATAAAAGCCTTAGAATTACGTCCTGATGACATACAAATTTTATTTAACTTAGGCGTTATTCTGATGCAGTTAGGAGAAGTAGACCAAGCGATACAATATTATCAACGCGCTGATAAACTAAATCATGATGACTTTTCCATTCACAATAATCTTGGGATTGCTTTTTTAGCAAAACAACATGTTGGGTTTGCACTGCACCATTTTCAAGAAGCACTGCGATTACAACCGCAAAATACTGCCATTCAATACACCATTGAAGCACTTTCTAAAAACCAGCTTTTACTTGCTGCTCCTCCTGATTATATTACAACTTTATTCGATGCTTATGCCGACCATTATGAACCGCATCTATTACAAGCACTTGATTATCAAGTTCCTGCATTATTATTAGAAATTTTCAAAAGTACTCGCCCCTCTTCTTTATTTGATATTGCTGATCTTGGCTGTGGCACTGGTTTATGTGGTGTTGCCTTTAAACCACTGGCAAAAACAATGGTTGGTGTTGATCTCTCTGAAAAAATGCTAAATATAGCTAAACAAAAAAACATTTATAATGACTTAGTAAGAAATGATTTAACTGTGTTTTTATCTGATAAACATCAAGCCTATGATTTGCTTCTGGCAGGCGATACTTTAGTGTATATGGGAGATCTTGAAGCGATTTTTAAAGCAGCGAATGCTGCTTTACGGCCTCAAGGATATTTTCTATTTAATACCGAAATTAGCGATACAGCAAACTATACCATGAATCAATCTGGCCGTTTTGCTCATCAACAATCTTATCTTGAGAAACTTGCTGCACAACACCACTTTGAAATAGTATTATATAAGAATGTCATCACTCGTTTACAAAATAATGAGCCAGTTTATGGACATTTATATATGCTAAGGAAGGTATAATGAAACGTTTTTACCAGATTGGCCTCACTTTTCTCCTTTCATTTCTGTTAGCAAACTGTGCCAACAATTGCTTCCACCCCATTTATAGCGAAAATGAACTATTATGTGAGCCTTGGTTTAAATATCAACATATCAATCCCAACAGTTGGCGACCACCTTGCACAACAACCATGGGCTATTCCAATATTAACCCTTTAAGTATGATGAAAACCCGTATTCCTGACTGCATCACCCATATTGTTGTCAATGGTAATTTCTTCGTACAAATTGAAGGCGAACAAGATCACAATACCTTAGCCGTTGTTGGCTCCAATGCCAGTGTCAGAGAAGTTAGCGTCAAAGTGATTAACCATACTCTTTATCTAGAACAAGATTGCGGAAAATCGCTTTGCTCTATGGAAATGCCAGCAGTTGTTCATCTTGGCATAGGCAAATTAGACGAATTATTACAAGCTGGAAATGGCGACATTATTGGAAAAAATATAGTAAGTTCACATTTAAATATTGTTTCTACAGGTCAAGGGAATGTATTTTTATCTGGAGAAATGAATGTGACTGATATTCAGCAATGGGGCAATGGCGTCACTTCCATATTGGGCGCTTATACACATTGTTTAAATATATTAGTAAGAAGCAATGGTACAGTGAATTTAACGGGTAAAGTAGGCGTTCAATCTATCAACAAAACCGGTTGTGGCGAAATTAATATTTTAGGAGTGACTAGCAATTCACTCGATATTTTTTCTTCGGGATCGGGAATGATTAATTTAATCGGATGCGCTACTAATTTACATAAACTCATTGCAACGGGGAATAGTAGTGTCTATCTTAACAGTGCAAATAGTAATAATATGTATGTAATTGAACATGACAATGCACAAGTAGGTATAGCAGGAAATATTAATAATCTTAATGTTAAAACGTCTAATTACTCACGTTTTCAAGGACGATATTTACATAGCCGCAGTGCTTATGTAACAACTCAAGATTATTCTCACGCAAATATCTTAGCGAGTAGGAAAGCATTTGCTGCAGCTTATGGTGATAGCAGTATTTATTTCTTTGGTCATCGTAATATTCTTTCTTATTATATTAATGGGCGCGGGAGAGTGGTGGCGGTGAGTTAAGTACATCCTGAAAAAACTCGTCATTGCGAGGAGCATAAGCGACGAAGCAATCCATGTTGTTGTATGGATTGCCGCGCTTGCTTCGCAAGCTCGCAATGACAGCCACGGCCGCTTATGCGGCCTCGCGATGACGATAAATATAAAATTTCATATCCTATCGCGGCCGGCATGACAAACGAACTTATTCCATTTGAGTAAGCACTTTCATCTCCCCCTGCCCCAGCGCTAAATCAAGCGAAGCACCTAATTGACTGATGAGATTTTTTAACATCGCTTGATTTTGACTATAATCTTTATAGCGCGACACATGAAATTCATTTTGCAACACATCAAGCAAATTACCTAAGCCATCGACCAATCCTAATGTTAAAGCAGTTTGTCCAGACCAAAAATCCCCAGTAAATAATGTTTTTGCATCTGCATGTAATTTTCCAGCTCGTCCTTGTAACACGACTTGATTAAAATTATTATGCACTTCCCCAATCACTTGGCGAATTTTATCAATATCTTCTTTATTTTGCGGCAAGAATGAATCCAATCTATCTTTGTATTCACCCGAAGCATAAACACGACGTTCAACACCGATTTTCTTAATGACATCAGGAAAACCAAATCCTTTCATAATGACGCCAATGGAACCCGTGATAGTATTAGGGTTGACATAAATTTTATCAGCAGCTACTGCAACATAATAAGCTCCTGATGCCAGCATATCTTCACCGACGACAATCACTTTCTTATGATATTGGTTTTTTAATTTGATAATAGCATCATGAATAATAGAAGCTTGTACAGGTGTACCGCCTCCCGAATTAATATCCAGGATAACCCCTTGTGCACTTTCGTCAGTAAATGCATCCTTCAATAAAGGTAAGACTTCTTCTGCAGAAAACCCTTGTCCAGGCCCTATCATCCCATCCAACTTAATCACTGCGGCATAGCCTTTAGTATTATCTCCATTGACATCGACCAGAGTATGATTTGAAGAAATAAAAAACAATGTTAAAAACGCGACAAATGCTAACCCTAGGAAAAAACGTATGTTCTTCCAACGCTTAGCTGAGCGATTTTCTTTAATGAGTTGACGTACTAAACTATTTGCTAATTCTACGTTTTGAGGCGATTTATCTTCCATATTGTCCCTTCCTTCACTTTAGCTATACTTGAAGCGATAATTTAACCTTTACCCCTGTTTATCGCAAGAAAATCGTTTATAATAAGCGTATAAATATAAAGGTAAGAGTATGCCGTGGTTAATTAATGCTGATCAATTCAATAAATTCCGCAGAAGCCAAAAGAATATCCTAATTCTTGATGCTAGTTTACACATGCCCGATGCTCATCGAGATGCAAAACAAGAATTTGCTGAAAAACATATTTTAGGCGCTTCTTTTTTTGATATTGACCATTTTAGTGATACCCATTCCACGCTTCCACATATGCTCATTCAAGATGAAACTGTCATCAACAGCAAACTCAGTGCCCTAGGCATTCGTAATGATTGCAAAATTATATTTTATGATAATAGCGATTTACACAGTGCATGCCGTGCGTTATGGATGTTTAAAGTATTTGGCCACAACCCGCATTTACTTTATATACTGGATGGCGGCTTAGCGGCATGGGAAAACTTTGGCGGCAAAACAGAATCAGGTACCTCATCTTCTTCTCCTAAAATTTACCAATCACGTTTACAATTACAACATTTAAAAACACTAGGACAGATGAAAGAAAACTTACATCATCCTCATCAACAAGTGATTGATTTACGACATCCTATACGCTTTGCAGGCGGCCCAGAAATTCGACCCAATATGCGCAGCGGCCATATTCCAGGAAGTTTTTCATTACCTTATTACATTTTATTTGAAAAAACAGGTTGCTTCAAACCCCTTAATAAAATTAAACAAATCTTGCTAAGTCAAAATATTAATTTGAGTATCCCTATGATTGCAACTTGCGGCTCAGCGATAACTGCACCTATTCTTGATTTTATTCTCGATATTTTACAACACAAAGAACACTCCGTTTATGATGGCTCATGGACAGAATGGGGATCGTTAACCCTTTATCCCAATGAAACTAGTTTAGATGAAAGACCTGTGGAAGATTGTCTCATGGAAGGACCTATACCTACTCAATAAATAACAATTCAGTTAAATAATCCCTGGATCCCGCGGTCAAGCCGCGGGACGACGGTTTGTCATTGCGAGGAGTGAAACGACGAAGCAATCCATAAGGTATGGATTGCCAAGCTTGCTTAGGATATACAACTACCTCAACGCCTCTGCCAACTTTAATAAAGTTATTCTAAAATCTTTTAAACTATAAATGAATTCAACGAGAAGAATATAATCTTTCGATAAATCCAATAACTCTAAATCATTCGGCACTACTTTTTTTAAAGCTTGCTCAAGTTCATGAAGAGTATCTTCCATATCATCCACTGCGGTTTCTAATTTTTTTAAATTTAACACCGTAATCAATGCAGCAATAAGCAATTGCAGTTGATCAATACATTGCAGTAATGGATTTTGCAATTCCGTTAATACATTTTTTTGAAAATTGTGTCTTGCGATACCATGCATAACAAATAAAATCTGCTCTATCTGTTCTGTACGAATTAAAAAATGTCTATATCCTTGTCTTAGCGCTACATCAAATCCACTATGATACACCCATCCTGGATAAGTAGTTAATGCATTTTCAATAAGAAAGCGTTGCTGCTGTAACCGAGTTTCAGCACCTTTTTTCTTATACAATAATTCAATAGTCGTCGTTAAATATTGAGAAAACACTGTTAATGTTGAAGCAATTTCTTTACGAAATAGAATATCAGCCCGCTCAGGAAAAACCAATAATCCAATCACTAGGCCAATAATCGTTCCCAAAATCACATTATATAAACGCAAAGAAAGTAAATGATAAGAAATATAAGGAGATAACATAGCAATCAACAATGTAATCGCAGCAATCATGGACAAAGAGAGAGATGTCGTATATCGTCGTTTATCAATAAAAAATAAAGTAATAAATAATGTTATTGCCACAGTGGTTAATAACCCTTGATAAGTTATTAAGGATAGCAGCAATGTTCCTATCAAAACACTCGCTAAAATAGCTAAAAACCGCTGCAACCCTTGCCGTAATAGACTACCTACTGCGGTTTGCATCACCATCATAATAGCGGCAAGTATCCAAAAACGTTCTCCCATAGAAAAATAAAAACCGGCCCATACGCCAATAAAAACAGCTATAGCAACGCTAAATGCCCTTCTAAAAATACATTGGAACATTGCTATTTTCTGTTCTTCAATTTGGTAATGTCCGTGCATAATAAATGCAATCCTTCTTGCAAAGAATATAGGTTATTAATAAAAAATAAAAATATCACAGGATCTTTTGCGACGACTCGCAAGACATCATGATAAATATTTTCATATGCGTGTATAGCACCTTCTAATAAAGTATTATCTATTAAGTGACCTTCTTTTTTAATAGTATATTCCGCATTTTGAAAAGATAAAATAGATGCGCTTAATACGTTTTTTAATTCCGCTTCTCCTACTGCAAGAGTTGCGTAATCTTTCAAACGATAACGCAATAAACTTAATGCGAGCATAGTTTCATGTAATACTTCTAAGCGTTTTACTATAGTCTGAAAAAATATTCTATGTGCTGCTAAAAAGAGTTTTAATAAAATTTTGCACTGATGCGATGCGCGTAATACTTCTTGTTGTTTTTCGTGTATTTCTTTTTCATAAAAATAATGGCGGTCAGCGTAATCTCGCTTTAAATAAATAGTAAAAATGATTTCTTGTAGTTTGACCAATGCTTGTAAATAAGCAAGTAAAGCAGCGTAAACTGCAGCTCTTAATCGATTTGGCCAACAGAATACTTGCAACAACGCTGCCAACAAAGCACCTAACAAGATAAAACAAAACCGTTCTAAGCTACCATCGACCGTAGGGATACCTGCGGCTAACATAGAAAATAAAGTAACAAAAAAAACAAATAATGATAATTCAGAATTTAATAAACCAACAGAAACACTGGCTGCAGTAATAATAAATAAAATAATAGCTAAAAATAATTTCGCTTTAATCAAGCTAATGAATAAGACCAAGCAGGCGGAAATAAGCCCGCACGCAAAAATTGTTGCTGATTGCCGCCATACTGTTTGCCCGAAAGAAATTTGTAACGTGAATAAAGCAGAAAATATTAACCAATAATTTTCATGGTAATGAAAATAGCGACAAACAGATAATGCGATAACACCCGCAAATACTGTTCGCAGAATGTCTTTATACCCCATGCGGTTTGATCCAACCTAACGCATAAGCAACAAATAACAATACAAACAATAATAGTGATAACCCAATACGCCAAGTTAACGCTTTGGCTACTTTAGTTGACTCTCCCTTTTTCCTGCGAACTAAATATACTAAACCACTACCTAAATTATAAAGAATAGCAATAATAAACAATAAGACGATGATTTTAGCTAGCATGTTTTTTCTCCTTGTTAATAATCTCCTTAAAAAATTTGCTGTAACCGTTCATGCCCTATTAAGCAAAGGCCATCTGTGGGCGGTCGTACCGCGCGAAGGCGTGGTATCCAGAAGTGTTCCCTGGATCCCGCGGTCAAGCCGCGGGACGACGTCCTCCTCACGGTCAAGCCGCGGGACGACGGCGACAGGACCCGGTGTACTTAAGGTACTGAATAGCAAATTTTTTAATGTTGAAATTTTACCAAACCAAGCTATACTTTGTCTCCTCTTTGCGCTCAATTTTGGAATTATTTTTGTCATGTGCATGCCATATAAAGTATTTAGGCAATACTGTATCCCTCAACATATACTCACTCGTTTTGGCGGCTGGTTATCAAATCGTCGCTGGCGATGGTGGAAAAATTGGCAGATAAATTACTTTATTAATCGCTATCAAGTTGATATTAAAAGCGCTCTTGAAGAAGATATTCAAGCTTATCCTACGTTTAATAGTTTCTTTACTCGTTTACTAAAACCAGAAGCACGTCCTATTGTATCAGGCAATACACAGATTGCTTGTCCCGTAGACGGCAGCATTAGCCAAATGGGTCACATTCAAGATCATTCCTTATTTCAAGCGAAAGGATTTTATTTTAATTTAACTGAATTACTTGGCGGCTTTGAAAAGGTAGCCGCTTTATTTCAAGAAGGTGAGTTTGCTACTTTATATTTATCACCCAAAGATTATCATCGTGTGCACATGCCTATCGATGGAACATTACGCGAAACTATTTTTGTTCCTGGCAGATTATTTTCTGTGAATCAACAAACCGTAAACAGTGTTCCTGCCTTATTTGCACGTAATGAGCGGCTAATTTGTTTATTTGATACAGCGATTGGTCCTATAGCAGTCATACTTATTGGTGCAATGATAGTCGGCAGTATTAATACGGTTTGGGGAAATACAATTAAATCAAAACGCTTGCTTAAGCAAGTTTTCCAAGATAATCCTATTCATTTAAAAAAAGGAGATGAACTTGGACACTTCAAGTTAGGCTCTACCGTTATTTTATTATTTCCAAAAAATAAAATTTGCTGGGAGCCATCATTACAAGAAAAATCTACTGTACAAATGGGGCAGCTAGTCGCAGAAAGCAGAGCTTATTGATAGATAACGTCATTGCGAGCTGACGCGAAGCGTCATCGCGAGGTCGCGTAAGCGACCGTGGCGATCCATAATATAAACCATAATATGAACATGGATTGCTTCGTCGCTTACGCTCCTCGCAATGACGAAGATCTTTTCTCGTGTTCACTCCTCGCAATGACGATATCTAAAAAGATTATTTTATCTTTGTAATAACCGTTTAAATAGTCGTTGTAAAGCTGAACCAAGATAAATACCGACTACAGCCGCTCCAAAAATCATGAGCGCCATATAGACAGGAATAAGTCCCACCGCTAAGACGTGCCAAGGCCCTACCCATTGCACCAAATAATTGTATATATGGGAAATGGAAAAAGGTAAAATCCCCTCTAATAATAGGTAGCAAACGAGGTAACTCGTTGTAATTAAACCTAAAATAACACCTATATTGACCCGTTTTTTATTCATATCTATGTCTTCTTACTGAATATTAATTAATAATTCTATATTCTAATCACTAAAGCTTAAGGAAAGCTTAATATTTTCAATAAATTGAAAATATTTTTATTCTTGGTATAATATTATACAATATCAAAAAATATCATCTACAGGATAAAGCTTGTAAGTTAGTTATAAATAATTCACTATTATTAATTTAGTATAAAAGGTGGTAAATGGGGAGATTAAGCTTAAAAGAAAAAATAGGGTTGCTCTTAATAATCCTAGCCATATTTATGCCTTTATTGACATGGCTGCTAGAATCCCCGTATTTTATTCTATTTGGACTCGCGGGTACTGCTATAGGCAGCAATTTATTTCTCTCACCAGATAATGAACCCGCGTCAAAAATTCCAGAAGAGACAAAGCCATTATTGATTAAAGAGATTGAAGAGAAGGACACCTATCCATATCCTCATGACCCTCATGCTGATTTAAAGGAAGAGATTGGAATAGAAATACGACCATTACCTGCATATCCACCCGCGAGAGAACTCTTGATGCACGTAGACCCACCTATTCCTGTGACTCCACGATTACCCAAAAAACAAAATACTGAATTATCTCTTATGGCTCCTCGCGAATTAAGAACTATTGTAAGAGTAGACGTAAAAGAACAAAAACAACATGCACATCCAACAAACACTCATAGAGTTGCTCATCTTACTGCAAAAAATAGCGCTGCCGCAGATGCAAAAATTCCAGAAAAAGCTGAGTCTCATGCATTTTTTGAAAACACTCCAGCTAGCGCTTATTCTGAACTTTATAATTTTTTCTTTAAACCTGCACCGCGTGAAACACAGGGTGTAAGTATCACTATACCAGCAGAATCAGAAAGTCCGAATGAGTTCAGATCACCTTTAAATGATGAAGATGAATATGGCGCTCTTCCTTCACCCCGAGAAAATCGTGCTGCTTCTTCTGTACCCTCTACGCCACTTTTTTCCCGTAGTGGTGGGTATCAGTCGTGATGGACTTTTGCGTTGTGTGTCATCCTGAACGTAGCGAAAGATCTCCTGGAAAACGTCATCCTGAGCACGTTCTTTGTGCGAAGGATCTATTCGTCATTGCGAGGAGCGTAAGCGACGAAGCAATCCATGTTCATATTATGGTTTATATTATGGATCGCCACGGTCGCTTACGCGACCTCGCGATGACGCTTCGCGTCAGCTCGCAATGACGACTTGCTCAGGATGACAGAACATTTTTAAACATGACTAGTAGCTGATTTTGATCCCTTTGTCATTGCCTCTTGATAACGCTTAACACTCGCCACAATTTCTTTCTTTGCAGCATCAGATCCTTCCCAGCCTTCTGTCTTTACCCATTTTCCTTTTTCTAAATCTTTATAATGTTGAAAAAAATGTTCGATAGATTTCAGTAATTCTTCGCCTAAATCTTCTGGTTTTTGCACTTTTTGATAACGCGTTGATAGCTTATCAACAGGAACCATTAAAATTTTAGCATCAGGACCCGACTCATCTGTCATACGCAATAAACCAATTGGACGGCCGCGCACAACTACACCTGGCATGAGTGCATAAGGACAAATGATTAATACATCCACTGGGTCACCGTCTTCTGACAATGTATGCGGTACAAATCCATAATCACAAGGATAATGCATACACGTTGCGACAAAACGATCTACCATTACCACACCCGTTTTTTTATCCACTTCATATTTCACTGGTTCACTGCGTGATGATATTTCAATGACAACATTTACATCATTTGGTACATCTTTACCTGCTTCTACATGTTCTAAACCCATCTTTATTTCCTTAATTGATTGTTTTTAAATTCGTATCGACTGCTACCCGTTCATCAAAGACAAAACAATTTCCCTGATAATGAGCGCCACCGACTTTTGAAAAATAATTTAATATCCCACCTTGCAATTGATATACGTTATTAAATCCTGACTGTAATAAATAAACAGCAGCTTTTTCACAACGAATACCGCCCGTACAAAACATCACTATCGGTTTGTTGCGATTTAGCTTTTCTGCTAATTGGGGAAATTCACAAAAATCTTCCATTCCTAAATTAACTGCGTTTTCAAATGTTCCATATTCAATCTCGTAAGCATTACGGGTATCTAATAGAGTCATTTCACATTTTTCATCTAGCCATTGTTTTAATTCTTCTGGCGTCATTTCGGGAGCCTTAGTTTTTTCTGGTAATACTTCCGAACGACGCATGGTGATAATTTCTTTTTTCAATTTCACCTTCATGCGTTGAAAAGGTAAAAAATCAGAATGGCTTTCACGAAAACTCATATCGCTTAATTGCGGATAATTCACTAAATAACTTTTGAATTGCTGAATAGCAGTGTACTCTCCTGCTAAACTAATATTAATCCCTTCTGTGCTTAATAAAATAGTTCCTTTTAATTGTAATGCATTGCATTTCGCTAATAACTCTCTACGAAAATCAATTAATCCAGTCAAGGTAACAAATTTATATCCTGCGATATTTAAAATATTCATACGATTAACCAAACCCAGCTTTCAACCCATAAAAAATCAATGTTGCTAATCCAGCTGATGCAGGAATAGTGACTATCCAAGAAAGAAAGATATTACGCATCACACTTAAATTCAACGCATCAATACCACGCGCTAACCCTACACCAAATACAGCGCCTACTAAAGTTTGTGTTGCAGAAACGGGGATACCTGTGCTTGTCGAAACCACAACCGCCCCTGCTGCAGCTAATGTAGCTGCAAAAGCACGGCTTGGCGTTAAAATAGTAATTTCGCTGCCTACTGTTTCGATAACTTTGCGGCCATACATAAATAAACCTAACAATATACCAACACACCCAAACAAAACAATGCCCGCTAATAGCCCACCATCAAACATAGTATTGTCTGCCCAAACAATACTGACGATACTGACAATAGGACCTACTGCAATTGCCACATCATTTGAACCATGTGCAAATACCATCGCGCAAGCGGTAAAAGCCATTAATACACTAAACATTGCTTCAATATAAACAAACTGAGTGTGACGATTTAATCTAGCACTTCTATGGATGCGATATATCAACATCATTCCCAATGAAAATACTAAAATAATAGTGCCAATTACCATTAATAAACGTAGCCAACCACTCGCAACTAAATGAAAATGATCTGCTGCTTTGAGTGTAGTCATCATTGCCAAAACAACACTCACAAAAAATAAATAAATGGGAATATATATTTTTGAGGCATGCAAAGGATTGTCTACCCCTAAAATAGATCGTTTTATTGCACTAAATAATAAAAAAGCTATCACCCCCGCAATAGCGGGCGAACTTATCCAACTAATTGCAATATAACCTACTGTCTGCCAATGAATCGCGTGTAACCCTAAGGTAATAGCACCAACCCCCACTAATGCACCAATGATGGCATTGGTAATAGAAACTGGCATTCCTAAATAACTCGCAAAGGTAATCCAAATAGCGCCAGCAAATAAGACAGATAACATGCTATAAATTAATAAATGAAGATCATGCAGCGCATCAACATTAATGATTCCGGAACGGATTGTATCCGTCACGTGATTACCACCAAGAAAAGCGCCGGCGATTTCGAAAATCACAGCAATCCATATGGCTTGATGTACCGTGATAGCTTTAGAACCCATTGCAGTACTCATGATATTGGCAAGGTCATTTGCCCCAATACCCCAAGTCATCCACAAGCCTACTAAGCAAGCTAGTATAATAAAAATGATGCCGTGATCCATAAAATTTTTATCTCGCTAATAGTATCTGCAACCTATCGCCAACCTCACGGGCTCGATCTGCTATCTCCCCTGTCCATTCAATTATTTTATATAAAAACATCACATGAACAGGCGAAAGCTTATCTTCCATTCCAAATAAAATGTGCCGTAATTGTATTTGCTGCTCGTCCGTTTCGCGTTCTGTATGAGATAATTTTGCTATCATCCCTTCTACTAATTTAACTTCACTACCACTAAATCCTGTTTCAAGTAATTCATCTAACTCATGAATTGCTGTATTAGCTTGTCTCGAAGCTTCTATGCAATGTATTAAATATTCCATAAAAGGAATCGCGATAGGTTTTGCAAAAACCATTTTGCGGCCAAGAATAATACCCGATATATCTTTTGCTTTATTCGCTAATCGATCTTGAACATTTAATAAGGCTAATAAATCACTACGTGACACTGACATAAATAAACTATTAGGTAAATGCAGCCGTAATTGGCGTTTCATTTCATCTGCTTCATGTTCTAATGCCGCAATTCTACCACGCAGTATTTCGACTTGTTTCCAATTTTCCGAAAACACAGCATCAAAAAACGGTTTTAATTCTTTTACACACGTATGAACTTTTGCCATATGTTCTTCTAACGGCCTTATGGGTGAGCGACCAAACATATTTAAAAAAGGAGTCGTGGGCATAATTACACCGAAGAAGCCATAGAGTTAGTTGTTTTTTGAGTTTGATTCAATCGCATAAATGCAACAGTGACATCTAGCATTCTATTCGAGAATCCCCATTCATTATCATACCAAGACAATACCTTCACTAAATTACCAATCACTCTCGTCTGATTGACATCAAAAATAGACGATGCTGGATTATGATTAAAATCGACTGAAACAAGAGGATCTTCATTAATCGTCAATATCCCTTTTAATGGGCCCGATCCTGCCGCAGCTTGCATAATCTTATTCACTTCTTCTACAGTGGTATCACGTTTTGCAGTAAAGGTAAAATCAACCACAGAAACATTAATAGTAGGAACACGAATGGAAAAACCATCTAATTTACCATTTAACTCAGGTATGACTAAACCCACCGCAGCAGCTGCGCCCGTTTTTGTAGGAATCATAGAATGCGTTGCTGAACGAGCACGATGTAAATCACTATGATACACATCAATTAACACTTGATCATTTGTATAAGAATGCACGGTATTCATTAAACCACTCACTATGCCTAAGGTATCATGTAATGGTTTGACAATAGGTGCTAAACAATTTGTTGTGCAAGACGCATTAGAAATAACAGTATCGGTTGATTTTAAAGTTTGATGATTGACACCATAAACAATAGTCGCATCCACACCTGTTGCTGGCGCTGAAATAATAACTTTCTTAGCACCAGCCTCAAGATGCGCGTGAGCTTTTTCTTTACTGGTAAATAATCCTGTGCACTCTAAAACAACATCAATTTTTAATTCTTTCCAAGGTAATTTTTTAGGATCGCGTTCTGCAACTACACGAATTTTATCGCCGTTGATCACTAAATCATTTCCTGAAATAGTGACTTCTCCTGGAAATTTACCATGCGTTGTATCATAACGTGTTAAATGTGCATTGGTTTTCACATCACCTAAATCATTGATTGCAACAATTTCAATTTCAGGGTGTTTTTTTGATTCATAATGTGCACGCAAAATATTGCGCCCGATGCGTCCGTAACCATTAATTGCTACTCTAATTGTCATAACCTTACTGTTCCTCTCTTTCATTCAACACTATTCTGTTTGATAACTCGCTTCTCTCCGTGGGTATCTTTCATTTTTATTCGCTCGGCACATCCCTGTACCTCCCGCGTCATCTATCCCTGGACGCTAGCTCATAAAAATGAAAGATACCCACGGAGCGGTACTTCATTGGGGGGAGGGGTCAGGTGCCACTTATGAGCATGTTGCTTTGAAAACATGCTCATAAGTGGCACCTGACCCCTCCCCCCACATAAGTGGCACCTGACCCCTCCCCCTACCTTCCCCTACACCACCTCCGCCCGCCATGTTTTCTGCCGCACAGCTAAAACTTCTTTCACTACTCCTAACACATGTTCTACCGTAAAATGACAATCACGAAGAACGTCTTTTGCTGGAGCCGAAGCACCAAATCGATTCAATCCTATTACTTTACCGTGACAGCCAACAAATTTATACCAAAAATCACTGGTGCCTGCTTCAATAGCAATACGTGCTGTGACTTTGCTAGGCAACACTTGTTCTTGATAAGCTGCATCTTGCTCTAAAAACCTATCTGTCGATGGCATAGAGACTACTCGTACTTTCACTTGCTGCGATATCAATTCCTTGGCAGCAAGTGTCGCAAGACTGACTTCAGATCCTGTTGCTATCATAATCAATTCCGGCATACCTTCACAATCCATTAAGGTATAACCACCGCGTTCAATCTCAGATAAACTATGCGCTTGACGTTCTTCTGCAGGTAAATTTTGCCGTGAAAATAATAAACAAGTTGGACCTTGATGTTCGATAGCTTGTCTCCAGGCTACTGCGGTTTCAACAGCATCACATGGACGCCACAAAGCCATGCCTGGGATAGCTCGCAAACTAGAAATATGTTCTACAGGTTGATGGGTGGACCCATCTTCTCCTAACCCAATGGAATCATGTGTATAAACAAAAATTGCCTGTGTTTGCATTAAGGCAGATAAACGCACTGCATTACGTGCATAATCTGAAAATGTTAAAAATGTGCCGCCATAAGGAATAATAGCACCATACAATGCCATCCCATTTAAGATGGCAGACATGCCAAATTCACGAACACCGTAATAAATATAGCGGCCTTCAGGTGTTGTTTTGGAAAAAGCCGTCATACCTTCCCAATCTGTTAAATTTGAAATGGTTAAATCCGCAGAACCTCCCATCAATTCAGGTAAAAAATCTGCATAATGTTGTAAAGCGATGTGTGATGCTTTACGGGTTGCCATCGCTTCTTTTTTCTGATGCATTTTTTGCAATAATTGATCGGCATGAGCTGCCCAGTCTGCTGGCAATTTGCGTTGCCAACGTCGTGTTAATTCTTTTGCTAAATCTGGATATTGCTGAGAGTATTGGGTAAATAGCTTTTGCCATTGATGTTCATCTTCTGCATTTTTATGCCAAGCTTGATAATATTCTGCTGGGATTTCAAAAGGAGGATAAGTCCACCCTAAATTTTTCTTTGCTGCCGAAACTGCTTCTTCACCTAAAGCTGTTCCATGAGTCAGTGCAGTACCTGCTAAGTGCGGATCACACCCCCAACCAATCGTGGTTTTACAACAAATTAATGTCGGCTTGTCAGTCACAGCTTGAGCTTCTTTTATTGCACGGCATATCGCTTCACTATTATGCCCATCCACATTGGCAATCACGTGCCAATCATAGCTTTGAAAACGTAATGGGGTATTGTCAGTGAACCAGGTGCTAACATCACCATCAATCGAAACGCCATTATCATCATAAATAGCAATTAATTTACCAAGCCCAAGTGTGCCTGCCAATGACGCAGCTTCATGTGAAATTCCCTCCATCATGCAGCCATCTCCCAGGAAAACATAGGTAAAATGATCGATAATCGGAAATTCTGGACGATTAAATTCTTTTGCTAAATGAGCCTCAGCAATTGCCATACCGACAGCATTGGCAAATCCTTGGCCCAATGGACCTGTTGTTGCCTCTACCCCAGCAGTATGACGATATTCGGGATGTCCCGGTGTTCTGGAATGAAGTTGGCGGAATTGTTTAATATCTTCGATAGTTAAATCATACCCAGTAAGATGCAACAATGCATATTGCAGCATGCAGCCATGGCCGTTTGATAAAAGAAACCTATCGCGATTGACCCAATGCGGGTTGGCTGGATTATGTTTAAGAAAATCCCGCCATAACACTTCTGCAATATCTGCCATACCCATAGGCATGCCAGGATGGCCAGACTTCGCCTTTTCTACCGCATCCATACTGAGTGCGCGAATAGCATTTGCTAATTGACGTCGAGATAACATATTTTCCCTCATTTTCATCTCTTAAAATGAAGGCATCTTATCTGAAATTTGGCAGAAGGGGAATGAGAAATGAAGTATATGTTGCTGAGGCGTATGTCATCCATGACACTACGCAACCTCAAGCGCCAGGACCACACCCTGGAGATTTAATGTCAGGTGTTCCTGGTCTAGCCCCGACAGCAGATTGTTTTGCCTCTTCTTTCTTTTCTTCTTTCTTTTCTTCTTGCTGCACTACGGGCACAACCAGCGTAGAACCCGGTGCAATTTCTTCTAACAGATTTTTAACACGCGCACTCGAAACACCCATGGTTGCCTCAAAGAAACGCATTTTATCTTTCGCTTTAATGTCTGCAATAATCCTATACCAAGATGTATCGGGATTTTTTGTTTTTGCTGCGAGCAATTCTTGTAGTACTTGTATTTTACTAACTTTAAGATTTTTATCTATAGCAAATAGAGAACGAGATTCTCTTATTAATATATTGCGTAATTCATTTAGTTTTTGAGTAATCTCTGCTTCACTGATTCTTGTACTCCCTGGCGCAATATCTTTTAATAATGTTTTTGTACGCTCACTATATGAACCTTGAGTTGCTGCTAGAAATTGTTTTTCATCTTTTTTTCTGACATTTTCAATCGCTGTCCGCCATATGATGGGCGGTGAATAGGTTTGATTTAATCCTTTTGCTTCCACTAAGGTTGCCAATCTTCCTTCTTCAGTCAAGATGGCTCCTAAAACTTCTATTTTCACAAGCTTAATATTTTTATCCATGGGAAAACTTGAATGAAATTCCCTCGTTAACGTATCAATTAATTCATTTATTTTCCTTTTATTTTCATCTATTTTTCTAGAAACATTAGGTCTAGGAATAGTTGGAAAATAACTCTCCCCTGTTACTTTCTTTTCTTCTTGCTTAACAGGAGGCGGTTGTCTTCTCTCCGCAACTTTATGCTCAAAACGATTTTCAATAATTTCATGTGCCGCCATTCGCCCTAACAAAATTTTAGGTTTTGATAATTTAGCAAATAACTCTAATTGGCTTTTTGGATTCTCGATTTTGAAATCACGAGATAATGACGATGACAATTCACCGCTTAATGTACCAACAATATCAAATGGATTACGGTGATGACTTGCATAACCAAATCTTGCAATATGAAGAGATTCAAAATAACCCTCTTCTAATAGCTGCAAATGTGTTGTCATGCTCTCTTTATGTTTCTCATCAGGTGGTTCACTCTGTAAATGACGGCATGCTATAGAAAGCTCAAAATCTCCCCATCCATTTTCCACCAAGCGTTTTTCAATTTCTTTAAATACAAATTCTAATGCACGAATTGCTTCATCCCAATTCCATAGCGATTTTGAAAATATATCCTCGAGACTACGTTTACCGGGCTCAGAAACACGTACACTTTTACCAAAATAAGAGGATAACTGATAAACCAAATAACGAAATTCTTTGCGATTATCTTCCTTTTTTAATTTTTCAAGAAAGGCTAGCTTTAATTCTTTACCAAATCCTAAATTCTCTTTTGCCATCTCACAATATTTTTCATGGTATCGAGGTTTATCAGAAGGGGTACATTTTGCTCCACGATATTTTAAAAGTAATGACTGAATTTCTTTACCTGCTGCTTCATTTCTCTGATATAATTTATCTATCTCTAAAGCAGCATTACCCTGTAAAAGCCATTCTTGAAATTGCCGCCCAAAATTTTCTTTTGATTGCATCAACTTCGCATCTTCCCACTGGACTAAATTAATTGCAGCAGGAGTCAACGGTAGTAATACTCGTAAGCAATCTTGCTTCTCTTGGTCTGATAACTGATTCCATTTTTCTTGAGTAAATTCCCATTGAAAATCGGTTCCCCATTTATCTAAAGCATCTGACCAATTTTGTATTAACATTTCCGTTGCTTTCTTGTTCTTTTGATAATAGTTAATAATAAATTCTTTATGCTTTTCCTCAGAATTATTAAATTTGCTTTCTACATAGCGCTCAACATAATCAATAGGATATAGCGGAAGAAAAAACTGGATCGAATTTTTTGGCTGTTGCTTAGCATCAGAAGCATTAGATTTCATCGTTATTCTCCACGGTATATTGGTTATTATAGCATATTTTTTATCCAAAATGGAGAAGTGAGTTTATTAGTTTATCATTAATTATCAATAAGTTGCTAACTCCCACTGAAATTCAAAATAAACCCTTAAAATCTTGCTGAATCTTGAGAGTAAACAAGGTATGATTCAAAAAATTTTTCATTTGTTATAAAGAAGGTAGCAATGTATGCAAAAAGAATTTCTTTTTACTTCCGAATCTGTATCTGAAGGCCATCCGGATAAAATTGCCGATCAAATTTCTGATGCCATCTTAGATGCTATTCTCGAACAAGATATACGCTCACGCGTAGCATGTGAAACCTTTGTGAAAACCGGCATGGCATTAGTCGGCGGTGAAGTCACAACCAGCGCATGGGTTGATATTGAAAACATTACCCGCAGCGTAGTGCGCGATATTGGTTACAATAGTTCAGAAATGGGATTTGATTGGGAATCTTGCGCTATCATGTCATCGATTGGCAAACAATCTCCTGATATTGCACAAGGTGTAGACCGCAGCAAACAAGAAGAACAAGGTGCAGGTGATCAAGGGTTAATGTTTGGTTATGCGACAAATGAAACATCGGTTTTAATGCCAGCTCCCATTTATTTTGCACATCGCTTAATGATGCGCCAAGCAGAATTACGTAAAGAAGATGTGTTACCTTGGTTAAGACCTGATGCAAAAAGCCAAATTACTTTTCATTATGTAAATGGAAAACCAGTCGCCATTCGCACTGTAGTATTATCGACACAACATCATCCTGATATCAGTTACAGTAATTTAAAAGAAGCAGTCATTGAAGAAATTATTAAACCCACACTTCCAGAAGAATGGCTAACTAAAAACACTCAATACTTAGTTAATCCAACCGGCCGCTTTGTTATTGGCGGTCCTTTAGGTGATTGCGGATTGACTGGCCGAAAGATCATAGTGGATACCTACGGCGGCATGGCAAGACATGGTGGTGGCTGTTTCTCCGGCAAAGATCCTTCTAAAGTGGATCGTTCCGCTGCATACGCTTGCCGCTATGTTGCAAAAAATATTGTCGCTGCTGGTATTGCAGATCGCTGTGAAATTCAAATTTCTTATGCAATTGGCGTTGCTGAGCCTACTTCTATTCACGTAGATACCTTTGGCACTGGCAAATTAGCAGAACAAAAAATTATAGAATTAATTCGCGAACATTTTGATTTACGTCCCTATGGCATTATCAAAATGTTAAATTTATTACGTCCTATCTACCGACAAACAGCAGCTTACGGACATTTTGGGCGTGAAGATTTAGATTTAAGTTGGGAAAAAACGGACAAAGCGGAAACATTACGTAAAGCTGCAAATTTATAATAGAGGAATTATTTATGCAAGCACATGCTGCAAGTACGAACACAATAGATTATAAAATCGCTGATCCAACCAAGGCAGGCTGGGGTAGAAAAGAAATTAATATCGCAGAAACGGAAATGCCAGGTTTAATGGCATTACGTAAACAGTATGCTGGAAAAAAACCACTCGCTGGCGCTCGTATTGTTGGCTGTTTACATATGACAGTTCAAACTGCTGTATTAATTGAAACACTTGTTGCTTTAGGCGCAGAGGTACGTTGGTCATCTTGTAATATTTTTTCCACTCAAGATCATGCTGCGGCAGCGATTGCCAAAGCGGGTATTCCTGTTTTTGCTTGGAAAGGAGAAACTGAAGAAGAATATTGGTGGTGTGTAGAGCAAACAATTTCGGGTCCTAATGGCTGGTATCCTAATATAATATTAGATGATGGCGGTGATTTAACACAAAGATTACATGAAAAATATCCTAATTTATTAAAAAACATAAAAGGTATATCAGAAGAAACAACCACAGGTGTGCATCGTCTTTATGAAATGCATAAAGCCGGACAGCTTGCTGTTCCCGCGATTAATGTGAATGATTGCGTTACAAAATCTAAATTTGATAATTTATATGGTTGCCGCGAATCGTTAGTCGATGGCATTAAACGCGCAACAGATGTCATGATTGCAGGCAAGATTGCTGTTATTTGTGGTTATGGTGATGTTGGCAAAGGTTGTGCACAATCGTTACGTGCATTAGGCGCGACTGTTTTTATCACGGAAATTGATCCCATTTGTGCATTACAAGCTGCCATGGAAGGCTATCGTGTAATCACTATGGAAGAAGCAGCACCGATGGGAAATATTTTTGTGACAGCAACAGGTAATTTAAAAGTGATTACCGAAGCGCATATGTTAGCAATGCAAGATCAAACGATTATTTGTAACATTGGGCATTTTGATTCAGAAATTGATATTGCTGCACTGCGTAAATATCCTTGGGAAAATATCAAACCACAAGTCGATCATGTGATTCTACCTAGCGGTAAACGTTTAATTGTATTGGCAGAAGGCCGTTTAGTAAATTTAGGCTGTGCGACAGGACACGCGAGTTTTGTCATGTCTAACTCATTTACCAATCAAGTATTGGCACAATTAGAATTATGGCAGCATAGTGATAAATACCCTATTGGCGTCCATGTATTACCTAAGCATTTAGATGAAATGGTTGCACGCTTACATCTTGATAAGTTAGGAGTTAAGCTCACTAAACTGACAGATGAGCAAGCTAACTATTTAAATATTTCTGTGAATGGGCCATTTAAGCCAGATCATTATCGTTATTAAATTGCACAACGTCATACCAGCTTTCGCTGGTATGACAATCCCCGGGAAAATAGGGTGAAACACCCAAATCACAATAAAATCAGACCCCTATAACATATACCTCCAAAAATCATGCCGCTATTTAAATAATGCGTTTTTAGGTAGAATAGTAGTATAGGCTGAAACTTAAAGAGAGATACTACTATGAAAGCATCGCCCCCTCCTGCATCGAAAAAACCCTATGAAGAGCAAGTACACGAACTTGCAACTAAAATGAATGATAGGGAAAAAGACTTAAAGTATGACCTTTTTAAACCAAAAAATACATTTTCAGAAGGTCCTGTCGCTAAACAATTAGAAGCGTTACGAACGAGTATACAAGATGACGAAAAACTCGACGCAACTTTGAAAGCGCAATTAGCGGCCGCATTAGATAATGTAGAAAAATCAGCAAAAGACCAATATGCTTCTTGGTTAAATGGAGAACCTTTTGATCCACAAGAATGGCAAAGAGGATTTGAATCTGTTAGAGCTGTATTAGTCGACAAAAAACGAAGTGATGCAAAAACAGCGCTGCGAGACTTACAAACAAAATTAACAGAATTAGAAACGGAAAATAAAGAGCAGGGGCAAAGAGCACAGCAAGCAGTTCTTGCTGGGCAGGGATTAAACGCTCCCGCTGCTGATATCAAACATAATCAGCAAATAGTAGATGATTGCAATGCAAAAGCAGCAAGGTTAACTGCATTATCTAATGAAATTAAAACAGCTGCTGGCGGAGTGAATGATGATAAAGTTTATGCAGGCTTATCCGTCACTGAAAAAGAAAATCAAATGAGAGATGTGTTTGCTTTATTACAAAGAGCACATGCTACTGCACCTGTTGCTGCTCTTAATGCTCCCTCTATAGCGGCAGAAAATAAAGTATTCGATGATTTAAAAAATATAGAACAAAAAGAATTAAAAGAAGAAATGAAAGGTTTAGCTCGTTCTCTGAAAACACAAGATGAGAACAATTTGCAAGCAGAAATCAGACATCGTATGGCGATAGAACTTTATGGCGCTGGTTACAAAGCAAAATTATTTAGAGCATATGGAGATAAAGATGCAAAGAAAACCCCTGCGGGCATGGCAGGAGTACAATCATTACAGGGAGATATTGAAGCGTTAGAAGAAGAAGCCAAATTAATGAAATCTGCTAGCGGTCCATTGAGAATAGGTGACACAGGTACTTATATTGAATATAGCGGTGGAAAATTTTATTTGCCTCGCTATAAACCTGGTGATGCCGATTATGCATCAAAAACGGATAAAATATTCAACAGTATTATTTTAATGGCACAGGAAAAAGGTGAAAAAAATCCTAAATGCACTATCGACTTTGATAGCCCTGGTCAAGTTAATCTTGATGAACTTCGGCACCTAATGCAGAAGGCAAAAGAAAAAGGAATTCAAGTTGAATTAGGCCCTGTTACCATGAAATATTTAAGGGACAAAGGACTCTTATCGTCATTTGAAGAGGAATTGCAAAAGCAGCATGATAGCGCAAAAGAAGTTGCTGAGGCACGTTATAATAAAATCATGAAAGATATTGATGCTGAACGGGCAGACAGTAATTTAAATCGTGCTATTAAACGTTTGGAAGCACTCGCGCCGGCTGGGGCGCGTCCTGAAGATAAAAAAGCGCCTGAAGTAGCCGCAGCGAAAGGGGATGTCAAAGATGCAAAAGTTGGCGTAAGAGGAGACACTACTGTCATAAGAGATGACAGTAAGGCAAGGCCTGCTCCTGAAGTGAGAGCAGCAGCAGCGGCTGGGGCTGGGGCAAGCGAGGATAGGAAAGCGCCAGCACCTGCATCAACTGCGGCAGCAAGTGCTGCTGCTGCCGCTCCAGCCGCAAGAGCAAGGGCAGGAACAGATGGTATTCCAGAGGCTCCACCTGCGCCTGCAGATGATAATAAAGATGTAAAAGTCCAAGCCCGTGACGCAGCTGCAGCTCGAGATGATACAGTCGCTGCAAGACCTCCTGTTTCTCCAGAACACGCTAAGAAAGCAGCGAAAGAAATCGCTGGAGCGTTAATTGAATATGATGCGCAAATTAAACGTCTTGAAGAAATGAAAAGAAATAATCCCGATGATCCTAAGGTTGATGAGTTAGCGGCTAATATTGCAAAATTGGATGCTAAAATAAAGGATAGATTAAATGATACCGGGGTATTAAATAAGGACTCAGACCCAACTGCTGATTTTAAAGAAGAACTTCATAAGAGAGGAATTGATGATTTAGAGGCATTCCGTGCAGATCGAAAATCGCGTTTTAAAAGACT
>Ga0206967_1004_pt1 | contig 58502 bp, 50 predicted proteins | sample Alteio_BWOrgHeat_24_FD_153259 | JGI IMG/M metagenome (GOLD analysis project Ga0206967, IMG submission 153259) | Enriched cells from forest soil in Barre Woods Harvard Forest LTER site, Petersham, Massachusetts, United States -... | ecosystem: Environmental > Terrestrial > Soil > Temperate forest >...
AAAGAGCGTGCTCAGGATGACAAATCGATAGGCCCTGCTTTGTTAAGGAGATCCTTCGTCGTAAAAAGCACTCCTCAGGATGACATACACCTCAAGCTGTCAACGCCTTACGAATTTTTCCTAAACGCGTAGTTTGTTTCTCTTCATCTTTACGGGGATTAGAAAATAATTGATAATTTAAGCTAGATCCTCGTTCTCGTATATGATCGCTCAATGTCGAATAACGCATATAGGTGTCGCCCGTACAACATGATCTTTTAAAAAACAACCCACTTTTCTCAAACGACCATAAATAAATATCTTTTACTAAATTGGTATTGGTATGTAGTTCTCCTTTATGTTCATGTTCTCCCGCTAAATCCCAGGCTTTTTTAGTGCGGCTATTAGGGTATCTTGCTGCATATTGTTCTATCTCATGGGCTAATTCTGTATGCGGCTTATTTTCTTTTCCAGATAAAAAATTCGTTTTGTAAAACCAAGCAGATTGGCCATCTCTTAATGCGGTATAAATTTTTTTAAATTTCTCTACTTTTTTCTTCAACGCTATTTTTGTTGCTTCATTAGAAAATGTATCATTAATGTCAGCAATAGTTTTTTGATCATAAATACTAGAAAGAAGAGGTCCATGAATAGGGGAGAGTGCTACAGGCGCGAAAAGCTTTGCTACTTTTTCTGGGATACTCTTAATATCCTTGCCTTCTATTTTATGCGCACCACTTTTGTTATCTACCTTGCTAATAACAGAAACGATAGCTTCAGGAGGTTTTTCACGATAAATGCTATCCAACGAAAGAGCTTTAAGTTCTTCTAATTGTGGAGAAAGATCTCGTGTGCTATCGATTACAAAAAGCAACATATTAGGTTTCATATGTTCAAGATTCGCTTTTAATGTAGAACATATCACTGTACTTGAGCGTGTCTTTGCTTCATCGTCAGGCAAATCGCTCATAAACACAGGATCTTCATAGGTTAATTCTGAAGAGTGGATTTCTTCTAGTTTCCTAAATAATGCAGTCTTCCCTGACCCCTTGCAGCCTACTATAGTGATTGTATGCGATGCTCCCATAAATACCTCTTCACTGTAATTTGTTGATAAGATAGCCAATTTAATCAAGAAAATCTAGAAAAAACTAGAGGTTCCCTTCCTCACCATTTTTCACTATAATGGGCGGCTGTTCAAAGAGAACACAGCTTACTAATCAGTATATGCATAGTTAGTATGCATGATAAAGCTAAAAAGCGTAGTTGTGTTTTTTATATTAACCCCCATATAAAGGGAAAGTAGATTATCATTGAGGTTGTTATGCAAGTATCTGTTGAGGCCCCGAGTAAAATTGAACGTCGTATCACAGTCACGGTTCCTGCTGAGCGTTTGGAGGAAGTTTACGATAAGCGTATTACTAAGCTCTCTAAGACTGTCAAAATAGATGGATTTCGCCCTGGTAAAGTGCCTCTTGATTTTGTGAAACAGCGCTTTGGTGAAGCGGCTAGGCAAGAAGCTTTAAGTGAATTGATTACCAGCTCGCTCTATGATGCATTTCATCAAGAAAATTTAAAGCCCGTAGGCACTCCTCTTGTTGAGCCAAAAACCATTGTTCCTGGTCAACCTTTAGAATTTACTGCGATTGTTGAAATTGTACCGCTTATTGAGAGGATTAACTTCGATCTCAAAACGATAGAAAAACGCATAGCGACAGTCACTGAAAAAGAGGTAGACCATGTGATAGAACGCTTGCGTGATCAACAAGTTACCTGGCAGCCAGTTGACCGTGCAGCACAAGAAAAAGACCAAGTTGTCATTGATTTTCTGGGTATGATAGAGGGCGTGCCGTTTACTGGTGGTAAAGCAACAAATTATCCTATTATTCTTGGCAGCAAGACGATGATTCCAGGGTTTGAAGAAGGGGTAGTAGGAATGAAAGCAGGAGAAGAAAAAACTATTCCTGTGCCATTTCCTGCTAATTATTTTGCAAAAGAAGTTGCCGGCAAAACAGCGGAATTTAAAATTAAACTCCATCGTGTCTCTCAGCCGCAACATCCAGAATTAAATGAAGCCTTTGCTAAAAAAATGGGTATTAAAACCGGTAATTTGGATGATTTACGTACTGAAATCCGTAAAAATTTACAACGTGAATTAGAGCGCGTGATTAAACTCAAATTAAAAGCACAAGTATTTGACAAGTTACTGGAACAAAATCCATTAGAGATTCCTCAAGCGTTGATCCAAAAAGAAGCTGAACGCATTCATCACCAAATGCATCCTCATCATCAAGGTAAAGAGCATGGACATAGCGAAGCAGAAATGGCAATGTTTAAGGATGCGGCTAAACGTAATGTAGCATTAGGATTGCTAGTAGCAGAATTGGTTAAAAATCATAATGTTACGCCAGATAATGAACGGGTTCAGACATTGATTGCATCCATGTCTACCTTATATGAAGATCCTAAAGAAGTAGCAACATGGTATGCAAAAGACAAAAGGGCTTTGGCTGAAATAGAAATGCAGGTTTTAGAAGACCAATTGGTAGAAAAGTTGTTAGAATCAATTGAGATCACTGAAAAAATGATGAGTTACAGTGAATTAGTTAACACTCAATAGTAAGGGAATACGATGGCAATCAATGAAGCAACTGTTGGAAATTTAGTACCTATTGTTGTTGAGCAAACCGCAAGAGGTGAACGTTCTTATGATATTTATTCACGATTATTAAAAGACCGTGTGATTTTTCTTGTGGGGCCCATTGATGATTATGTTTCTAACTTAGTTGTTGCACAGTTATTGTTTTTAGAGTCTGAAAATCCAGATAAAGATATTTCTGTTTATATTAATTCACCAGGTGGTGTGGTAACAGCTGGATTAGCGATTTATGACACCATGCAATTTATTAAACCGGATGTTAGTACCATGTGTATTGGTCAAGCAGCCAGTATGGGAGCGTTATTATTAGCAGGTGGTGCAGCAGGTAAACGTTATTCTTTACCGAATGCGCGGGTGATGATCCATCAACCTTTAGGTGGTGTGCAGGGTCAAGCATCAGACATTGCAATCCATGCTGAAGAAACATTAAAAATTAAAACGCGTCTTAATAAAATCTTAGCGAAACATACGGGTCAGCTAGAAGAAGTGATAGCAAAAGATACTGACAGAGACCACTTCATGGGTCCTGAACGGGCATTAGAATATCATATTATTGATAAAGTATTAGAGCATCGTAAAGCAAGCAAAAAAGACACGAAAGAGAGCTAGTATTTAAAAGAGGTGAGGTGGAAATGAGTACTGAAAAGCAAACGATTTATTGTTCGTTTTGTGGTAAAAGCCAACAAGAAGTTCGTAAATTAATTGCGGGTCCATCCGTGTACGTTTGTGATGAATGTGTTTCTCTTTGTAATAATATTATTAATGAAGATAAAAAAGCAGGGACTGCGACGCTGACTACAGCAGTTCATTTGCCAACACCGATGGAAATTAAAAAAACGTTAGATGATTATGTAATTGGTCAAGCGTATGCAAAGAAAACACTGGCAGTTGCTGTCTACAATCATTATAAACGTTTGCAAAATAAATCAACCGATGACGGTGTGGAATTAAGTAAAAGTAATATTTTATTAATTGGACCTACAGGATGCGGTAAAACATTATTAGCAGAAACCTTAGCTCGTTTGCTGAATGTTCCATTTGTAATAGCCGACGCAACAACACTAACAGAAGCAGGCTATGTTGGCGATGACGTTGAAAATATTATCCAAAAATTACTGCAGAAAGCAGAATATGATGTCACCAAAGCACAAATGGGAATAGTTTATATCGATGAAATTGATAAAATATCCCGTAAGTCAGAAAATCCTTCTATCACTCGTGATGTTTCTGGTGAAGGAGTGCAGCAAGCTTTATTAAAATTGATTGAAGGGACGATTGCTTCTGTGTCGCCACAAGGTGGGCGCAAACACCCACAACAAGAGCTTGTACAAGTCAATACTAAAAATATTTTATTTATCTGTGGCGGCGCATTTGCTGGTTTGGAGAAAGTCATTCGTTCGCGGACTGAAAAATCTGGCATTGGTTTTTCTGCTGAAATTTTCAGTAAAGATGATACCAAATCAATTGATCAATTATTTAGGGAAACTGAGCCTGCGGATTTAATAAAATATGGTTTAATTCCTGAGTTAATTGGCCGTTTACCCGTTGTTGCTCATTTAGAAGAATTAGACAAAGAAGCACTTACTCAAATTTTAACGGAACCCAAAAATGCATTAGTTAAACAATACCGTAAATTATTTGAAATGGAAAATGTGGCACTAGAATTTCGTGAACAAGCATTAACAGCGATTGCTGAAGCGTGTTCGAAAAAGAAAACGGGAGCACGTGGATTACGTTCAATATTAGAAAAGATATTGCTAGATACCATGTATGAGTTACCTTCATTAAACCATGTGACGCAAGTGGTTGTTGATGAAAAGACAGTGATTGGAGAGTCGCAGCCTATCTTGATTTATGAAAATCAAGATGCGTATGCTGTAGCTGAGTTTGAGGGTTCGTCATTGCAAGGAGCGTAAGCGACTCAATTTGAGGTCTCGTCATTGCGAGGAGCGAAGCGACTGAATTTAAGAGCTCGTCATTGCGAGGAGCGAAGCGACGAAGCAATCCATATTTATATTATGGATCGCCACGGCCGCTTATGCGGCCTCGCGATGACGCTTCGCGTCAGCTCGCAATGACAACGGATGAAAATGATATTTGATGAGGAGGAATGATGGCAGCAAACAAAAGTGAAAAAAATGTGTTAGGCGTTCCCGTTTTACCATTACGTGATGTAGTGGTTTATCCTTATATGGTGGTGCCTTTATTCGTTGGCCGTGAGCGCTCTATTAAAGCGTTAGAAACAGCGATGGCTGCGGATAAACAAATTTTTGTTGCTACACAAAAAAGTGCATTGGAAGATCAGCCTTCAGCAGAAAGTATTTATCAAGTGGGTACGCTTGCAACTGTATTACAATTATTAAAATTACCTGATGGGACAGTCAAAGTCTTAATTGAGGGAATTAAGCGAGCAAAGACTATTCGATTTATTAGTAGTGATAATTACTTTTTAGCTGATGTGGAAGTATTAGATGATGAAGTGGGTAAAGAACGTGAAATGGAGATATTAATACGTTCATTGAAATCACAGTTTGAGCAGTATGTTAAATTAAACCGAAGAATTCCTTCTGAAATATTAGCGTCAGTTTTAGCTATTGAAGATGGCGCACGTTTGTCTGATACCATTTCTGCACATTTATCTATTAAAATAGAAGAAAGACAAAAACTTCTCGAAATGACTAATTTATTGAAACGTCTTGAGAAGTTAGTGGGTATCATGGAATCTGAAATTGATTTACTGCAAGTAGAGAAAAAATTGCGTGGTCAAGTCAAACGACAAATGGAAAAAACTCAACGCGAATACTATTTGAATGAGCAAATGAAGGCAATTCAAAAAGAATTAGGTGAATTGGAAGAAGTGCCGAATGAATTAGAATCGCTGACTAAGAAATTGAAAGAATCTACTATGTCAGATGAAGCACGTGCGAAATGTCAATCTGAATTAAATAAATTAAGAATGATGTCGCCAATGTCGGCTGAAGCCACTGTGTCGCGTAATTATCTGGACTGTATGTTGAATTTGCCGTGGAAAAAACATTCCAAGTTAGAGGTCAGTTTGGCAGAAGCTGAAAAAATTCTCGAAGCAGAGCATTATGGATTGAAAGAAGTAAAAGAGCGTATTTTAGAATATCTCGCTGTGCAAAAACGCGTAAAAAAATTAAAAGGCCCTATTTTGTGTTTAGTGGGTCCTCCAGGTGTGGGTAAAACATCATTAGGCGAATCTATTGCAAAAGCAACAGGGCGTAATTTTATCCGTATGTCATTAGGTGGAATACGAGATGAAGCAGAAATTCGTGGTCATAGACGAACTTATATTGGTGCATTGCCTGGGAAAATCATGCAAAAAATCACTAAGTCAGCTGTCTCTAATCCATTCTTTCTCTTAGATGAGATTGATAAAATGGCAATGGATTTTCGTGGCGATCCTGCCTCTGCTTTATTGGAAGTATTGGATCCAGAACAAAACCATGCATTCAATGATCATTATTTAGAAGTGGATTATGATTTATCGGATGTCATGTTTGTCGCAACAGCGAATACCTTAGAAATTCCGCATGCTTTACGTGATCGTATGGAAATCATTCGTATTCCAGGTTATACCGAAGCAGAAAAAATTAATATTGCTATGCGCCATTTAATTCCAAAGCAATTAGTGGCTAATGGATTGCAAGAAACTGAAATTGACATTTCAGAAGCAGCGGTGCAAGCAATAGTACGTTATTATACTCGTGAAGCTGGAGTACGTGGTTTAGAAAGAGAAATTTCTAAGATTTGTCGTAAAGTTGTCAAAGAAATATTATTAAAAAATAAAGAAGAAAAAGTTAAAAAAGAGAAGAAAGTTTTCGTTAAACCAGATGATTTAGATCATTATATCGGTGTTCGACGTTATCGTTATGATACTGCGGAAGAAAAAGATCAAATTGGACAAGTCAAAGGTTTAGCATGGACAGAAGTCGGTGGTGAATTGCTAGATATTGAAGCGGTACAAGTGCCAGGAAAAGGAAAAGCAATCTATACAGGGCAGTTAGGTGAAGTCATGCAAGAATCTATTCAAGCTGCATTAACCGTAGTGCGCTCTCGGTCATTATTCTTAGGGATTAGTAAATTCTTTTTTGATAAACATGATATTCATATTCATGTACCAGAAGGAGCAACACCTAAAGATGGTCCTAGCGCCGGTATTAGTATGTGTACTGCATTAGTGTCTATGTTAACAAATATTCCTGTTCGTGCTGATACTGCAATGACAGGAGAAATTACCCTGCGCGGTGAAGTATTACCTGTAGGCGGCATTAAAGAAAAACTCTTAGCAGCACATAGGGGCGGGATAAAGAATGTCATTATTCCTGCTGAGAATATTAAAGATCTCAGAGACATACCTGATGATATTAAAGCAGCACTTGAGATTAAACCAGTACGTTGGATTGATGAAGTATTGACCTATGCACTCAATGGTTATCCAGAACGGTTATCAAGTAAAACAAAGAAATTGAAGCCTTTAGTGAGTACGACTCCACCTAAGAAATTGCGTAAAGGTGAGAGAATCAGAGCTCATTAATAGCTTGTTGGCTTGTGACGTGTGTGTCATGCCAGCGAAAGCCGTAGGGTGGACGCGAAGCGTCGTAATCCACCAATATGATGGTGGATTACGGTAAAAAGCACCTAATCCACCCTACATACTACGCTCACGGCTGGCATGACATACTATGTTTAATCGTAGCCTTATGAAATGTGTTGACAGTCATTTCTTCCTATTGGTATAAATCACTTCTCATTAATATGGCAAATCAATTGTTTAAAAAGTAGAGGATATATGAATAGAGCGGAACTTATTGACTATATTGCACAAGAAACTGGGTTATCAAAAGCAGACGCAGAACGTACGTTAAATGCGACTATTGATGGTATTACCATGGGTTTAGGAAAAGGCGATCCAATAGCCATAGCAAAATTAGGTACGTTTGTGGTGAGACACCGAGCAGCCAGAAAAGGCCGCAATCCACAAACAGGTGCAGAAATTAGCATTAAAGCAGCAAAAGTAGTTGGATTTAAACCAGCTAAAGCATTAAAAGACGTTGTTAATACATAATATTAATCCTGTTGCTGTGTATTGCACGTTGTCATTGCGAGGAGCGTGAGCGACGAAGTAATCCATATTGTTGTATGGATGTTTATATTCTGGATCGCCACGGCCGCTTATGCGGCCTCGCGATGACGCTTCGCGTCAGCTCGCAATGACGATTCATGCAACAATGCCAATAGGATATAAAAAAATAGCGGGTGCTTAGCTCAGCTGGGAGAGCGTCGCCCTTACAAGGCGAGGGTCGGGGGTTCGATCCCCTCAGCACCCACCATAATTATCTTAGGAACGATATGTTCTAAGATTCTAGGAGTGGTAGTTCAGTTGGTTAGAATACCGGCCTGTCACGCCGGGGGTCGCGGGTTCGAGTCCCGTCCACTCCGCCATAAATATTAGTTAGTATGATCCATCCGAAGTGAATTCGGATGGATTAGTTGTGGGTGTTCACGGTTTGTCATCCTGAGGCATGTTCTTTATGCCGAAGGATCTCCATAATATGACTGACTTATCGATAGGCTCAGTCGTTTGAAGGAGATCCTTCGCTTCGCTCAGGATGACATATGCTACACGTTAGGGTTATTTATGTTACAAAGCATTCGAGATCATACGCAGGGCTGGATAGCGGGGATAATTATCTCATTGCTTATCGTTTCGTTTGCATTATGGGGGATTCATAGTTATTTTGGCGGCGCTGCTGAAAATCCAGTGGTTGCCAAAGTAAATGGCACTGAAGTCACTAAAAGCCAATTAACCATGACTTATGAGCGTATGCGCCGCCAACTACAGGCTCAATATAGTTCGAGTTATACCTTACCAGAAGGTGCTGAAGCAGGCTTAAAACAACAAGCATTACAAACGCTAATTGATATTCAAGTCTTACTGCAAGCCTCAATAAAACAAGATTATCGGATTTCATCCCGTCAAATTGATAATTATTTAGAAAGTATGCCTGAATTCCAAGTCAATGGGCATTTTTCGCTGGAGCGTTTTGAACAACTCTTAGCAACAACGATGTTTACTGCAAATGATTTTCTTAATCTCATTAAAACAAGTTTATTGATTGATCAACCGCGATTAGGTTTATTATTGACATCGTTTTCTTTACCGGATGAAGTGATGCAAGGAATTGCTTTAGTCAATCAAGAACGAGAAATCTCTTATGCTAAATTGTTAACACAAACTTTTTTAAAGCGGCAAATTGAAATTTCTGAGGATAAAATTTTAGATTATTACAATTCGCATCAAGGAGAGTTTCAAACACCAGAGCAAGCTAGTATTGATTATGTAGAATTATCTGCTAAAGAAATAGCAAATAGCTTTCATCCCACTGATCAAATACTAAAAAGTTTTTATGATGAAAATTCCAATGCTTATACGCATCCTGGGCAATGGAAATTAATAGCAGTCTTTATTCCATTAACAAAAGATGCTACAGCTGAACAATTAACTGAAGCACATGACAGAATCAGTGACATTGCTAAAAAAATTAGTCAAGGTGATGACTTTGCAACTTGGGCGCAACAATATCCTGCAAATAAAAAATTAGAAGAGTTGCAGCAAGGTTGGGTAACTTTAAATAAAGTTCCTGCTGAATTACAAAAAGCAGTGCTAAGTTTAACAAAAGAAAATGCAGTAGTAGGCCCAGCTAGATTTGTTGATGGATTTGTATTATTAAAAGCGACAGATTTTAAAGAAGCTGAAGTACAGCCTTATTCACAAGTGAAAGATAAAGTCAAAGAAACCTATATCCATCAAATGGCAGAAGAAAAATTTGCTGATTTAAAAGAAAAACTAGCTAACATTGCTTATGAACACCCAGATTCATTATTACCAGCAGCAAAATTACTCGGGATACCTGTTAAATCCACAGAATTGTTTACTAAGGTAAAAGGTGGTAAAGATTTATCATCTAATAATAAAATTCGTGAGGCGGCTTTTAGTAACGATGTGTTGAATCTGCAAAATAATAGTGATGTGATTCAGCTAAATAATGATACCGCTTTGGTATTACATATTAAAACACATGTTCCTGCTACATTACTTTCATTAAAAGCAGTGGAAAATCAAATTAAAGATAAATTAAAAGCAGTAGCAGCAGATGAGATGACTGCTAATTTAGCTGGTGAAATCAAACAAGCATTAACGGAAGGTACGACACTAGAACAAATTGCAAGAAAATATGATCTGACTTGGAATGATGTTGGCTTTATAGGGCGGCATTCTACTAAAGTTGATTCTGCTATCTTAAATGCAGCATTTGATATTCCAAGACCTAAAAATAATGTTTCTTACGCTATTGTTAAAACTCAAGGCGGTTATGCAGTGATTGCACTGAAAGCAGTAAAAGATGGTACTGTTTTAGATAAAGCGAGTGATCAATATCGAATATTCGCTGAGCAAATCCAAAATACCCAAGGGCTTCTTGAGTATGAGCTCTATAAGCAAAGTCTGTTCTCCCGCGCCAAGATTGTAGTAGAAAAGTAGTTACACAATCCTTATAAAATCCTTCATATTCATGATGTTACAGATCAATTCTTGGTCTTATTCTGTATTTAATTTATAATAATACTATAGGTTCTCTTAAGAGGGTTACCCGCATGAGACCGTCAGACGATTTTACCGAGAGAAATAAGGCTGCCACACAATTTCTGGAATTAAAAACTGAAGTACAAAAAGGAGTAGGAGTAGATTATAAAGCCTTAGAATCTAAATTAATGGCATTGAAAACAACTTTATCAGGATTGCGTGATAACGAGAATTATTTGAAGGCTATTGAACCCGTTAGAAAGATTATTCAAGATGATTTAAAACGCCCAGCGCAAGATAGAGATACGGCTTTAGCTGGATTTGAAAAAGCAAAGCAGAATGTACCTCAATTAGAGCAAGCTATGGATCTAGTGAATAATCCTGGCAATAGGTTAATTGGTAAATCGTATGATTCTATCAGACCTGAGTTAGAAAATTTTATGAGATCTGAGTTACAGGTTAGGGGAGAAATTTCGGGAAATCGTATTCAGGGAGTGTTGCGTGATGAAAAAATCTCTCAACGGATTCGAGAACAGTTTAAGGACCAAATAGAAGCGCAGAAGCAAGCCTTAGAAGCAAGAGAACGTCCTGTGGCTATATTGATGCAGCATGTTAGAGCACCCTTTGCAGGACTTGAAGTATGGATGGGCCCTCTTATAAAAGAACAACAAAAAGCCGCAACGAGAAAAAGCCAAGAAGTTGATAGCAAGGAAATTGAGCAATGGTTGAAGACTATCCCAAGTGAAATTCCTTATACAAAATATCTTTTTGATAAAAAGGAAGACGAGGAGAAACAGCGATTATCTGCTACTGCACTTGCAATTGCTAGAATGTATCCAAATCAAGAAGAATTTAAAAAGGATTTTAAAGCTATTTTAACTAATGCAAATAACAAAGAAGTTGTCAAAAATTTTATGGAGAATCCACGTGGTTATAAAGAAGATCTTGATAAGGCATTGAAACATCCTATCGCTGCGCGTGAATGTAAATCAGGTACTATTAACACGTTAATAGATCGTTTTAAAAACGTGACTAATAAAAATATTGATGAAAAAGTTTATAACTACAAAACTAGACAAGGTAAAACAGAAGCAAATCTTGATTTTAGGTTTATGATGGATGAAATGATGAGGAAAGGTGATAAGGATCATCGCATTAATAATTCAGACTTAGGAGTTTTATATTACCTTACTTATAAATTAGCAAGTCTTCATGGAGAATATGAAGGTTCCAATCCGAAGAAGCAACAGGCTTATAATGAATTAGAAAAAAGACTTCATGATATTATTGTTCAATACCCTCAAAAAAGCGTAGAGCAAATTTATAATGAGGCTAAAGCATGTTTACGCGATGCCTATACAAATAAGCAGGGTACATTTTATAAAGCAGCGAATAAAGAAAGTGATGATTTTATTCAATCCGCTAAGAAAATGCATGAACGTGAAGGTGACCTTGGAATGGATTTTCAAAAATTTCAATCTAAGGTCTTAGCTCTTTTCAATAAATCGCCGGGAATGGAAGCAAGAGAATCAGTGGATAGAGAAGGTCCAAAAATGGGTATGTGATGCGACGGTTATGTCATCCTTGTTTTAACCCATTAAAGTAGTTTCATTACGCCAAACCGTTTGATCTGCATTTGCCGTAATACGAGAAATATCTTGTCCACCATACGTAATAGAATCATTACCTGCAACAATAGGTTGCTTAGGATGTTTAAAACCATTGCGAATAATGTCAGGAGTGATTATGACGTTGCTAGCAAAGGCGCTTAAACTAATAAGTGCAATACCGATAAGAAGAACACGCTTTTTCATTACTCTTTTCCTCCTTTGGGTTCAACACAAAATTAACCCTATTATACAAAAAAAACTCAAATAGGCAAAGTATTTTTTGATTCAGGGAAAAAATTGCCGTAACTATTTGATTTATATTGCTTATTATGTCATCCTGAGGAGTGCTCTTTACGACGAAGGATCTCCTTAATTAAAGTAGAGCCTATCGATAAGCTCAGTCATATTATGGAGATCCTTCGTCGTAAAGAGCACTCCTCAGGACGACACACCAAGTAAATCACTTTTTAGTGCTTGCGCAGATGCTGATAATCTCTCACCTAGGGATTTTTTTGCATGAAAGGCAATTTCATAGAGATGGTGATCCTGGCTTTTCTTTAAAAGATAATCATCACTCGTCATGAGTTCGTCGACTAAATTAAGTGTTAACGCTTGCGCTGCTAACCAATGTTCGCCAGTCGCTACTTTATCCACATCTAATTGTTGACGATGTTCTTTGATGACATCTTTAAATAAATGATGAATTTCTTCAATTTCTTCTTTTAATTTTTCACGCCCTTCTTCCGTATTATGACCAAACATTGTGAGAGTTCGTTTATAATTTCCTGCAGTGAGCTGTTCAAAATCAATATTTTTTTCTTTAAGTAAACGATGAAAGTTCGGTAATTGGACGATAACCCCAATGGAACCAATAATCGCAAAAGGGGCGGCAAGTATTTTATTAGCAATACATGCCATTAAATAACCGCCGCTAGCAGCAATTTTATCTACGATAACAGTAAGAGGAATGTTTTTCTGACGAATACGTGCTAATTGCGCGGCAGCTAAACCATAAGTATTAACCATGCCACCGGCACTATTTAAACGTACGACTACTTCATCTTCTTTGCTTGCTATATTTAAAATCGCAGTGACTTCTTCACGTAAATTAGCAACAGCAGAAGCTTTAAGGTCCCCATGAAAATTAATCACAAAAATATTTTTAGTCATTTTATCTTTTTCTTTTTCTAAAATTTTCTGTTCTTTTAGAAATTTTTTAAATTTTTTCTTAGGAAGAATTTCTTGTAACAATTCTTGTTTAGTCTCTAAGTAATTTTCATTTAAATTTTCGATTGTTATTTTACCTTTCGCTAGTTTTTGTTTGCCTCGCGTTGCTATAGCAATGATTCCTATAAATAACATTAAAATCACAATCAATAAAATAAATGATTTTGCTGAAAATAAAGTTAATTGAAGTAATGCGTCGTACATAAATTATTCCCGTTGTTTGATTAAGATCATAGTTTGATTAATAGAGTGATGGTGTTTCTTTATCGCTGAATGATCAATAGTCATTTCTTTGATTTCGTATAAATGAACTGGTTTATTAAAAATAATATCTGGTGTAATGAGTAAGCGGCTTTGTAAGTGTTTAAATAACCAACTATAAGTACGCGGCACCGTTTCAATAAACCCTACCCACAATGAGAAAGGAGAGTTTTGTATAACAAGATTGGTTTTCCACAAGCGTAAGACCATTAAGCGTTTCTTATTTCCTATGGTTTTTTCCATAATTAAAACAGGTGTTCTATCTAAATAGCGAGGAATGACAATAGGAATATGTTCCGCACTGTCTACATCGCTAATGCGTTGTAAAATGCTAATCCAATTACGATCAGGAGCGATTTCCCAGCCATTTTGTAAAAGGGTTTTCTTAATAGCTGCGATATCTCCTAACCATTGTAAATTAAACAATTGTCCGCGCAAACCTAGGCGATTCGTGCGATACAAAGGTAGATGTTCGCCTCGTTGTTGCCACCAATCTGAGGCAGTTACTGTGTAAGTTGGCCAATCAAGCAATGCTGCATTTTGTCTATAAGTTTGGTGGTATCGGTAATCGAATGCGGTATATGTGATAGATAAAGTAAGAATGATGGTAAGAAAAATTCCTAAAGGTCTTAAAAGTAATTCTGCTTTGCGATTATAAGAAAGTGCAACTAAGATAAGAATAATTGTACCTAATAACCAACCACCTAATACATCTGTAAACCAATGCGCTCCTAAATAAATTCGTGATGTACTAATTGCTAAAATAAATAAAAGAGTAGGCCAATATAATCGCCAGCGATTTTGTAAATTCATTGCTTTTGCCAGCAATAATGCAACACCAAGATAAATAGTAATAGCTAATACGGAATGACCGCTAGGAAAAGCAAAGGTAGAAGGTGGATTAAATGTTCCCCAGGGTCGCGATTCCTTCAGAAGATGTTTACTTAATTCAACAGTGACAACATCTAATGCTCCCAGAGCAAAGATATGCCACGCAGTATGCCAGCGTTTGGAAAAAGCAAAGTAAATAAATAGAGTTATACATACTGGACCCACAACAGTGGCTTCCCCTAGCGTAGAGAAGAATAACATAATGTTATCGCTAGTAGGGCCGCGGAAACTACGTAATAAGTGAAATAATACATTATTAATAAAAATATTTTCGGGTCCATACCAAGAAAGATAAGACACTAAATAGCAAAATAAAATACTTGCAAGAATCAAATAAAAAGCAAGGGTTAACTGTCCGTGAGTTCTATTTTTATCATAATGTTTTAATACATTGGTGAGAACACGCAAAAAATGTGAGTGGGTTAATTGATTCCATAGAGAAGTGAGGGTTTGATCAATCTTGTGACCTATTAAAATGAAAATTCGTTGTAAAAACCAAAGTGTTAACATGACGCAAAGTACAATGAGTAAGATCATGAAAATAATATGGATAGCAATATCAGGAGGCAATTCTAAGGAAGCTGCGCCTAGTAAAATACCTGGCAACATATAAGTAGGTGCCCAACCAATCGCAGAAGTAATATTGGCAATGACAAAACGTAATGGCTTCATACCTAACATACCGGCAACAAGTGGTACTAAAGCTCGTACTGGACCCACAAATCTACCGATAAAGACACTCATACCACCATATTTTCGAAAAAATTTTTCACCCGATTGTAATAATTGTGGCTGATTTCGAAATGGCCAGAGATCGCGTAAATGCTCTTTATAGTGGAAACCGAGTGAGTAACTAATGGTATCACCCGCAATTGCCCCTAATATGGCCCAGAGGATAGTTGACCATAGAGGTATAATATCTGCACCAGCGAGAGTGCCAATGGCTGTCATCATGATACTGCCTGGCACAATAGTACCAATGATAGCTACAGATTCTGCTGTAGAAATCAAAAAGGTTATCAATCCTGATAAATTAGGATGATCATTGATCCACTGTAGTAATGGTGTTATAGAAGCTGACATTTCTTTAATTAGTCCTTCTCATACTGTGAAAGTATGATATTCATATGGTGTCATGCCAGCCGCGAGCGAAGCTCGCGAGGTGGCATCCAGGTTATTTTGTCATCAATATAAACATGGATTGCTTCGTCGTTTCACTCCTCGCAATGACGTAGTATGTAGGGTGGATTAGGTGCTTTTTACCGTAATCCACCATCATATTGGTGGATTACGACGCTTCGCGTCTAATCCACCCTACGGCTTTCGCTAGCATGACAAGAGTTAATATGCATTATACTTGGTTAGGGATTAATTGACTACTTCCCCTGCAGCTTGTTTATCTGCATGATAAGAGGACCGTACTAAGGGTCCGCTGGCCACATTTTTAAATCCAAGTTGTTTTGCTGTTTCAGCTAATTGCTGAAATTGATCCGGCGTAATAAAACGATCTACAGGTAAATGAAATTGGCTAGGTTGTAAATATTGTCCTAAAGTTAACATATCAACGTCATGTATTCTTAAATCATGTAGGGTTTGGATAATTTCTTCATCTGTTTCGCCTAACCCTAACATTAATCCTGATTTTGTTGGAATATGGGGAAAACGTTGTTTGAATTCTTTTAATAGCAAAAGTGAATGCGCGTAATCAGAGCCGGGGCGTGCTTGTTTATAAAGACGCGGTACTGTTTCAATATTGTGATTAAATACATCAGGTAATTCTTTACCTGTTTCTGATAGTGCGACTTCCATGCGACCGCGATAATCTGGAACTAAGGTTTCAATGGTAATAGTAGGGATGGCTGCACGAATGGCTTTTAAACAAGCAGTAAAATGACTAGCACCGCCATCTTTTAAATCATCTCTATCGACAGAAGTAATGACGACATAACGCAATCCCATTTGTGCAATAGTCTTTGCAAGATTGATGGGTTCATTGACATCGAGTGGATCTGGACGTCCATGCGCAACGTTACAAAAACTGCAACGGCGTGTGCACTTGTCTCCCATAATCATAAAAGTGGCTGTTCCATGGGTGAAGCATTCTGGTAGGTTAGGGCAGGCAGCTTCTTCGCAAACAGTTACTAATTTATTGTCACGTAATATTTTTTTTAAATTAGCAACAGCAGGAGAGGTCGGAATACGAATTCGTATCCAATCAGGTTTACGTAAAGGTGCTGCAGCCGCTTCAATTTTTATAGGTATACGGGCTAATTTATCTTTAGCACGCTGTTTCTGATTTGATTCCATGATAGGTGTCCTGTTGATAAGTGAGGGTAGTATACCCTAAATGTTTTACAAGATAGCTAATTAATTGTTGGGCAATCACGTTAATATCAGGTTTTACTATCCATTGCGAAAGTTGAGTCATCGTTATTTGTGAAAGTCCGCAGGGATTAATTTGCGAAAAAGGTTGTAAGTCCATGTCTATATTTAAGGCTAATCCATGATAAGAACAGCCGCGGCGAACTCGTAAACCAATAGAACCAATTTTTTGGGTATCGTTGATATAGACTCCTGGGGCATCACGTCTGGCATGAGCTGAAATGTGATAGTCAGATAATACTTGAATCATAGTATTTTCAAGCAAGGTAACAAATTCACGAATATTAAGTTTTTTACGTTTTAAATTGACTAAAGGATAAATAACGAGTTGACCAGGCCCATGATAAGTCACTTGTCCGCCCCTATCGACTTGCAATACAGGAATATGGCTGGTATTCAATATATGTTCTGGTTTACCATTTTGTCCTTGGGTAAAAACAGGTGAGTGTTGTAAGCACCAAATTTCATCAGAAGTGTGTTCATCGCGTTGATCAGTAAAACTTTGCATGGCTTGCCAGCAAGTTAAATAATCTTGGATGCCTAGATCTCGAATAACAATATTTTTTTCAATCATAATGCCATGAGTACGTATGGACAAGAAGTTAAGTCTTGGTAAATAGTGTCTAATTGTTCTCGACTCGTTGCATGAACAGTTAAGGTAAGAGCGATATATTTTCCATCTTTACTCGGACGGCTTTTTAAAAAATCTTCACGCACATCGGGCACATGTTTACGGATAATCATAATGACAGCTTTTTCAAAGTCTTCCGTTGCAGTACCGAAGACTTTGATGGGGAATTCGCAGGGGAATTCGAGTTGTTGATTATTCATAATTACTACCTTATGCGTATATTATTCGTCATTGCGAGGAGCTATGCTCCGAAGCAATCCATAGAGATTGCCACGGCCGCTTACGCGGCCTCGCAATAACTCTACAGCTAAGCTTTATCCATATATTGTTTGTCATTGCGAGGAGCTATGCTCCGAAGCAATCCATAGAGATTGCCACGGCCGCTTACGCGGCCTCGCAATAACTCTATAGCTAAGCTTTATCCATATATTGTTTGTCATTGCGAGGAGCTATGCTCCGAAGCAATCCATAGAGATTGCCACGGCCGCTTACGCGGCCTCGCAATAACTCTATAGCTAAGCTTTATCCATATATTGTTTGTCATTGCGAGGAGCTATGCTCCGAAGCAATCCATAGAGATTGCCACGGCCGCTTACGCGGCCTCGCAATAACTCTATAGCTAAGCTTTATCCATATATTGTTTGTCATTGCGAGGAGCTATGCTCCGAAGCAATCCATAGAGATTGCCACGGCCGCTTACGCGGCCTCGCAATAACTCTATAGCTAAGCTTCGCTTAGCTATAGAGTTAACTATTATTCGCCGTCTCATTAGATTTAGAAAATACTTTGTGATACGTATAACTTACCGAATCAGCGATGCCACGTAATACACCACCTTTAGGATCATCTTCTAATGCAACCAAGGGTTGCGACATGACGACTTGATTATTTAATACAATATTCAATGTGGCATAAGGCTGACCTTTCATAATAGGTGCTTTAATAGATTTATTTAATTGTATTTCTGGATGAATATTTTTAAATTGTCCTGCGGGGATGGTTGCATAAAAGTCGCTAGTAAAACCAAGTGGGACTTCTTTATTTTTACCTTTCCAAACGCGTGCTTGTGTCACAATAACATTTTTATCATACATTTTATGCGTTTCAAAAAAGCGGAAACCATACGTCAGCAAGCGAATGGATTCTTCTGTGCGAATGGAATCATTAGGTGCGCCCATGACAACACTAATCAAACGCGTGCCATCTTTCGTTGCGGATGAAACTAAACAATAACCTGCATCATCTGTGTGGCCTGTTTTCAAACCATCAGCATATTGATAACGCCATAATAAACGGTTGCGGTTAGGTTGTTTAATATTGTTGTAATTAAACCATTTTTCAGAATATAAGCGGTAATCTTCAGGAAAATGCAAAATAATAGCTTGAGCTAAAGTGGCTAGATCACGTGGCGTAGAATAATGTTGTGGATTAGGTAAGCCGTTACTATCAACGAAGTGAGTGTTATTCATGCCTAATACTTTTGCTTGAGCATTCATAATAGTAGCAAAACCATCTTCTGTACCGGCCAAATATTCTGCCATGGCAACAGCAGCATCATTACCGGATGCAATGACAATACCTTTTAATAGATCATTCACGGGAACTTCATCATTTACTTTGATAAACATGCGTGAACCACTCGTTCTCCAAGCTTTTTCACTGACTCTGACTTTATCCTCTAAATGAATAGAGCCACTTTTAAGAGCGCCGGAAATGACATACATTGTCATCAATTTAGTTAAGCTGGCGGGTGCCATTCGTTCATCTGCATTTTTTTCAGCCAACACTTTGCCACTATTAGCATCTATCAAGACATAGCCTTTTGCATTAATATTGGGTGCGCTAGGAGTAATGACGGTCGCCTGTGGTTGGCCAGGAATAGGTATAATGGGATTAGCGCAAGCTAAAGTGCTTATTAATGCTAAAAATAAAGTAGTAATCATTTTGAAAAAGTTGACCGTGTATTGAGGCATGTCATGATCCTAAGATTAAGTGGAAAACAGGGGAGGATTTTATCATATGTCTACGCAATTTCAAATTGAGAGTCACTTTAAACCGGCAGGTGATCAACCCGAGGCTATACAAAAATTGATCAATGGGTTGCAAAATGGGTTAGCCTATCAAACTTTGCTGGGGGTGACTGGATCAGGAAAAACATTCACCATTGCGAATGTGATTCAAGCGGTACAGCGCCCTACGTTAATTCTTGCGCCTAATAAAACCTTAGCGGCACAACTTTATGGTGAAATGCAGGAATTTTTTCCACATAACGCTGTCGAATATTTTGTTTCTTATTATGATTATTACCAACCTGAAGCTTATGTGCCTTCTTCGGATACCTATATTGCTAAAGATGCTTCGATTAATGATCATATTGAACAAATGCGTCTTTCAGCAACGAAAGCATTACTCGAAAGACGCGATGCCATTATCGTTGCTACGGTTTCTGCGATTTATGGTTTAGGGGATCCGCGTGCTTATTTAGGTATGGTGATGCACTTAGATAGAGGTGACAAAGTTGATCAGCGACAATTACTGAGACGATTAGCAGAGTTGCAATATATACGAAATGATATTGATTTACATCGAGCGACTTATCGAGTTCGTGGAGAAATTATTGATATTTATCCTGCAGAATCAGAAAAAGAAGCAGTGCGTATTGAATTATTTGAAGATGAAATTGAAAATTTATCGTATTTTGATCCATTAACAGGTGAAGTATTAAAGCGTGTTCCACGTTTAACTATTTATCCTAAAAGTCATTATGTCACGCCGCGAGAAACGATAGTAGGTGCGATTGATCATATTAAAGTTGAACTGAAAGAACGTTTACAAGAGTTGCGTCAAGTGAATAAATTAGTAGAAGCGCAGCGATTAGAGCAGCGTACTGTATACGATTTAGAATTGATGAATGAATTGGGTTATTGTCAAGGCATAGAGAATTATTCGCGATATTTATCTGGCCGAAAAACGGGGGAGCCACCGCCGACTTTATTTGATTATTTGCCGCAAGATGCATTATTAGTGATTGATGAATCGCATGTGACTATCCCACAATTGCGTGGCATGTATAAAGGAGATAGAGCACGTAAAGAAACATTGGTGGAATATGGATTTCGTTTGCCTTCTGCGTTGGATAATCGTCCGTTACGATTTGATGAATTTGAACAACGTGCTCCGCAAATGATTTTTGTTTCTGCGACACCTAATGTTTATGAACATGAACATTCTCCAGGCGCCATTATCGAACAAGTAGTACGTCCAACAGGATTATTAGATCCGGAAGTGGAAATGCGGCCTGCAAGTACTCAGGTCGATGATTTACTATCAGAAATTCATTTACGTGCTGCAAAAAATGAAAGAATATTAGTGACGACATTAACTAAACGTTTAGCGGAAGATTTAACAGAATATTTAGAAGAACATGGAATTCGTGTGCGTTATTTACATTCTGATATTGATACAGTAGAACGCGTTGAAATTATCCGAGACTTACGCTTAGGAAAATTTGATGTATTAATTGGTATTAATTTATTGCGCGAAGGCTTAGATATGCCAGAGGTTTCTCTCGTTACAATTTTAGATGCAGATAAAGAAGGATTTTTACGTTCTGAAACATCACTGATTCAAACCATAGGCCGAGTCGCTCGGCATATTCATGGAAAAGCTATCTTATATGCGGATAAAATGACGGGATCCATCGAACGAGCGATGCAAGAAACCAATCGCCGCCGTGAAAAACAACAGCAATATAATTTAGAACGTGACATTACTCCGCAAAGTGTGCAAAAAGCAGTGCGCGATATTATGGAAGGGGCTTATGGAGATAATTCGGTTCGAGGTAAATTATATTCTAAGGTATCTGAAGAAGTCGTGAAATATCATGCCTTAAGTCCAGAAGCATTAAAGAAAAAAATTGCGGAATTAGAAAAGAAAATGTATGAACATGCGCATAATCTTGAATTTGAAGAAGCCGCAAAAATTCGCGATTTGATTAAAGAAATTCAAGAAAATCCGCTTTGACGCGAATTTTACTTCCACCGCTTATAAGGTAGATACTCCGGTTGCCACATTAATTGTCGAATCATATGTTCTAAATCCGCAGGTGGATCGATATTTGCTAAGCCAGAAGAAAAGGCTTCTATAGCAACAGCAATAGCGACTTGCAAAGAGACATTTCTAATTTCTGTTAAAGGTGGAAGTAAATTGGCATTTGGATTATTTTTTGTTGGGGAGCAGTCTGCAAGAGCAACTGCAGCAGCCATGAACATTCTGTCAGTGACTAATCGGCTACGCGTTGCCATCAGTCCGAGTCCTAATCCTGGAAATATATAACTATTATTCGTTTGATCTACACGAAATGATTTACCATTTTTTTCAATATTACCAAAAGGACTGCCTGTGCCAATGATGGCTCTACCATTTGTCCATGCTAATAAATCAGTAGGCGTCGCTTCACTATATGGTGTTGGGTTTGATAAAGGAAAAATAATAGGTCTCTCAACGTGTTTTGCCATTTCTTCTACGATATCCTGAGTGAAAATACCGCCTTGACCACTGACACCAATTAATAAGGTAGGATGTGCATGTGAAATAACTTCTTTAAAAGACATAGTAGGAAGTGATTGCGCAAAAGGTTTTTGAAAAGCAAGTAATTCACGACCGTTGTCTGTTAATAAACCGTTTCTATCGACAAGAAAAAAACGCTTACGAGCGTCCTCATCAGACAAACCATCTGTTATCATGGATTGTTTGATCAGCATGCTAATTCCACAACCTGCTGAACCTGCGCCAACTATGACAATCCGCTGATCACGTAAATGCGTTCCTGTTGCGCGAATAGCAGCAAGTAATGTTCCAACAGCGATGGCAGCGGTCCCTTGAATATCATCATTAAAAGAACAGACTTGATCACGATAACGTTCTAATAATGGATTTGCATTTTTCTGATCGAAGTCTTCCCATTGCACTAACACATGAGAAAATCGTTTTTTGACTGCAGAAATAAATGCGTCAACAAAATCATAATATTCTTGCCCACGAATACGTTCATGTGCCCAACCGATATAAAGGGGGTCGTCTTGTAAGGCTGAGTTATTCGTTCCTACATCTAAAAAGATAGGTAAAGTAAAACCAGGATAAATTCCTGCGCAAGCAGTATAAAGAGAGAGTTTTCCAATGGGAATTCCCATGCCGCCAGCACCTTGATCACCTAATCCCAAAATACGCTCACCGTCCGAGACAACGATGACGCGCGTATTATTAAAACGTGGATTTGACAAAATACTTTCTATGCGTTGGCGTTCTGGATAAGAGATGAATACTCCACGAGGCCGGCGATAAATATGGCTAAATTGTTGACAGCCTAATCCTACTGTTGGCGTATAAATAATAGGCATTATTTCTTCGATATGTTCGCAGACCAAACTATAAAAAAGTGTTTCATTTGAATCTTGCAAGTCGCGTAAATAAATATATTTTTCAAGATCAGAGAATTTATTTTTAAACGCTTCATAGGAACGCTTGCGTTGAATGTCTAGTGTTGTTATTTGCGGAGGAAGTAATCCAAATAAATGAAATGCATCTCTTTCTTCAGGGGTAAAAGCCATACCTTTGTTAAGCAAAGGGTGGGTGATCAGCGAGTAGTCACTTGCTTTGACTTCAAGACAAGGGTTGCCTTGTGAATCTATAGTTATTCGGTAATCCATGTTTTACCTCACTATTTCTACAGATCTTATGTTTATTATTATACCAGGAAGCTTGCATCTCTACACCTGTTAATGCTATCTTCTCGCGTTACATTTTATACTTTTTGATCATATAAATTTAGATAGAGGCACGTAGCTCAGTGGTAGAGCATCACCTTGACATGGTGGTGGTCGGTGGTTCGATCCCACTCGTGCCTACCATAAGGAATACTAAAAAATTATGCCAGTCATTACCCTCCCAGATGGGAGCCATAAACAATTTGAAAACGCAGTGAGCGCAGCTGAGATTGCAGCAAGTATTGGTGCTGGTTTAGCAAAAGCCGCTTTAGCAGCTAAGGTAAACAATAAATTAGTGGATACTTCTTTTGTTGTTAAAGAAGATGCTCAAGTTTCTATTATTACGGATAAATCGCAAGAAGCATTAGAAATTATTCGCCATTCAACAGCACACTTATTGGCACAAGCTGTTAAGGAATTGTTTCCTTCTGCGCAAGTGACTATTGGTCCTGTTATTGAAAATGGATTTTATTATGATTTTTCATTTTCTCGTGCTTTTACTCCAGAAGACTTAGTATTAATTGAAGAAAAAATGCATGAGTTGATAAAACAAGATTTGCAAGTGAAACGAAGAGTCATTAGCCGCAATGTTGCTATCGCATTTTTTCGTAAAATTGGCGAAGAATATAAAGCAAAAATTATTGAAGACATTCCAGAAGATGAAATTTTAACAACCTATCAACAAGGGAATTTTATTGATTTATGTCGTGGTCCTCATGTTCCCAGTACAGGAAAAATTAAAGCATTCAAGTTAACCAAGGTGGCGGGTGCTTATTGGCGCGGTGATTCCAAAAATGAAATGCTGCAACGGATTTATGGTACAGCATGGCTAGATAAAAAATCATTGGATGAACATCTTAAAAATTTAGAAGAAGCAGAAAAACGTGACCATCGTAAAATAGCAAAACATTTAGATTTATTTCACATTCAAGAAGAAGCTCCTGGCATGGTATTTTGGCATGCCAATGGATGGGCTATTTATCAGCAAATAAAACAATACATGAGTGAGAAGTTAGCTATCCATGACTACCAAGAAATAGCAACTCCGCAATTAGTCGACTTAGAGTTATGGAAAAAATCAGGTCACTGGGAAATGTTTAGCGAAGAAATGTTTACTGTGGAAGCAGATAAAAAACATTATGCATTAAAACCTATGAGCTGCCCTTGTCATGTGCAAGTCTTTAAACAAGGGTTACGCAGTTATCGAGAGTTACCCATTAGATTTGCCGAATATGGTTGCTGTCATCGGAATGAACTATCTGGAGCAATGCATGGATTAATGCGGGTAAGGCAAATGGTGCAAGATGATGCGCACATTTTTTGTTCTGATTCCCAGCTGCAGCAAGAAGCTTCAAAAGTGATTAGTTTATTAAAAGAAGTTTATCAAGACTTTGGATTTGATGAATTTATAATCAAGTTAGCTACCCGCCCAGATAAACGGATTGGGACGGATGCCTTATGGGATGCTGCTGAGCATGCTCTAGTAGAGAGTATTCGTAATTTGGGATTAGCTTATGAAGTTCGTCCAGGGGAAGGAGCTTTTTACGGTCCTAAGATTGAATTTCATTTGAAAGACTGCATTGGCAGGACTTGGCAATGCGGCACGTTACAATTGGATTATGCCCAGCCTCAACGTCTAGAGGCTTATTATGTGACAGAAGAGGGTGATAAAAAGCATCCAGTGATGTTGCATCGGGCGATTTTAGGTTCATTAGAACGGTTTATTGGGATTATTTTGGAGCATTATGCGGGTAAATTACCGGTATGGCTTGCTCCAATCCAGGCTGTTATTTTAAATATTACCGATAAACAGGGTCAGTATGCCGCCGAAGTGACAACTTTTTTAAAAAAACAGGGGCTTAGAGTCAAATCAGACTTGAGAAATGAGAAAATAGGCTTTAAAATCCGCGAACACACTTTACAATGTGTGCCATATCTATTGGTAGTGGGCGACCGAGAGGTCGAAACACGAACTGTTTCGATTAGAACGCAGCATGGTGTTGATTTGGGCAGTGTCTCGTTAGAGCAATGCCTAGCTTTATTAAATAAAGCAATTGCGCAATTAGGTCGAACTAGCGATTAAAGATATTATTTATTGTTGGAGGAAGAGAGAATTAGCACAGAAAAGAAACCTCGAGTAAATGAGGAAATTAGGGTTCCGGAAGTTCGGGTAATCGATGCTAAGGGAAATCAGCTAGGTGTTATTCCAATCGCTAAAGCTCGAGAAATGAGTGAGAGAGATGGATTAGATTTAGTAGAAATATCGCCTGAAGCACTGCCTCCTGTTTGTAGGATCATGAATTATAACAAGTTCATGTTTCAGCAAAATAAACGCAAGGCTGCGGCAAAAAAGAAACAAAAGCAGGTGCAGCTTAAAGAAATTAAAATTAGACCGGCAACTGAGGAAGCAGATTATCAAGTTAAGTTACGTAATCTCATCCGTTTTCTCAAAAATGGTGATAAGGCCAAGATAACATTACGTTTTCGTGGGCGAGAAATGGCACATCCTGAGTTAGGCGCTCAATTATTAGAGCGTATACAAAATGATTTGCTAGAGTGTGGAGTAGTAGAACAAAGACCGAAGCTAGAAGGCCGGCAAATGGTGATGGTTATAGGCCCCAAAAAGTAATAACCTAAAATTGAAGTAAAGTGGAGTGAATTGAAATGCCAAAGTTGAAAACAAAGCGCGGCGCGGCGAAACGGTTTCGTTTGACAGCGACGGGTGCAAAATGCCGTCATGCTACGCGTAATCATATTTTAACAAAGAGAACCACGAAGAATAAGCGTCAATTGCGCGCTGTTTGTCGTGTTGATAAATCAGATTTGCTGTCAATCCAACGTCAGCTTTGTGTTAAGTAGAGGATATCACTATGGCAAGAGTTAAAAGAGGTGTTACGGCGCGAGCCCGTCACAAGAAAGTATTAGATAAAGCAAAAGGGTATTTTGGTGCCCGCAGCCGCGTCTATCGCGTTGCTAAGCAAGCTGTTATTAAAGCAGCGCAATATGCTTATCGTGATCGTCGTCAAAAGAAACGTGTGATGAGATCATTATGGATAGTACGTATTAATGCAGCTGCAAGAGAACATGGTTTGTCTTATAGTGTGTTAATGAATGGCTTGAAAAAATTGGATATCGCTATTGATCGTAAAGTGTTAGCAGATATTGCTGTAAATGATAGAACAGCATTTGCAACGTTGGCTAATCAAGCTAAAACAAGTTTAGCTGCGTAACTCCTAGCATCGTGTCATATCAGCGAAAGCTCGTACCTGTCATCCGGGGGGTATGTCATCCTGAGCGAAGCGAAGGATCTCTTCTTGGAAGTCCGTCATCGCGAGCCTGCGAAGCAGGCGTGGCTGTCATTGCGAGCTGACGCGAAGCGTCATCGCGAGGCCGCGTAAGCGGCCGTGGCGATCCATAATATAAACATGGATTGCTTCGTCGCTTACGCTCCTCGCAATGACGAGGAGATCCTTCGGCATAAAAAACATGCCTCAGGATGACAGATGCTGCGCTCGCTGCTGGCATGAGAACAATTTTTAGCCGTAGGGTGATTAGACGCAAAGCGTCGTAATCCACCATCACGATCAGCTGCAGGATAAGCATTATGGATCTAGACAATTTATTAAAACAAGCCACAACCGAAATCCTAGCCACCACTGACTTAAAGCAATTAGATAACTATCGTGTCCATTATCTTGGAAAAAAAGGAATTTTAACCGAATCATTAAAAAACTTAGGTCAATTACCCTCAGAAGAACGTCCTCTCGCCGGACAAAAAGTCAACACCATTAAGCAAAAGCTGCAAGAGTTAATTGAGCAGCAACATTCAGAGCTGCAACAACATCAAATTTCTACACAATTACTAGCTGAATCTATTGATGTCACCTTGCCTGGACGTGCAGAAGAGTTAGGTACGTTGCATCCTGTGACTCAAACTCGTGATCGAATTGAAGCCATATTTTCTCAAATGGGTTTTGCGATTGAAGATGGCCCAGAAATTGAAGATGATTATCACAATTTTGCAGCATTAAATATTCCACCCTTACATCCTGCTCGCGCTATGCAAGATACTTTTTATTTTGCAGATGGGAACCTATTGCGTACGCATATGTCGCCAGTGCAAATTCGGGTAATGAAGTCTACCCCACCGCCTTTACGCATTATTGCTATGGGTCGTGTCTATAGACGTGATTTTGACTTGACACATACACCCATGTTTCATCAAGTGGAAGGATTAATGATAGATGAAAATGTAAGCTTTGCGGATTTAAAAGGAATTTTAACACAGTTTCTCCAAGCATTTTTTGCGGCAGAAGTGCCAATTCGTTTTCGGCCTTCTTATTTTCCATTTACCGAACCTTCTGCAGAAGTGGATATTGGCTGCCAAAACTGCCAAAGCCAGGGTTGCCGCATTTGTAAAAACTCGGGTTGGGTGGAAGTATTAGGCTGCGGTATGGTGCACCCCAATGTTTTCAATGAACTCGGCATCGATAGTGAACGCTATACAGGATGGGCTTTTGGGGCAGGTTTAGATAGATTAACCATGCTGCGTTATGGCATAACTGATTTACGTGCATTATTTGAAAATGATATTCGTTTTTTAAGGCAGTTTTAAATGAAAATCAGTGAAGCGTGGTTGCGGGAATGGGTGAACCCACCTGTTACCCGAAAACAATTATGTGAACAATTGACTATGCTAGGGTTAGAAGTGGAATCTTCTGAGCCTGTCATGGATATTTCTATTACTCCTAACCGAGGCGATTGTTTAAGTATCAATGGGTTAGCTAGAGAAGTTGCAGCATTTTATCAGGTTGAAATCTGTGCCCCAAAAATAACACTCATCTCTCCTCTCAATCAAGAAAAGCTTGTTGTGAATATTAAGACTGCATCAGCTTGTCCTCGTTATGTAGGAAGAGTGATACGCCAAGTCAAAAATGACGCTATAACGCCTACCTGGATGCAGGAACGACTTAATAGCAGCGACATTAATTGCATTAGCCCTATTGTCGATGTGATGAATTATGTCATGTTGGAACTTGGGCAGCCTATGCATGCATTTGATCTTGCATGTATTTCGGGTGATATTACCGTTCGATTTGCTAATCAAAAAGAAAGTATTACTTTACTGGATGGTCAAACCATAGAGTTAAACCCAAATACCTTAGTCATTGCAGATAGAAAACAAGCACTCGCTATTGCTGGCGTGATGGGTGGCTTAGATTCAGCGGTTACATTAAATACCCAAGATATATTTCTTGAAAGTGCTTTTTTTACGGCGAGCGGTATTGCAAAAACATGTCGTACTTATGGCATGACTTCTGATTCATCTTATCGCTTTGAGCGTGGGATAGATCCTACGATTCAAGTGCAAGCCATTGAACGTGCGACTGAATTATTATTGGAGATTGTGGGTGGTCAGCCTGGGCCAATAGTGGAGTGTATTTCTCAGGAAGAGTTACCTAAAGAAATAACTATCCATTTACGTGCCGCAAGAATTGCAACATTCTTGGGGGTGCAAATTGCAAAAGATGTTGTGCAAGGTATTTTGCAATGGCTGGGCATGTCATGTCAGCAAGTCAATGATGGTTGGCAAGTTACCGTGCCGCCGCGCCGTTCTGACATTACCTTAGAAGAAGATTTAATTGAAGAAGTCATACGTTCTTATGGGTATGAAAAATTACCTACTCATAATATGGCTATTAAGTTAACTATTCCATCTCATGTGGAAAATAAATTATCTTTAGCAACGATGCGCAAGACTATGTGTGACTTAGGGTTCCATGAAGTGATTACCTATAGTTTCATTGATAAAAAATTACAAGCCATGTTTGATCCAGAGTTATCTCCTAAAGAATTAATGAATCCTATGACAGCAGATATGGCTGTCATGCGAACTAGCTTATTGCCAGGTTTAATTACGACATTAGCTTATAATCAACATAGGCAGCAATTGCGAGGCCGTTTATTTGAAATAGGGTTACGGTTTATAGAAAATAATAATCAGTTGCTACAACAGCAAGTCATTAGTGGGTTAATCAGTGAATCGGCTTATCCTGCACAGTGGGGTATTCCAAATCGTAAGGCAGACTTTTTTGATTTAAAGGGTTGCTTGCAAAATCTACTGCAACTTACTCATGATATTGACAATTTTACTTTTAAACCAGAGCCGCACCCAGCATTACATTCTGGGCAAACCGCTGCTATCTATCGCCAAAATAAAAAGCTAGGCTATATGGGGGTATTACATCCGCAACTATTAAAAAGTTTTGATTTAGAAGGTCCAGTATGCGTTTTTGAATTAGATTTAGACGTATTAAGACAAAAACGACAACCTCGTTTCAAGGCTATTTCTAAGTTCCCAGAAATTCGTCGAGATATCGCGATTTTAATTGATCGTACTATACCATCAGCAGCAATTCAGGATACAATAAAGAAAGTAGCTGGCGAGCTATTGCAAGAAGTGAATATATTTGATGTGTACCAAGGCAAAGGAATTGCAACGGAACGGAAAAGTATTGCTCTGTCCTTAATCTTACAGCATGCATCGCGTACTCTTATCGAAGAAGAGGTTGCAGAGCTGATGGAACGAGTGATAGCGCAGTTAAAGAAAACATTTTCTGCTGAATTAAGGAGTTAAATAATGGCACTCACGAAAGCGGATATTGCGGATCGTTTATTTGAAGAAATTGGATTAATCAAAAGGGAAGCAAAAGAACTTGTTGAACTTTTTTATAATCAAATACGTGCGGCATTAGAAAATGCACAGCAAGTTAAATTGTCAGGGTTTGGTAATTTTGAATTACATGACAAAAACGAACGTCCAGGAAGAAACCCTAAAACAGGAGAAGAAATTCCTGTGTCAGCTAGACGGGTTGTTACCTTTCATAGTGGTCAAAAGTTAAGAGCACGAGTTGAAGCCTATGCAGAAAAGCAAGGAAAAGATTCCCATGGATCGGGGACAAGTGAATCAGAAGGGCAATAAGCAAATTAATTTACCCCCGATTCCTGAAAAACGATATTTTACGATTGGTGAAACTGCGGTATTATGCGGCGTTAAGCCGCATGTGTTGCGTTATTGGGAACAAGAATTTTCGCAATTAAATCCTGCCAAGCGTCGTGGTAACAGGCGTTGTTATCAACAAAACGATGTGTTGATGGTGCGAAAAATCCGTAACTTATTATACGATAGCGGTTTTACGATTGAAGGTGCACGAATACAATTGGCGGCAGAGCAAACTATGATACCAGCTCAATCAGATATGGTTGTGAAAAAGTTGATTGCGGATTTGGAAGGAATATTAGAAAAATTAAAACATGAATAACCTCAAAAACTGAGCTGAAAAGAAAGGAAACCTTTAGAACGGGGCGTGGCGCAGCTTGGTAGCGTACTTGCATGGGGCGCAAGTGGTCGCCGGTTCAAATCCGGCCGTCCCGACCAAATTTTCACCAAAAAACTATGTCATCGGAAATCCGTCATCGCGAGCTTGCGAAGCAAGCGTGGCGATCCATGCTCCTTATGGATTGCTTCGTCGCTTACGCTCCTCGCAATGACGAAGACATGCTTCGTCGTAAAAAACACTCCTCAGGATGACACTAGATCACTTTTTTCTGTCATAATGTGCGCCAATAACTTGATTGAGGCGCACTGCAATGAAATATAATTTTCCTGTGGTTATTCGTAAAAAACAAAATAACTTAGCTGTAGGCGATGAACTCGTTTTTCAACATTTGCGAACGCGTTGGGTTTTATCTGCAGTAGATTTAGAAACAATAAATGAAAAAGGATTAAATAAATTCGTTGAAGAGACTATGCTGGATATCGTTAAGTATAGACTCGCAAATAAAAAAAGTATTGAAACTCCTGGATTAAACTCTACGTATATTCAAAGTTCATTAAAGAGAGGATTTAATCCAATGGAGGGTCCTCATGATCAAAAGCTAAATGTCACAGTAGAGTTAAATCGCCCCTATGGTTTTTTCACGGCAGTATTACCGCCTGCAACGACGGTGACTATTTTAGTGGAAGCTGCTGCAAATACGATATTAGCTATTGGTGCGTTAGAATTATCGCAAACTAAATTTTTTAGTCCGAGTATTGCCGAAGCTCTTGATATCGCTCAAGCGATTGGTTATAGCAGTTTAGCCTTATTTCAGCAAATGGTTGGATTAGCTTTTGTTGAAGATTTTGGAGCAATTCTAGATGACAAAATTCGACATTTGTGTTGTACGCCAGAAGACGCGCAAGATTTGCCCGCGCAAGCAAAAGAAGATGAAAGACTAAATTATGTTGCTCATCAAACACCCTCGAATGCAATATTGGCTAGCCTCTGTAAGGGTATTTTTTTCGCGTTATCCATTAATTATATGGTTTCTGATATTACGCAAGATTATCAAGAAGCAATGGCTTGGAATGAAAAAATTGCTGCTTCTAAAAATACCATTATTCCCGTGTGGCTTAATTATTGGGCGAAAATGGTAGCATTTGGAGTGAATCAATTTAGTGATCCTATTACTTTCTTAACGTTAGTCGTTTTAGGAATTCAATTAATTGATGTTTTTTTTAGTCATGAGGCAATACCTGTTGCAGAAAATACTGTAGATGCAAAAAGTGAAAAGAAAGATGAAGATCAAAAACAAGCTACAGATTCAGAAAAACAAAAAGATACAAATGCTGCGTCTGCTGCTACTTCTTTAAGTACGGCGATTACAATAACCGGTAATAAAAGTTATGGATCTACTACTGATAATAATAGTATAAATGCAGCTGCAAATGTTTCTGTCAAACCTATAGTAAAACAATCAAGTAGTTGGTGTAGTTGGCTGCGTAGTTGGTGTGGTCAAAGACCTGCTGCGAAAGCAGGTGTGGATAGTGGCCTTGCTCATTCGGGTTCGGTTGCGCCATAGAGACTGTTTTGTACGAAAGCATGGGGTGTACATGTATAACAACCCATATACTTTTAGCTAACAGAATGCTAACTTAACTCCAGATATAAAAACGGATGTCTGTATTATAAGGCTCAGTGAGTATCTTTCGTTTTTATGAGCTAGCGTCCAGGGATAGATGACGCGGGAGGTACAGGGATGTACCGAGCGGAATACAAACGAAAGATACTCACTGAGCCATTACGATTAGCATGAAGTAAGCGCATTTGATAAAGTAAGGAAGCCACGTGGAAAAAATTTGGTTAAAAGAATACCCACCAGGGATACCAGAAGAAATTAATCCTGATACATACTCTTCTATCGTTGAAATGTTAGAACAAAGCTGTGAAAAATTTGCATATCGCCCTGCTTTCTATAGTTTAGGTACAATGATTACTTTTCAGCAATTTGAAAAAGCTTCGCGTCATTTTGCAGCCTATCTACAGCATGAGCTACATTTAAAAAAAGGCGATAGAATTGCCATCATGTTACCTAATTTATTGCAATATCCTATTGTGATGTTTGGAGCATTGCGAGCAGGATTAATTGTAGTAAATGTTAATCCACTTTATACAGTGCATGAGTTAGCTTATCAGTTAAAAGATGCTTGGGTAGAAACGATTGTGGTCGTTGATAATTTTGCGAAAACAGTAGAGCAAGCGTTGCCTGCTACACCGCTAAAAAATATTATTGTGACGCAAATTGGTGATTTACTTCCTCGACCTAAAGCGTGGTTAATTCATACTGTTCTCAAATATATTCGTAAAAAAATTCCCGCTTGGCATATTCCACATGCTATCGACTTTAGACAAATCCTGTTAAAAAATAAAATGAAACATTTCCAGCCCGTGACAATAGCACCTACCGATATTGCATTTTTGCAATATACCGGAGGAACCACAGGTATCTCTAAAGGCGCTGTTCTAACGCATCGCAATATGATAGCAAATGAAGCGCAAGCTGAAGCTTGGTTTAAACCTTTATTTACGCCAGGACAAGAAATTATTATTACTGCTTTACCGCTTTATCATATTTTTTCTTTGTTAGCGAATTGCTTGTTTATAAGCAAAATAGGTGGGCTTAATGTATTTATTGCTAATCCTCGAGATATTCCTACCTTAATTAAAGAAATGAAAAAGTTTAAATTTACGGCTATTACAGGTGTGAATACATTATTTAATGGGCTATTAAAAAATCCCCATTTTGCAAAATTAGATTTTAGCGCTTTAAAATTAAGTTTAGGCGGTGGAATGGCGGTTCAACAAATCGTTGCAGAAAAATGGCAAGAAGTAACCCATTGTCCATTGTTAGAGGCGTATGGATTAACAGAAACTTCGCCAGCGGTTGCTGTCAATCCTATCAATATCAAAACCTATAATGGTTCAGTAGGGCTGCCATTACCTTCTACTCTTGTCACGATTTTAGATGAATATGGAAAGGAATTACCGATGGGTCAATCAGGAGAACTAGGCGTCAAAGGCCCACAGGTTATGGATGGCTATTGGAAAAATCCAGCAGAGACAGCCAAAGTCTTTACCCGCGATGGATGGCTGCTGACAGGCGATATTGCGTCTATCGATGACAAAGGATTTGTACATATTTTGGAACGTAAAAAAGACATGATTTTAGTCTCTGGCTTTAATGTCTACCCCAATGAAGTAGAAGATGTATTAGTCAAAATGCCAGGGATAGTCGAAGCAGCTGTGATAGGGATCCCCGATGAGCACTCGGGCGAGATAGTAAAAGCATTTATTGTTAAAAGTGATCCTAAATTAACCGCAGAAGATATCATCCAATATTGCTATCATGAGTTAACACCCTATAAAGTCCCTAAAGCCATTGAATTTTGTAAAGAATTACCCAAAACCAATGTAGGAAAAATTTTGCGGCGAGCATTACGCACGCAGCCATATCGTGATACAATAAGTCCCATTTAGACTTATTGAAGTAGTGAATTATGCAAACTCCAACCCCGATAGCGAAAGAAATACAAAAAGTTAATATCGAAGATGAAATAAGACAATCTTATCTTGATTATGCCATGAGTGTGATTGTCGGGCGTGCATTACCTGATGTACGTGATGGATTAAAACCCGTACATAGACGAGTTTTATTTGCTATGCATGAATTAAGTAATGATTGGAATAAGCCTCATAAAAAATCAGCACGTATCGTCGGGGACACAGTCGGTAAATACCATCCGCACGGTGAAACAGCGATTTACGATACTATCGTTCGTATGGCGCAACCATTTTCTATGCGTTATTTACTGGTTGATGGCCAAGGTAATTTTGGTTCAGTTGATGGTGATGCTCCTGCCGCTATGCGTTATACCGAAGTTAGAATGTCCCGATTTGCGCATGCATTATTAGCAGATCTTGATAAAGAAACGGTAGATTTTACGCCTAACTATGATGAAACCGAAATGATTCCAACGGTTTTACCAGCGCAAGTTCCTAATCTATTAGTGAATGGTTCATCGGGTATTGCCGTTGGTATGGCAACCAATATTCCCACCCACAATTTAAATGAAGTGATCGATGCTTGTATCGCAATGATTGCCAATCCTGATATTACCATTGAAGAAATTATGCAGCATATCCCAGCTCCTGATTTTCCAACAGCTGCTATTCTTTATGGACGCGCTGGAATTGTTCAAGCTTATCGTACGGGTCGTGGTCGTGCAGTCATTCGTGCTAGAACAAATACTGAAACCGATCCGAAGTCCAATAAAGAAAAAATTATTGTGACTGAATTACCTTACCAGGTAAATAAAGCACGTTTAATAGAACGTATTGCTGAATTAGTGAAAGAGAAAAAGTTGGAAGGAATTGTTGGGTTGCGTGATGAATCCGATAAAGATGGTATGCGTATTGTGATTGAATTACGACGTGGTGAAAATGCTGATGTTGTTTTAAATAATTTATTTGTTCATACACAATTACAAACTGCCTATGGTATTAATATGGTGGCATTAGTCGACGGTCAACCGAAATTGTTGACACTGAAGCAAATGCTTGAAGCATTCTTACGTCATCGCCGCGAAGTTGTGACTCGTCGTACATTATTTGACTTAAATAAAGCAAGAGAACGCGCACATATTTTAGAAGGGCTAGCGGTAGCGTTAGCAAATATCGATGAAATGATAGCCCTCATTAAAAAAGCGCAAGATCCGGTTGCGGCTAAAGCGGCTTTATTAGAAAAAGTATGGAAACCTGCAAGCGCTATTACTATTTTGACGCGTGCTGAAGCTAAAATGGAATATGGTTTAAGTGATAAAGGCTATCGCCTGTCACCTGAGCAAGCGCAGTCTATTTTAGATATGCGTTTGCAGCGTTTAACTGGGTTAGAACAAGATAAAATCATTGGCGAACATAAAGAATTACAAAAATTAATTGAACAATTAACAGAAATTATTAATTCATCGGTACGCTTAATGCAAGTTATTCACGATGAATTAATTACAGTGAAAGAACAATTTGGTGATGCAAGACGTACTGAAATCACTGAAAATGAAGGTGAGTTCAATATGGAAGATTTAATTCCAGCAGAAGATGTTGTTGTCACCTTATCTCATGAAGGTTATGCAAAATCACAGTCGGTTGCGTTATATCAAGCGCAGCATCGTGGAGGAAAAGGTAAGTCTGCAACAAATGTGAAAGAAGAAGATTTTATCGATAGAGTCTTAATAGCCAATACGCACGATACGATTTTATGTTTTTCTAATTACGGAAAAGTTTACTGGCTTAAAGTCTATCAATTACCACAAGCTAGCCGTATTTCACGTGGCAGACCTATTGTTAACTTATTACCTCTAGCAGAGGGTGAGCGTATCAATGCTATTTTACCGTTGCGTGAGTATCAAGAAAATCAATATGTCTTTATGGCAACGGCTCAAGGTATCGTGAAAAAAGTAGCTTTAACTGAATTTTCTCGTCCGCGTTCTAATGGAATTATTGCATTAGAATTAAATGAAGGTGATCGTTTAATTGGTGTTGATATCAGTGATGGTCAACATGAAGTGATGTTATTTACCAATGCTGGAAAAGTCATTCGTTTCTCTGAAAACAAAGTACGTAGTATGGGAAGAACAGCCCGTGGTGTTCGCGGTGTTAAGTTGCAAAAAAATCAGCGCGTGATTTCTTTAGTGGTGATTACCGGCGATGACGATATCTTAACAGCAACAGAAAATGGCTATGGTAAACGTACTGCAATTGAAGAATACCGAGTGACTGGCCGTGGTGGTCAAGGTGTTATTTCTATTCAAGTGAGTGAGCGTAATGGCCAAGTGATTGGCGCTATTCAAGTAAAATCTGAAGATGAAGTGATGTTAATTAGCAATAAAGGAACTTTAGTCCGTATGCCAGTATCTGAAATTTCTGTGATTGGACGTAATACACAAGGTGTACGTTTAATTAATTTAACCAACGAAGAGTTATTGGTTGGTTTAGAGCGGATTTTGACTTAAATGAGCGGGGTTCAGAGCAGTCCTATTATTACGATTGATGGGGCAAGTGGCACAGGTAAAGGGGTAGTCAGTCAGCGTATTGCAAAAATACTCGGATGGGGGTTACTCGATAGCGGTGCTTTATATAGAGTATTAGCATTAGCTGCACAGCAATCTCAGATCCCTTTAGAGAGTGAATTTCTTTTAAGTGAATTAGCATTACAGCTAAATGTTGGTTTTGTTACAACAGAAATAGGCGCGTTCCCATTAATTTTACTTAATAATCAAGATGTTACAGATACTATTCGTGCTGAAATAATAGGTAATGCTGCGTCCAAGATTGCGGTATTTCCTGCAGTTCGCAGAGCTTTGCTTGATAGACAGCGCGCATTTAAACAGCCACCAGGGCTAATTGCTGATGGCCGTGATATGGGAACTATCGTTTTTCCAGAAGCAGAACTTAAGATCTTCTTAACCGCTAGCCCTGAAGAACGGGCACGAAGACGCTATAAGCAGTTGAAGGAAAAGGGCAATGATGTTAATCTAAGCGCCCTTGTAGCAGAGCTTGCGCTCCGTGATCAGCGTGACCGAACACGAGCTGTTGCTCCTCTCAAACCGGCAGATAATGCAGTGTGTATCGATACGGATCATCTCACCATAGACCAAGTTGTCGAACGTATTATGTCGGAAGCAGGGAAGGTGTTTTCAAGTAAGTCGTAATGGTTATTTGTCATTGCGAGCCTGCGAAGCAGGCGTGGCAATCCATATAATGGATCGCCACGGCCACTACGTGTCCTCGCGATGACGGTATATGGGTGCGATGTAGTACATCTACATCGTTTTATTAATTTTTACTTTAGTAGTAGTTTTAGGAAACAATTTATTATGGCCATCAGCGAAAGTTTCGCGCAGTTATTTGAAGAAAGTCTCAATGAAACCCCAATGGTTCCAGGCACGATAGTTACCGGTACAGTCATACAAGTCGGATCTGATTATGTTGTTGTGAGTGCGGGTTTGAAATCAGAATCCACTATTCCAATTGATCAATTTTATGATGAACAAGGCAAGTTAGAAGTTGCTGTGAATGATATCGTGAAAGTCGCTTTGGAATCAGTTGAAGATGGTTTTGGTACAACACGTTTATCACGCGAACGTGCAAAACGATTAGAAGCATGGATTACATTAGAGCAAGCATACGAAAAGCGCGAAAATGTTCGAGGCGTTATTCAAGGCCGTGTAAAAGGTGGATTTACTGTAGAAATTAATAAAATTAGAGCGTTTTTACCAGGTTCATTAGTTGATGTAAAACCTGTGCGTGATCCTGAACATTTAGAAGGTAAAGAATTTGATTTTAAAGTTATTAAAATCGATGCAAAACGCAACAATATTGTTGTATCGCGTCGTTCTGCGATGGAAGCAGAAACCAGCGGTGAACGTGATAGCTTATTGCAAAACTTACATGAAGGTGATGAAGTTAAAGGTATTGTGAAAAACTTAACAGATTACGGCGCATTTATTGATTTAGGTGGCGTGGATGGTTTGTTACACATTACTGATATGTCATGGAAACGTATCCGCCATCCAAGCGAAATTTTAACAATTGGGGATGAGATTAAAGTTAAGATTTTAAAGTTTGATAAAGACAGTGCGCGTGTATCATTAGGATTGAAGCAATTAGGTGAAGATCCTTGGGCTGATATCGGTGATCGTTATCCAATTGGCAAACGTTTATCAGGTCGTGTCACTAACATTACTGATTACGGTTGTTTTGTGGAAATTGAAGAAGGGATTGAAGGATTGGTACATGTTTCCGAAATGGATTGGACCAATAAAAATATTAATCCAAATAAAGTAGTGCACTTAGGGCAAGAAGTTGAAGTCATTGTACTTGATATTGATGGTAGTCGCCGTCGTATTTCTTTAGGCTTAAAACAATGTACTGTTAACCCTTGGGAAGAATTTGCAGCACGTCATCAGAAAAATGAAAAAATTATTGGTAAAATTAAATCGATTACCGATTTTGGTATTTTCATCGGTCTTGATGGCGGCATTGATGGTTTAATCCATTTATCTGATATTTCTTGGAATGAAGCAAATGGCGAAGAAGCATTGCGTAAATTCCAAAAAGGCGATGAATTAGAAACCATTATTTTAGCGATTGATGCAGAACGCGAACGAATTTCATTAGGATTAAAGCAATTAGCAGATGATCCATTAGCTCATTATTTAAATGAGCATGAAAAAGGAAGCGTCGTTACTGGTAAAGTCGTTGAAGTTGAGCAAAAATCTGCTCTGATTGAGTTAGCAGATAATATACACGGAACATTGCGTGCATCTGAAATTTCTGCTGAAAAAGTTGACGATGCTCGTAAGCATTTGAATGTGGGTGATACAGTTGAAGTGAAAATAACAGGAACTGATCGTAAAACTCATATGATTACACTTTCTATCAAAGGTAAAGAAGCTCAGCCTAAGAAAACCAAGGCAGCATCAACCAAGAAGAAAGAAAAATCTGCTGATGCAACACCGTTAAAGACAACGATAGGTGATTTGTTTAAGCAGAAAATGACGGATCAAGACGGCGATAAATGACGAAATACCCTCTTTTACAAAGGACGTTGTTGCATAAATAACGTGTCATGCCGCACTTGTTGCGGCATCCGGGCTTTTGCTCTCAATAAGCTATGCTGATAAAAGCCCAGATCCCGCAGAAGCGCTCATGAAAGGAACAAAAATTCTTTCGATTCCTTGGGATGAGCGCTTTGCGGGATGACATTTTCTGAATTATGCAACGCCTTTACAAAGGGAGATTACATTGCTCAGGAGGTAATGTATGCACATCATTACTTATTTCTTTTTATTGCTAATCATCTTATTCGGTGTTGTATTCGCTATTCTCAACCCCGACATTGTTACGATTCATTATTATTTTAAATCCACAACCTTGCCGCTTTCTTTATTACTTGTCATCATGTTTTCTATAGGATGTATTTTAGGATTACTTCTTGGTGGTTGGTTACTATTGAAAGCAAAAGTAAGATATTATTTTTTACAGAAAAAATTAAGATTAGTTGAGAAAGAAATAAACAATTTACGCGCTATTCCCTTGCAGGATGATCATTAATGATGGCGTTATGGTTATTATCTACTTTTATTGCTGTGATTATTGCCTGGTATATAGGCTATCGCATGCGTTTGGAAAAAATTATTACGCAAAAATCTAATCTGCCGCGCGATTATTTGATGGGATTAAATTTCTTATTAAATGAAGAGCCTGACAAAGCCGTCGATATCTTTATTAAAATGTTAGAAGTAGATAGCCAAGTTGTTGAAACTCATTTAGCGGTAGGTAAGTTATTTCGTCGTCGCGGAGAAGTTGATAGGGCTATTCGCATTCATCAAAATTTGATTGCACGTCCACAATTAGATAAAACTTATCATGAACAATCCTTATTTGAATTAGGGCAAGATTATTTATCTGCTGGTATGTTAGATAGAGCAGAGCGGATTTTTTTAGAATTAGTTGTTTTGAAAGAATATATCATACCCGCGTTACGTGCATTATTAGATATTTATCAGCAAGAAAAAGCATGGGAAAACGCAATTCGTACTGCGGAAAAATTAGAAGCAGCCACTAGAAAAAAAATGCGTATGGTAATTGCACATTATTATTGTGAACTAGCAGAAATTACTTATGCTAAAGGTCAAGTAGATAAGAGTAGTAAGTATGCGAATGAAGCATTAGATATTGATGCTAAATGTGTGCGAGCAAGTTTGCTGCAAGCAAAATTTGCTATGACAAAAAATGATTTTAAATCTGCACTACGCAGTTTAAAACGTGTAAAAAATCAAAATCCAGAGTATCTTTCCGAAAGTATTGATGCGCTAGCGTCTTGTTATGAAGCCTTAAATGAAGAAAAAGAATTAGTCACTTATTTGATGGAATTGTTAGATGAATACCCGCGTGTTCCTGTGGTATTAATTCTTTCAGAACGTATACGTCAATGGAAAGGCGACAAAATCGCTGCAAAATTCGTAGCGGATTATGTTCGTCGTTATCCTTCTTTAGCGGGAATTAATTTGTTTATTAATTTATATATTTCAAATGCTGAAGGACGTGCACGTGAAGATTTATTAATTTTGCAAGGATTAATGCAAAAATTATTAGCCGACAAACCGAATTATCAATGTGTTTCTTGCGGATTTTCTGGAAATACATTGCATTGGCTATGTCCTGGATGTAAACAATGGGATTCTATCAAGCCGTTGTATAGCGATGCTCTTAGTCATACAGAGCAAAAAGGTGTCATGCCAGCGAAAGCTGGCATCTAACGTCGTCCACGTGAAGGGCGCGGTATCCAGCGTCGTACCGCGCGAAGGCGCGGTATAATAACTCCTGTATGCCAGCTGAAGTTTACCCCTGCGAAAGCAGGGGCTGGCATGACATTATTCTCTTTAGAATGCTACACTTCTCTTCCATTTAATATTGCAACCCAGGCTAGGAAATTGGTTAGGATTGACAGGTTTTCCTGCCAATATATTATCTAATGCTTGTGAAAGTTCATTTCCTGTTACTGGCTGATTGTTTCTGGGTGTTGCGCTATCAAACCGTCCACGGTAAACACATTTTAAATTTTTATCAAAAACATATAAATCTGGCGTGCAAGCCGCATGATAAGCTTTAGCAACAGCTTGTGTTTCATCATATAAATAAGGAAAAGTATAGCCCGCTGTCTCTGCTTCTTTTTGCATTTTCTCTGGGCTATCGTCAGGATAAAGTGTTACATCATTCGCGTTGATTGCAATAAAATGTATGCCTTGCGCTTGGTATTTTTTTACCATTTCGACTAATTTTTTTTGAATATGTTTAACATAGGGGCAATGATTACAAATAAACATAATCACAGTGGCAATGGATGATTTTGTTTGCTCAAGTGACGCAGGTTGATGCGTGCGAGTGTCTAATAGTGTAAATGCTGGTGCAATAGTGCCAAGCGGTAACATCGTGGAAGGTGTTTCAGCCATAGGATTTCCAGTTAATTGTCATTGCGAGGAGTGAAACGACGAAGCAATCCATAATTTATATTATGGATCGCCACGGCCGCTTATGCAGCCTCGCGATGACGAATTATAATGTGTGGTTTAAGAATTTTTTCTATTCTATCATATCGATTTGCGGTATTCTTCTGTTTTCTTTGAAGTTGGAGAAGGACTCCATGATAAAAAAGCTTAATTTAAAAAAGCTATTGTTGCTCATAACAATAATAATTGGAGCAATAGGGATAACTCAGCATGCGTCAGCGTCGGCTTTTCAATTATGGGAACAAGATGCAATCAGCGTGGGTAATTATCATTCAGGGCGTGTTGCTTTAGCGAACGATGCCAGTGTGGCATTTTATAATCCAGCGGGTATGGTAAGAATAAAAAATCAAGAAGTGGTATTAGCAGGTATTGCTGTTTTAACAGACATTAAATATCGTGGTATCGTTGCTGTGAATACTTTTCATGCCAATGCGCCGCAAACGGTTACTTCGCAAGGCGGCGGTTTTAATTTTATTCCCAATTTGCATTACGTTTCTCCTCTTAATGATACATGGGACTTTGGTTTTAGTATTGCTGTACCTTTTGCATCGCAAGTATCTTATGGGCGTCCAACGGTATTACGTTATGCCTCAACATTAGCTCAAACTCAAGTTGTCGATATAAGCCCATCCCTTGGCTATAAGCTCAATGAAAAATTATCTTTAGGTGTAGGTCTTGATATACAAAAAATGAGTGCTCAATTTGATCAGGTAGGAGTGTTGGGGACTAACAGTGACACAAATAGTACAAATAAAGGATTTGATACAGCCTATGGTTGCCACTTTGGTTTGCTATATCAATTCAATTCGAATACACGGGCTGGATTAAGTTATAACTCACAAGTCGTGCATCACTTACGTGGCAGTAGTCAATTTGTTGGACCTATTGCTACTCTCTACAATGGTGCACCTATTGTCACAACAGCAGCTCATGTTAATTTAACTTTACCTCCTTATACAACGTTGAGTTTATTTCGAAATATTAATCCTCAATGGTCTGTGATGGGAACTTTAAGCTATACGCAATGGACAACAATTAGAAATATCGTCATGCAAGGTTTAGCAGGTATCGCACCAGGAGGTATAGGTAAAGCAAGCACAAATCTCGTTGTCATTATTCCCCAATATTATCGTAATACCTGGAATATTTCGGCAGGTGCTGATTACGCTGTGAATGATAAATTTACTTTTCGTTCAGGGCTAGGTTACGATCAAACTCCAACGAATAATAGTTATCGTAATGTACAAATGCCTGATAGTAATCGTTATGCTGTTGCATTTGGGGGACATTATCAAGCAACCAAGACCGTGAGTTTTGATTTAGGTTGGACACATTTATTTTTGCAAGGGAGTGGAGAAACAGGAAATATTAATCCGCCTGTTCAACAAACTGGAGCAGAAAAAGTGACGACTCGTGGCTCTGTAGATAGTAGTGCTGACGTATTCGGTGCTCAAGTAACGTGGGATATGTTGTAACATTTCTACTATGTTGGCCATAAAACCGCGATTTTCTGGCTCAACCTAGCGAAATGTCACCCTGTTGAGGTTATTAATTGCTTTTGGCTTGCCCGACTGAAAGTCGGGGTGCTCTACTAGCGAAGGCCGAGGCGCGTTTTTTGCGCCGCTGGCCTGGAAAGGAGATACACATTACCCTCCATTCACTTCAACATAATTTCCACCGCCAGCAATTTTGAAACTTCCAACATGGTGGTCGTCAATAGTTGCAATAGTATTAGTATCAGCAATAGTAATGATTGCAATAGGATTACCATCGCTTCTACTGCAGCTATCATTTGCAAAGATTTCAGCTTTACAAGGGAATGTGTCGCAGGCATAACCTATTATTTCGTCAGAAATGACATGCCCTGAGTTTGGTGCAGTGATACCTTCTGTGCCCATCTCATTCGAACACATCCCATCATTAATGATAGCTGATGATGAAAAGGAGGTATTATTCCGAATAGTGAGTGTTGCATGAGCTAATAAAGAAGTCGTACTTATTGTGGTGCAAATTGCTATTATCGTTATTGTTTTTATGTTCTTAACTATCATATTTTTACTCCATACAAAAATATTATGTTAAGGATACAACATAAATTTCCCTAATAACAAGATTTTGTTAGAATAGCGCTAAATGAAAGGATAACACTATGAATAAATTGAATAAGATTCTTATTATTGGGTTAGGATTGCTCAGCACGTTGCTTTATTATCCAGCGATGGCAGGCAATCGAGCGGGTGTTGTGACATTGACTCCAGCAGTGGGTTATTATGTTTTTTCTAATCAACGCCAAATTAAAAACACAGCTATACCTAACGCAGCGATTGCTTATAATTTTAATGATAAATGGGCAATAGAAGGAACCGTTGGAATTATCAATACTCAGAGTAATACAGCAGGATTACCTGGCACACATGGAACCTTATACTTAGTGGATGGTTTGTATCGGATTAAACCTTATAAAATCATTGAACCTTATTTAACAGCAGGTGTTGGGGCGCTCAATTTAAATAATAACTATAATAACGATGCTTTAACGCAAGCCAATATTAACGCAGGTGCTGGGGCACAAGTTTTTTTCACTGACTGTATGGCGTTTCGGGGAGAGGTGAGAGATTTGTATACGTTTGTTGGTGGGAAGAATGATGTGATGTTTAATTTAGGGTTAAGTTTGTTATTTAATACTTTGTCATCCTGAGCGCAGCGAAGGATCTCCTTTAAACGGCTGAGCCTATCCATGGAGATCCTTCGTCGTAAAAAACACTCCTCAGGATGACGCTTCGCGTCATTTCCTATTCTTCATCTCAACATAATTACGTTGTGTGGGTCCAGTATAAAGCTGTCGAGGACGGCAAAGTCGATACGGGCTGCTGATCATTTCATTCCAATGTGCAATCCAACCAATCGTTCGTGCTAATGCAAAGATGACAGTAAACATATTAGGTGGAATACCGATAGCGCTTAATGTGATACCAGAATAAAAATCAACGTTAGGATATAATTTTCGTTCAATAAAATAATCATCTTGTAATGCAATGCGTTCTAATTCCATGGCAATTTTAAATAATGGATTATCATGTGCGCCAAGAACTTCTAATACTTCATGACAAGTATCACGCATGACTTTTGCGCGTGGGTCATAATTTTTATAAACACGATGACCAAAACCCATTAAGCGAAATGTATCATTAGGATCTTTCGCGCGTTCTATATATTTACCTATGCGTGATACATCGCCAATTTCATGCAGCATATTTAATGCAGCTTCGTTAGCGCCGCCATGCGCAGGACCCCATAATGCAGCGATGCCGGCAGAAATACAGGCATAAGGATTTGCGCCGGTGGAACCTGCTAAACGTACAGTTGAGGTTGAAGCATTTTGTTCATGATCAGCATGTAAAATGAAAATACGATCCAAAGCACGTGATAAAATGGGATCGGGAGTTGTTTCTTCGCAAGGTGTACCAAACATCATATGCAGAAAATTTTCTGCATATGACATATGATTTTGCGGTGGCATAAAAGGTTGACCAATCGAATATTTGTAACACATTGCTGCAATCGTTGGCATTTTTGCGATAAGGCGTAAGGCAGAAGTTGCGCGGTGTTCAGGATTTTTTATATCTAAGGTATCGTGATAGAATGCAGATAAAGCGCCCACCACGCCTACCATAATTGCCATAGGGTGAGCATCACGTCTAAAACCATTAAAAAAATTACGAATTTGCTCGTGGACCATTGTGTGACGATTAATAGCTTTACGAAATTCACTGTACTGACTTTCATCGGGTAATTCTGAATTTAGTAACAAGTAACAAACTTCAACAAAATTTGATTGAATTGCTAATTGATCGATTGAGTAACCTCGATAAAGTAAAATACCTTTATCACCCTCAATAAAGGTAATTTTTGATTCACAAGCTGCGGTAGATAAAAAACCAGGATCGTACGTAAAATAATCAGATTTAACCAAGCCAGTCACATCAATGACTTCGGGTCCCATCGTGCCGGTAAGAATGTCTAATTCTAGATCTTTGTTGCCAATTATAAGTTCTGCTTTCTTGTCCGACATGCGTATCTCCATTAGGTAGCTTTTACTATATGAATTAGTGCTTAGGATGTCAAACGATAGGCGTTAGCTGAGAGCTGTCATTACGAGCCTGCGAAGCGGGCGTGGCAATCTATAGCTGATGGCTTCGTCGTTTCACTCCTCTAACAACTCCCCATCGCGTAAGGTCAGCCGGAGCAGCTGATTAAACTATCACAGTGTTTGATTCTATCTACCTTGACGGCTATAATCACGTCCATACTTGACCTTACATAAGGAATAACAATCCTGTGAAATCTACTCGACCCAAGAATTTAAATTTATTCACGATTCGATTTCCTGTCACGGCAATCGTTTCTATCTTGCATCGTATTTCTGGCGTTATCTTATTTTTATTTGTACCTCTAGCATTATGGGTATTTCATCTTTCTGTAAGCTCGGAGCAAGGGTTTGCCACAGTCCATGCGTTTTTTGTTGCACCTATAGCTAAGCTATTGATTTTTTGCATATTATCTTCGTTTATTTTTCATTTTTTTGCAGGAATACGCCATTTATTAATGGATATTCACATTGGTGAGGAATTAAGCAGCGGCCGTTTTACTTCTTATTTAACTCTCACCATTAGTATAATACTCATGATATTGCTGGGGGTCTGGTTATGGTGAAGTCAGTATTAGGAGTCAATCACCAAGGGGTGCGGGATTGGTTGATGCAGCGAATGACGGCCATTTTGATGGTTGCTGGCGTCATAGCATTAATAGGTTACCTGATAATGCATCCAGGATTGAGTTATATGGACTGGCATGACTTATTTACTAAAGGGTGGGTAAAAGTAGCTGCCTTATTGTTTATTCTTTCGGTGCTTTACCATGCTTGGCTAGGGATATGGATAGTATTGACGGATTATGTAAAACTATTTGTTTTACGCTTAGCATTAGAACTTATTTTTTTATTAGCATTAATCACCTGTTTCTTGGCAGGGTTACTCATTGTTTGGGGTATATAATTCATGAGTTTAATGAGAAATATGGCAACACATACATTTGATGCTGTGATTGTCGGTGGCGGGGGTGCGGGATTACGTGCTTCATTAGAATTAGCACAATCAGGATTAAATGTAGCAGTGATTTCCAAAGTTTTTCCAACACGTTCACACACTGTATCTGCTCAAGGTGGCGTGAATGCAGCATTAGGTAATACCGATGGTCACGATGATTGGCGTTGGCATATGTATGATACCGTCATGGGATCTGATTTTTTAGGTGACCAAGATGCCATTGAATATATGTGTAAGAATGCACCGCAAACTATTTATGAATTAGAGCATATGGGTTTGCCATTTTCACGTCGTGACAATGGAACGATTTATCAACGTGCTTTTGGCGGTCAAACTAAAAATTATGGCGGTGAATTAGTGCACCGTACCTGTTGTGCTGCTGATCGCACGGGCCATGCTATGTTGCATACGCTTTATCAAAAAAATCTAGAAGCTAAAGCGAAATTCTTTAATGAATGGTTTGCTATTGATTTAGTGAAAACTGATAAAGGCATCGCAGGTGTTATTGCAACCAGTATTGAAACTGGTGAAGTTGTTTTTCTCAAAGCACGTGCAACGATTTTAGCAACAGGCGGCGCAGGACGTATTTTTCAATCTACGACGAATGCGCATATTAACACAGGGGATGGTTTTGGTATGGCATTGCGTGCAGGTATTCCATTACAAGATATGGAATTTTGGCAATTTCATCCAACTGGTATTTATGGTGCAGGCGTATTGATTACAGAGGGTAGCCGTGGCGAAGGCGGTTATTTAATTAATAAAGATGGCGAACGTTATATGGAACGCTATGCGCCGCATTTAAAAGATTTATCTTGTCGTGATGTTGTTGCAAGATCCTCTATGATGGAAATTCGTGAAGGTCGTGGTTGCGGTCCTAAAGGCGAATATGTGTTATTAAAATTGGATCATTTAGGGGAAGATGTCATCAATAAACGTTTACCTGGAATCCGTGAATTATCTATTACCTTTGCCGGTGTTGATCCATTAAAAAATCCTATTCCTGTTGTGCCGACTTGTCATTATTTAATGGGTGGTATTCCTACCAATATTCATGCACAAGTATTAACGATGAATCAACAAGGCCAAGACCAAGTGGTTGAAGGTTTATATGCAGCCGGTGAATGCGCATGTGTGTCTGTACATGGTGCAAATCGTTTAGGTGCAAATTCATTATTAGATATCGTTGTCTTTGGACGTGCGGCAGGGTTGCATGTGCAGCAAAGTATTCGTGAAGGTTTAGGATATCGTGAGCCTTCACAATCTGAAATCGAAGGAGCATTAGCGGGTATGCAACGTTGGGAAAACAATGAAAAAGGTGAGAGTGTCGATGAAATTCGTTCGGCATTACAAAAAATTATGCAAGAAGATTTTGGTGTATTTCGTTCAGCAGAACCGATGAGTAAAGGATTCCAGAAATTAGAAGATTTACAAAAACGTTTACAGCATGCTGCGATTAAAGATAAAAGCCGTTATTTTAATACTACGCGAATTGAAGCATTAGAGTTAGATAATTTAGTCGCGACAGCATTAGCAACTGCTTATCTTGCTAATGAAAGAACAGAAAGCCGTGGTGCTCATGCGCGTTTTGATTATCCTGATCGAGATGATAAAAATTGGTTAAAACATTCTGTTTATTTCGTTGATGGTCGTATTGGATTTCGTTCTATTAATATGAAACCACACGAAGTTGCGCCTATTGAATTGAAAGAAAGAGAACATTAAAGGAAAATGACTATGCGTTTTTCTATTTATCGCTATAATCCAGAAACAGATAAAAAACCTTATATGCAAGATTTTGATTTGGATGTTGAGGCGAATAATTGCCACATGGTATTAGATGCATTGCTTGCTATCAAAAATACGCTAGACGAAACATTAACATTGCGCCGCTCTTGCCGTGAAGGAGTGTGCGGTTCAGATGGTATGAATATCAATGGTACAAATGGGTTAGCATGTACTATGCATTTATCTTCGTTAAGTGAACCTATTGTGATTCGACCGTTACCAGGATTGCCCGTATTACGTGATTTAGTTGTGGATATGACACAGTTTTATGAACAATATGAAAAAGTTCATCCTTATTTGCAAAATCATAATCCTCCTCCTGCAAAAGAACGTTTACAATCTCCTGAAGAACGCGCCAAATTAGATGGACTATATGAATGTATTCTTTGTGCATGCTGCAGTACTGCTTGTCCATCATTTTGGTGGAATCCAGATAAATTTATAGGGCCAGCTGGATTATTGCAATCTTATCGTTTCATTGTTGATAGTCGTGATACTCAATCAAAAGAAAGATTAGCAGATTTAGCAGATCCTTTTAGTGTTTTTCGTTGCCGTGGCATCATGAATTGCACCACCGTATGCCCGAAAGGATTAAATCCTGCGAAAGCGATTAATCATATTCGAGAACAGTTACTAGAAGAGTCGGTGTAAATCATGAAAAAATCAATGCAAGAATTATGGAAAGATTCTTATCTTTCTGGTGATAATGATGCGTATCTTGAAGAATTGTATGATACGTATTTACATGCGCCTAATGAAGTAACGCCTGAATGGCGTGATTACTTTAAACAATTAGCTTCAAAATCCAACCAAGTTGATGTATCGCATGCAGATATACAGCAGTTTTTTGCAGAATTAGCGAGAAAACCAGCGCGTAATCATGTTGCAGTATCGACTAATATCAAACAAGAAAAAGTTATTGAATTAATTAATTCTTATCGTAATTTGGGGCACTTAAAAGCAAAAATTGATCCACTAGGATTGACGAAACCCGTCTTTAATCCTGCATTAGAATTAAGTTATTATGATTTTACCGATGCAGATTTAGATAAAACATTTGATGTTGGAACTTTTACTGGTTTAAATAAATCTTCTGCTACATTACGAGAAATTTATCAAGCATTAACTAAAGTTTATTCAAGCAGTATAGGCATTGAATTTGCGCATGTTACAGAATTTAAAGAAGTGAACTGGTTGCGTGAGCGTATGGAGCAAGGCTGGTTGAACTTTAAACCTAGCACATCTGAAAAATTGCGTATTCTTGATTGTTTAGTTGCAGCAGATGGTTTAGAAAAATATTTAGGTTTTAAGTATGTTGGGCAAAAACGATTTTCGTTAGAAGGCGGTGATAGTTTAATTCCACTGTTAGATACTATTGTAAGACGTGGTTCCTCAGAGGGTATTAAAGAAATTATTATTGCTATGGCGCATCGCGGACGTTTGAATGTATTAGTGAATGTTCTTGGTAAAGAATCTGCAGAATTATTTTCAGCTTTTGAAGGTAAGGGAGTCAATGAAACCTCTTCTGGCGATGTGAAATATCACTTAGGTTTTTCTTCCAATCTTAAAACAGATCATGGGTCTGTCCACGCTTCACTTTCATTTAATCCATCACATTTAGAAATTGTTTCCCCTGTGGTGCAGGGATCTGTACGTTCAAGACAACGTCGGCGTAAAGATACAGATCGTAAATTAGTCATGCCAATTCAAATTCATGGCGATGCAGCATTTTCGGGTCAAGGTGTAGTGATGGAAACATTTAATATGTCGCAAACACGTTGGTTTGGAGTCGGTGGATCGATTCATATTGTTATTAATAACCAAGTAGGTTTTACGATTAGTAATCCAAAGGATGCGCGTTCTGGTATGTATTGCACCGATGTTGCAAAAATGGTTGAAGCACCTATTTTACACGTGAATGCAAATGATCCCGAAGCAGTATTTTTTGCAGCACAATTAGTCGTTGATTATCGTAAGTTATTTAAAAAAGATATTGTGATTGATTTAGTTTGTTATAGACGTCATGGACATAATGAAGCTGATGAACCATCAGCAACACAACCGCTGATGTATAAAGTTATTAAAACATTACCACCAACTTGTACCTTATATGCTGCAAAATTAGTATCAGACGGCATTATTGATGCTAACAAAGAAAAACAATTGGCAGATGCCTATCGACAATTATTAGATGAAGGAAAAGGTGTTGTGGCGTTAGATATAAATTCAAGTTATGAATTTTTTAATGCATGGGAACCTTTTATTGGAAAAGAATGGACAGAGAAAGCAGATACTGCAGTACCATTGAAAAAAATTAAAGAATTGGGAGAGAAATTAGAAATACTTCCTGATGGCTTTGTCTTACAACCTCAAGTGAAAAAAATGATGGAAGCTAGACAAAGTATGACAAAAGGTGAAGTGCCAGTGAATTGGGGTTATGCAGAAACGATGGCATATGCTACTTTGCTGGATCAAGGATATCCTATTCGTTTATGTGGACAAGATGCAGCTCGAGGTACGTTTGCTCATCGTCATTCCATATTACATGATCAAAATACGGATGAACTTTATATTCCTTTGAGTCATCTTGCGCCACAACAAGTACAAATCAATATTGTTGATTCTTTATTATCAGAAGAAGCGGTGATGGCATTTGAGTATGGTTTTGCTTCCGCTGAACCCAATAATCTTGTCATTTGGGAAGCGCAATTTGGTGATTTTGCGAATGGCGCGCAAGTTGTCATTGATCAATTTATTAGTTCAGGCGAGCAAAAGTGGGGAAGACTTTGTGGTTTAGTGTTACTTTTACCGCACGGTTATGAAGGTCAAGGACCAGAGCATTCTTCTGCACGTTTAGAGCGATATTTACAACTCTGCGCTCAGCACAATATGCAAGTTTGTGTGCCGAGTACGCCGGCGCAGGTGTTTCATATGCTACGCAGGCAAATGATACGTCCTTATCGTAAGCCATTAATTGTGTTAACACCTAAGAGTTTATTGCGTCATCCATTAGCAGTGTCTCCGTTAGCAGATTTAACTCAAGGCGAATTTCAACTTGTTATTCCAGAGACAGATGAATTGAATACAAAAAAAGTGGATAGGTTAATCATGTGCAGCGGAAAAATCTATTATGAATTATTAGAAAAACGCCGTGAACAAAAACTTAATAATGTCGCTATTATTCGCATTGAACAATTGTATCCATTTCCTAAAGAACGATTAAAAGAAGTTTTAAAAACTTATAGCCATGTAAAAAATATTATTTGGTGTCAAGAAGAACCAAAAAATCAAGGCGCATGGTATTCCACACAACATGAACTTATTGCTTGTCTTAGTAACGATCAACGCTTGTCTTATGCGGGTCGTGATGAATCGGCATCACCCGCGGTGGGTTATGCTTCTTTGCATGCTAAGCAGCAAGCAGCAGTTGTAAACGATGCGCTCACTAAACCATTTTTAGTTGATTAACTGTAAGGAAAAATGAAATGACAATCGAAGTAAAAGTTCCTATGTTGCCTGAGTCTATTGCGGATGCAACGATTTCTACCTGGCATAAAAAAGCAGGCGATAGAGTTACACGCGATGAAAATTTAATGGACCTTGAAACGGATAAAGTCATGCTAGAAGTGCCTGCACCGGCTGATGGAATTTTAAAAGAAATTTTGAAGCCAGCAGGGAGTGTTGTGCAAGCGAATCAAGTTGTTGCTGTTGTTGAGGCTGGAGCTGTAGCAAAAGCAGAATCTGCAACAGTGGCAAAAGAAACTACTAAAAGTACAACTACGCAAGCTACTTCTGCAACGAGTCCTTCAGTGCGTCGTGTTGCGGCAGAACATGATGTGGATTTATCGCAAGTGAAAGGTACCGGTAAGGGTGGGCGTGTGACGAAAGAAAATGTGATGACTGCTGTTGAACCAACTAGTACTGCTACAGCAGGACGTATGGATAAACGCGTTCCTATGACACGTATTCGTGCACGTATTGCTGAAAGATTATTAGAAGTTAGACAAAATACGGCAATGTTAACTACCTTCAATGAAATTAATTTACAACAAGTCATGGATTTGCGTAGTCGGTACAAAGATAAATTTGAAAAAATGTATAATAGCCGTCTTGGTTTTATGTCGTTTTTTGTGAAAGCTTCTATTGAAGCTTTAAAGCGTTTTCCAATTGTTAATGCATCCATTGATGGTAATGATATTGTATACCACGGTTATTTTGATATTGGTGTTGCTGTTTCGACAGAAAGAGGTTTAGTGGTACCTGTATTGCGTGATGCTGATCAAATGAGTATGGCAGAGATAGAAGCAAAAATAGCGGAATATGCAGGAAAAGCGCGGGCAGGTAAATTAACCATGGAAGAAATGCAAGGTGGTACATTTACGATTACAAATGGCGGTGTATTTGGTTCATTGTTATCGACACCTATTCTTAATTCTCCACAAAGCGCAATTTTGGGTATGCATAAGATTGATCAACGTCCTGTTGTGGAAAATGGTCAAGTTGTTGTGAGACCTATGATGTATGTCGCGATGTCTTATGATCATCGCATCATTGATGGCAAGGATTCCGTCACGTTTTTAGTTGCAATTAAGGAATTACTTGAAGATCCAGCGAGGTTGTTGTTGGAAGTGTAATTTCCGTTATTAATACAATTTTTGATGCGCCAAAATATCATGGGTAAGCGGGTGACGCAGAGGGAGGGCTCCCAGTGTTGCGAAGCAACAATGGGATACCCGCCGCGGCAGGACCCGCTTACCTCGATCTTAACCGCATCAAAAATTGAGATCGTTATAAATAATGAGGTGAAAATAAGCTAATGAATTTACATGAATATCAAGCCAAGCAACTCTTGGCACAATATGGATTACCTGTTTCTCAAGGCGAAGTCGCGTGGAATGTAGAACAAGCATTGGCAATTGCCGATAAATTAAATACTAAGCGCTGGGTAGTGAAAGCGCAAGTTCATGCTGGTGGCCGTGGTAAAGCAGGCGGTGTGAAAATTGTTTCAACCAAAGATGAAATTGCCGCTGCTGTAAAATCAATGTTAGGTAAAAATTTAGTGACTTACCAAACCACAGCAGAAGGTCAACCCGTCAATCAAGTATTAATTGAACAACCTTGTGATATTGCAAAAGAACTTTATTTAGGTGCAGTGATTGATAGGGCAACTCAGCGAGTGACATTCATGGCATCTACTGAGGGTGGGGTAGAAATTGAAAAAGTTGCGCATGAAACTCCTGAAAAAATTCTTACCATTACAGTGGATCCACTCGTTGGAGCTCAACCTTTCCAAGCTCGCCAATTGAGTTTTGCTTTAGGATTGAAAGGCGATCAAATTAAACAATTTACTAAGTTGTTATTAGGACTTAGCAAAATGTTTGAAGAAAAAGATTTAGCATTATTAGAAATTAACCCATTAGTCATTACCAAAGACGGTAATTTACTGTGCTTAGATGGAAAAATTAATATTGATGACAATGCGCTTTATCGTCAACCTGAATTGCGAGCCATGCGTGATACTTCTCAAGAAGATGAAAGAGAAAACCGCGCACGTGATTGGGAATTAAATTATATTGCGTTAGATGGCAATATTGGTTGCATGGTTAATGGCGCAGGACTAGCGATGGCCACAATGGATTTAGTCAAGTTACAAGGCGGTAATCCTGCTAACTTTTTAGATGTGGGCGGCGGTGCAACCAAAGAGCGCGTTACCGAAGCATTCAAAATTATTTTGTCAGATAAAAAAGTCAAAGCTATTTTAGTGAATATTTTTGGCGGTATTGTGCGTTGCGATTTAATCGCTGATGGTATTATTGGTGCTGTTGCGGAAGTTGGTACTAAATTGCCAGTCGTTGTGCGTTTAGAAGGGAATAACGCAGAATTAGGCGCTAAAAAATTGAGTGAAAGTGGTCTTAATATTATTGCAGCAGAAAGTTTTACCGATGCCGCAAAAAAAGTTGTTAAAGCAGCAGGTGCATAAATGAGTATTTTAATAAATAAAAACACGAAAGTAATTTGTCAAGGATTTACCGGAAAACAAGGAACATTCCATTCAGAGCAAGCGATTGCCTATGGTACGAAAATGGTAGGTGGTGTGACCCCAGAAAAAGGTGGCCAACAGCATTTAGGATTACCTGTATTTAATACGGTGAAAGAGGCGTATGAAGTAACCAAAGCGGATGCATCAGTCATTTACGTACCAGCACCTTATTGCATGGATTCTATTATTGAAGCAGTCGATGCAGGAATTAAATTAATTATTTGTATCACCGAAGGTATTCCAACCTTAGATATGCTGAAAGTAAAAGCGTATCTTGATCAACATCCTGGGGTACGTTTGATTGGGCCTAATTGCCCAGGTGTCATTACGCCAGGCCAATGTAAGATTGGAATTATGCCAGGACATATTCATTTACCAGGCAAAGTGGGTATTGTTTCACGTTCAGGTACATTAACTTATGAAGCAGTCAAACAAACAACCGATTTAGGATTAGGACAAAGTACTTGTGTAGGTATTGGTGGTGATCCTATTCCTGGCACGAATTTCATTGATGTATTAGCCATGTTTGAGAAAGATCCGCAAACAGAAGCGATTATTATGGTAGGTGAAATTGGTGGTACAGCAGAAGATGAAGCTGCTCAATACATTAAAAACCATGTCACGAAACCCGTCGTTTCTTATATCGCGGGCGTCACTGCACCTGCAGGCAAACGGATGGGACATGCTGGCGCGATTATTGCAGGCGGCAAAGGCACTGCCGCTGAAAAATTTGCAGCCCTTGAAGCTGCGGGCGTCCATACTGTACGTTCCCCAGCAGACATTGGCAAAACTGTGCAGGCTGTTTTGCAAGGTGTAAAAGCGTAGGGTCATGCCAGCCCCTGCTTTCGCAGGGGTAAACTTCAGCTGGCATCCAGTATGGGTGCGTCATTGCGAGCGCAGCGAAGCAATCCAGAACGTACATAAATGTATCATAAAGTGACGAATTCGCTTAGCTTGACGCCTATGCGCACGGGCACGCAATCGGGCTCGTGTACGAAAAAAGAGGTGATATATGCGCGTTAATAAAAATGATTTTGTAAGAGCAAAGGTTCACTGTGCCATTACACCAGGTGAATCTCTTAAAATGCTGCGTGAGTTGCAAGGATTAAGTCAAAGCGAACTTGCTGAAATGACTGGCATGAATCAATCTAATATTTCCGCTATTGAAAGTGGCGCAAGACAAATGGGACGAGAAAGAGCATTAGTATTTGCAAAAGCTCTTAAAGTCCATCCTGCTGTTTTACTGTTTCCAGATTTTGATATAGCGAAAGTGGCTTAATGAATAAACGAGCTTTATAGATTCACAAAAGTTGATATGATGCTTTTTTTGCCTTTTCTTTTAAATACTTATCATAGACTAATAATAGTAAATATGTTTAGGTTGACTATGAGGTCATAGCTGTGTAAAATTTTTCCCTGCAACTTTCCTAGAGGTAAGGATGAAAAATAAATTTAAATTAGTATCTTTTATATTGTTTATATTTGCATTTTTTGTAGCTCCATCTGCATGGGCGAATTACTGGAATACTGGCATGCTGAAGATCTGCAACTCTTTAAATGCATATGGATACATTAAATCACATGATGATCAGACAAAAGGTACCCAACTATATCCCATAAAACATAATCTTGAATATGTTCTTATCCCTGCTGTTTCTGATGTAGTTTCTACTCAAGATCTTTCTGGTGTTATACCTTGGCTCGATTGGGAAAATAATCCAGCTTATCATCAAGGTTATGATAATGAGGGCTGTAAAGATGCACGTTTTAATACCCAACAAGCTTATCCTATTAATGCAGATTTGAAAATTATGGATCAGCAAACGGGTATCACACTGTGGCATGGAACTGTTACTTTTACATCAGAACATAGCATTACTTTTGATCCTATGGTTAAATCAATAGATGCTAATGGAGAAATGATATCTTTCTATTACTTTAATGAACAGATAACAATTAGCCGAAGTTAAGATATTTCAAAACACTTTTGTTATGTCAGTGTTTAATTAAGTTTATTTTCGATTTTCCAGATTTTGATATAGCAAAAGTGGCTTAGCAAAGTAGGCAGTAGTGGATTACGGCAAAAAACATCACCCTACTTATTATGTATCAGTCCCTTCAAGATTCATGCCCTCTACCGCATGAAACCCCGCATCGACATGAACCACTTCGCCTGTAATACCTGAAGCGAGATCGGAAGATAAGAAAGCAGCGACGTTGCCGACTTCTTCTGTTGTGACATTTTTACGTAATGGTGCAACAGATTCATTAAAGGCTAACATTTTACGGAAATTTTTAATTCCAGCGGCTGCTAGGGTACGGATAGGGCCGGCAGAGATTGCATTTACACGTATGCCTTTAGGTCCTAAGCTTTGCGCGAGGTAACGAACATTAGCTTCTAAGCTTGCCTTAGCAACACCCATGACATTGTAAAAAGGCACAGCTCGTTCCGCGCCTAGATAAGTCATTGTAAGTAAAGAACCTTGACGTTTTTCTAGTAACTTTTGCCCGGCTCTGGCTAATGCTGCAAAACTATAAGAACTAATATCATGCGCAATGCGAAAACCTTCGCGAGTGATCACATCAGCATAATTACCTTCTAATTGATCTGCTGGTGCATAGGCAACAGAATGTACGATGACATCTATGGCATCCCAATGTTTTTCAATATTAGTAAAAAGTTCAGTAATATCTTCATCTCGGCTCACGTCACAAGGGAAGATGGCTTTTGCATTCCAGGTAACGCCCATTTCTTCAACGCGGCTTTTCAACTTATCATTTTGATAGGTCAAAATAAATTCAGCCCCTTCTCTATGCATAGCTTGTCCAATTCCATGCGCAATAGAGCGTTCACTCGCTAACCCAACGATTAATGCACGTTTACCTTTTAAGAATCCCATAGCGATATCCTTCATAGTTAAGTTGGGCGTATTTTACCTGAAGTCTGTCATCCTGAGGAGTGTTTTTTACGACGAAGGATCTGAACGCTCCCCTCATAATGAATACTGTGAAGCTTAAGAAGTACGTGGCTAAGTGAATACCATTAGTTTTTATGAGCTAGCGTCCAGGGATAGATGACGCGGGAGGTACAAGGATGTACCGAGCGAATAAAAACTAATGGTATTCACTTAGCCATTCCTAGATTTAAATTTATTCCCCGTGGCTTGCCACGGGTACATTAGCCATGGGGGATTCCCAAGGGGGAGAAACGCAGTTCTGCCCACGCGGATTCATTCCGCGTAGGGCGATCTAATCATTGAATTTATTATGAGGGGAGCATTCAGGCTCAGGATGACATGTGAAATTAGGAAGAGTTGCAATCCAAGCGCGATGATTTAATTCATCATTTGATTCCGGGTGTGTTTTTGCAAATAATTGCCATGTTTCTTCAGGATGTTGTTTGATATAACGCGCATTTTTCTCTAATGGTTGCAGAAATCTTTGAAAACTCGAATCATTTTGATTCTTTGCAATCAAAAATATAGGGGTAATTTATTTAAGATACTACCATAAAGTGCATATTACCGTATTTCATACGGTATTTTGAAAACAAATTTATACCTATACTTCTTGAAATTTTATTTCAAATAGGAAAGGAGGAATGATTAATGTTTGCAACCACTGTTCCATGTACAAAATACCATATGATGGGAAATAGAAATCCTTTATTCAGAACTGTTTACAGAATAAAGCAAAACCTTGATAAGTTAGAAAACAAAATAGACGCCATGCCGGATTCATATAGTGATTTTGTCCAAAAGATATTTGATGAACTTGTTTTGTATTGGAAGACTCTCATTGGAGAACATGAAGGTGGTCTCAAGGATAAATTTGATAAGACTATAAACGTTGAAGTTCTTAGGAAAAGAATGTTAGATCTCGGTGAAATTATACATGCCATCAATGAAAGCATTAATGAACAAGAAGATGCTATTCTATTGCGCGCGTGCTTTAAAAAATTTAATGACATAAAATGGGGTTATTATCCAAGTAGTAATTTATCCAATTTTTTACAAGATGCTGTTAATGCTTTAGAAAATGGAATTATCAAGCTAAAAAGTAAAAGACGTCTTGATGATTATAAATGCCAAAAAACTAGCAAATTTT
>Ga0206967_1006_pt1 | contig 51344 bp, 50 predicted proteins | sample Alteio_BWOrgHeat_24_FD_153259 | JGI IMG/M metagenome (GOLD analysis project Ga0206967, IMG submission 153259) | Enriched cells from forest soil in Barre Woods Harvard Forest LTER site, Petersham, Massachusetts, United States -... | ecosystem: Environmental > Terrestrial > Soil > Temperate forest >...
AATGGCGCGGGAAAATATGAGGACGAGAAACAGATAATCGCGGAACGAGCTAAGGCTTGAACTCCTGACTTGGCTCGCGATTCGCCTGCAACATCAGGCGCGCGCCGCCGTACAGCCAGACCCGCGTCTCCGGAATTTCCGCGCGCGCCGCCAGCGCCCGCCATTCGTGTACGCGCCAACTCCGCCGGACCGACAGCAGGCCGTCTGAACGAAAATGCTCCGGAAAACCGTAGAGCCGCAGCAGCACCCAAAGGATGCCGTATAAGACTAAATTGCGGTGAAGGTCGTTTATAAAAAGCATCTGCCCGGTGACTCTCCACGCTTCGCGAAAATGCCGGCACGCCTCGTCATCGGACATCAAGTGATGCGTCATTTGGGAAGCGATAACCACATCAAAAGCGCGGTCGCGAAAAGGCAACCCCAACGCGGAACCCGCGACCCACTGCACCTCTGGGTTAAGTCGCATGGCCTGGATATTCGGATCGAGGTTCGTGACGCGCCAATCCCAGCCGCGGGCTGCAGCCCAGCGGGCAAGCGCAACGCCGAGCGAGCCGTCGCCCGCGCCGAGGTCCAGCAACGAAAGCGAGCGGCAACGTTCCTCTCCCAGTGTCTTCGGCAGGAAAGTCTGAAAGGGGCTGGCGAACGAAAAAAAACGGTTCACCCGGCCGAGCATCGCATAGCCATCCGCCACTTCCGCCGCGGGCCGGTCAAACGAATCGAAATATTCTGCTTGCAGGGCGCGGTGTTTCAAAAACATGCTCTGGCCCTACGGAAACAAAAATGGAATCGCAAGTCAATGTCGCGCCGCCTGCCAGCAAGGTGAAGAAGATTTTATTGCGCGTGCTATCGGTGGTGTTCGTGCTCCTGTTGATGGGTTACGTGAGCCGGTTTTTGGTTTCGCTATCCGATCATGCTTCCGGACCGGCCGGTTTCGGGCGTGGGATTGTGCATGGTGCAATGATGCCCTGCGCGCTGCCCAATCTGCTTTTCGGCAAGGATGTGACCATTTACGCGTTGGAGAACACCGGCCGCACTTACAAATTGGGCTATACCGTCGGCGTGAACGGCTGCGGCGCAATCTTCTTCGGAATATTTTTCTGGCGGGTCAACCGGTGGCGGAAACGGCTGAAACGATGAGCCACTCAAGGCTGATAATCAGACGCGAAGTTGACGACGCGAATCACGGTGATAAAGGCGATCCACGCAATGATGAACATCAAAATAACGCGCGGCGGAATGGCGTTCAGTGGTTTGACGCCCGGAAAAAATTCCCATCTGCCAATGGTTGAATTCCCGTTTATTTTCCTGGCTATAAACCATGCATCCATACTCATGGCCGGGCAGAGCAGCAAGCTGGAGAGTCCCCCCGTCAGCCAGTGACCCAGCAGCGACATGCCCAGCAGAAAGACTCCTTTGTTATCCTGCCGACAAATAATCTGGCCGAGTCCCGGCAGGAGGAAGCTCAGAATGGCCGCAAGTGCGGGTGACTTGTATGATTGGTTGGCCGACATGAATCAACCCGGCTTGATGATCGCGTGCAGCAGCGAATAAAGCGCGCTGGCGGCGAGAGGTTTGAACCAGGTAATTTGTCCGCGCCAGACATTGTAATTGCCGGCGGCGATTGAAATGGCAAACGCCGCCAGGCAATAGAGCCTCAGCCAATTGGTTTTCTCACGCGCTGCCACCACCATCAACGCAATGAGGAACGCCGGAAAAACGTAAGCCGTGCTGCGCACCACATCCTCGACCAAAAAAGCTCCCGCAAGCGTCATCAATGTCATTGTCACAAGAGCGGCAAGCGGCACCCATTGACGGCGCTGCCAAAGCGATAATACGGCAACTCCCACAAGCAGCCACCCGCCTTTAAGCGCCAGCCAGATTCCCGGATGCCAGAAATCGAGGTTGCCGAGCAGGTGATCCAAACCGAGGCCTTGATAAGGGGCGGTCAGGCCGGCGAACTTTTCGAGCGCAAGCCGTCCCGCGCAGTAACAAGCCATGCCGCCGATTACCGCAAGCGCTTCCGGTTTGAGCAGCCGCTGGCGGAGGGTTTTGGCATTGTCCGAAGCGCACAGAGTTTGCACGAGCAGAAACGGTGAAACCAGGAAAGCGCGTTCGTCGGTGAACGATGCCGTGAATACCAACACTCCCTTGAGCAGCCACGGCAACCCCGGAAGCATGGCCAGGGCAAGCTGGCAAATGGCGATGGCATCGTAATAAATCATGAACCCGAACGAGCCGATGTAAGTCGAGGCAACCGCCAGCGCCGCATAAAGTCCGCAAACGCGATCCCGCGACACCTTGAAGGCAAAGAGGCAGGAAACAAAAATGATTCCGCAAGTCGCGCAAGCGGTGAGCGCCGGCAGCACCCAGCGTTGTTCCGGCGACACGCCCAGCGCGTGCAGGATCACTGGAACGGTGAGGCGGAAGTTGAGTTTCGCGTCGTGGCCCTGCGGCGGGTATATTTTCGCCAGGTCCAGCAGGGGATGTTCGATTTTTTTAAAATAGGAGGGAAACCAATAGTTGTTGTTCACGCGCCAGAGCCGGTCGTCAATGCCGCCGGAGAAAAATGCCGAGACCAGCACCGCGAGAAAAAGCGCTTCGAGCATCCAATAACGGCCCGCCACAAAGTTCTCCGACCGGGCGTAAAAGCGGAGAAGCAGTTCGCGCAAAAAATCAGAAACCGGTTGCGTTGGCACCGGAGCGCCGCTTCCGGTAAGAGGCCCGGATGGCGACAATGATTGGGAAGATAGATTAGCGTTTTCCTTCATCGCGGCGCAGTCATCAAGATCTCCATTCGGCATAATCAATCCAATGACAAGTCAGGATGAGACGCAGGCGGCAATGCGTCAATGCTCCAGTGAAATGGAGGTTGCCCGTGTCTGACGGATATTACTTTATGGAGATACCACGCGGAAATATCGCGCGGAATAACCGGCAGGTGAATTGTCCGTAAAGTTGGTGGATTGTCCCGTACCAATTCCGGAAAGGATGTTTGACCAAATGTTGAGGTTTGTGGACGCCTGGGCTCGGAAAGTGTTTCCGACCGCCGGGGTAAATGAAAAACCAAAGCCGGCCGAATTCAGACGCACGGAATTGGTCGCGATTGGGACCGTTGTGCTGGCGGACTGCACCAGGACGCCATCGAAGCCGCCCATTAGCAGAGTGCTTTTATATGGGCACAGGGCTGGCGGCGGGTATAGCGGAAACAAGGAAGATTCGTAATACAAGCCCCAGGCACTCGTCAGCATTGGAAGATTTGTGGGACTTTGAGTCCAGTTCATGCCGTCCGTGGATTTAATCAGCGAGTAACTGCCGTAACCACCATTATTAAGAATGACGAAGCTTCCGTTCACATAAGCCAGGCCGCCGGGCACAATACTTTGTGGGTATTGGGACTGCCAGTTGACACCATCCATCGAGTAATACATCCCCGACGTGGATGCTGCCACAAAGATGCCGTTACCAAAAATCATTCTCGTGAAAGTCGCCGGCGGGTTGGTTGAAGAGAGCGCCCACGAAAGGCCATCAATTGAAGTGGCAATGACAGTGCCCTCGGCGAAATACGTGCCATTTCCGTAAACGGCGCAATTAAACCCGCCGCTGGTATTAAGCGAGCAATTGGTCCAATTCAAGCCGTCCGGGGAAGTAAAAAATGGCGCCCCGGTCTCCCACGGCAAAGAATTTTCCGGCACCATAGCCAACTGCTCGCAGATTGTTGGAAGCAATGCAGTTTTGCGTCCAGTTATATCCGTCCGCCGTGGTGTAAGCGCAGGCGGCGCTGACGCCCACAAAAGTGTTTCCAGATGCAGCCAAGGCGACGAGGCAGGGAAGATTCGTAGTAGAAATCCTCCAGTCAGCGCCATTTGACGAGACGAGCGTCGAGAAATTATAATGGATGTATTCGAGGTATTGATTGGCCTCCTGCCCCGCGGCAATGCACAGATTTTGCGAACACGCGATGGAAGTGATGGCGGTTCGATGAAATCCCGTGATGTCCGTCCAATTTACGCCGTCCGGGGAGATGACGATGGAGCCGGCTTCTCCAACTGCAACGAATACACTGTTCCCGAAGGCGATACTGTAAAGATAGTCTCCGCTCTGGCCGCTTCCATAAGTCCAGTTTGTGCCATCGGTGGAGCTAATCACATATCCAGGGTAATTGTACTCAAGTGAATATGCCGAATAGTAAGTGGCGGCATAAACACCATCTCCAAAGGCCAGCCCGCTGACCGTATAATACCCGGGAAATCCAGGACTCGTATTCACCCAGGTCGAATTGGTCAGGATCGGATTCGGAAAAATGGCGGTTGTGCCATAAGAAGAGGAAAGAGAGCCGCCGAGCGTCGGCTGTCCGTTGGCGAACGTGATGCATTGCAGCGAGTATCCCGGGTTAAAAATATTCGTTTGCGCAATGTAGATACCATCTCCTGCAACGTAAACGGAGTTCGATTCGTAAGTCACCGCCCTGAAGTTGTTGGTCACATTGTAACCAACCTTAAGCCAGTTCGTCCCAAAAGGATGCTTTACTACAGCGCCAGAATCCCCTACGGCAGTAAAAACAGCGGCTGTGTTCGGATTGCCGGCGACTGCGCGTAATGTATTCGTGACCGGCGAGGTTTGTAGAATCCAATTCACGCCGTTTGAAGACAGCGCAATAAATCCGCCCACTCCAACCGCGGCAAAATTCCCGCCTGAACTCCCGACTCCAAGCAATTGAGGAAACTGGCCGGCACTTTGAATCGTCCAATCATATCCGTTCGTTGATGTGATGATGGTTCCATAATCTCCGACCGCCACGAATTGGCCGTTGCCATACGTGACAGCATGCAGGGCATGTCCTTGCGGAATCGGATATCTCCAGGACCATGTATCAAACGGATCAGCCCGCGCGATATTGTGGACGATGAGGAAAACAGCGAGACTCAAGACAAGCGCCCCCAATAGTGGCTTCCTCATGGAAACCAAAGTAGCTCATGCTGGGACCAAAACCAAGTGCAAAATAGGGCTGATGAATTCGAGCGGAGCCATCCGTAAGATTTTCCGGGCAGCTCAGACAATTCCATCGCAAGCAGCTTAATTCCCGGCGTTTTGGGTTTATATTTCTTGCTGGCCTTGGACAGCATTTGTCCCACCCTGGTGTTAAGCTTGACGAAAAAGGCTGGATTCCAGCCGAAGGGAAAGGTGTGCTGATTTATTATTTTGAATCGGGCAGGGAAAGGGCGGCGCGGCATCGAACCGTACCGCTTGGTACCGCTTAATCCCGGTTTGTACCGCTTGAAACGGGCAAATTTTTTAAATCTGAATACTGGATCCGGCGCTCCGGCGGCTTCAATACCATTTGTCCACACTTGCCATTTCGACAGGTTAAACTTATGTTGCGCGCCCTATGGAAAAAGTGGTGATTATTGGGACGGGCTGCGCGGGACTGACGGCGGCACTCTACACCGGGCGCGCGAATCTGCAGCCGCTGGCGTTGACGGGCTTGCAGCCGGGCGGCTTGCTGACCACGACCAGCATTGTGGAGAATTACCCCGGTTTTCCCGAGGGCATTGACGGCTACGAATTGATGGTGCGGATGCAAAAACAGGCGGAGCGTTTTGGCGCGCGGATCAAGTTCGGCACGGTGGAATCCGTGGACCTTTCCAAGCCCCCATTCGTTCTGACAGTGGACGGCGAACCCGTGGAAACCGAGACGTTAATCATCGCCAGCGGCGCGGGCCACCGGCATCTGGGTTTGGAGAGCGAGGACTTGCTCGAAAAGAAAGGCGTGACCTATTGCGCCACGTGTGATGGCGCGCTGCCAATGTTCCGGCATCAGCCGCTGGTGGTGATTGGCGGCGGCGATACAGCTTGTGAAGAAGCGACTTACCTGACGCGGTTTGCCTCGGTGGTTTATCTGGTGCATCGCCGCAATGAATTGCGGGCCTCCAAGGTGATGGCAGAGCGGACGTTGGCGAATCCGAAGATCAAACCAATCTGGGATTCCGTGGTGACGGAGGTGCTGGATGCTAAACTGGACAAGGTGACTGGCGTGCGTCTGAAGAATTTGAAGACGAACGCGGAGAGCGTGCTGGATTGCGCCGGGGTTTTCGTGGCCATCGGTTTGGTGCCCAACACCCACTTGTTCAAGGGGGCGATTGACATGGATGAAAACGGTTACATCATCCCTAAGCACGGCACAGCCACGAATGTTCCAGGCGTTTTTGTGGCGGGCGATTGCTCGGACCATGTATATCGGCAGGCCGTGACGGCGGCCGGGCTGGGCTGCGCGGCGGCAATTGAGGCCGAGCGATACCTCGCGGCAAAACATGACTGACAAATTAAAGCTCGAAGTCAATACTTAGAGCCTGACGAAACGGTTGCAACTTTGCTCCAGTAGATGATATAATGGGCTTAAATAAATTATGAACACGGGAAACATCGAGGAGCTGGCCAAGCGGTTTGACATCCCCGGTTGTGCAAGCGTGGTCAAAGGACTGGGCGGTCTGGCTTTGGTGAAAGTCAAAACCGAGTGGAGCGCAGCGGAGATTTTTTTGCACGGAGCGCATGTCGCCCATTTTCAGAAAAACGAACGAAACGCCGATTTTGTGGTTGAGCCAGGAGAGCCGCTTTGAGGAGGAGCTTGCGATTCGTGGCGGCATACCGGTCATCTTCCCGTGGTTTGGCGCGCGCGAGGGCAAGCCGGCGCACGGTTTTGCGCGCGTAAACGCCTGGGAGTTAAAGGAAGTAGTCAAGGCTGCGAATGGTGCGGTGAAAGTTCACCTGCGGTTCCCCGAGTGCGCCGAGGCAGCAGAGTTCGGCGACTTTACTGTGGATTATATTGTGACGGTAAGCGACAAGCTCGAACTGCAACTGGTGGTGGCGAATGCGTCAGCTAACCGGGAGATTTCGTTCGAGGACTGCTTGCACAGCTATTTCACTGTCGGAGACATCGGCGCGGTTTCAATAACCGGCCTCAAGGGCACGCGCTATTTGGACAAGGTGGCTGGCTTTACGGAGCACACGGAGCCGAACGACAATATCGCCATCACATCGGAAGTGGACCGGGTTTACATGGACACCGCGGCGGCGGTGGAAATCCGCGATGGCAAATTGCGGCGCAAGATTCGTGTGGAGAAAGAGGGTTCGGCTGCGACGGTCGTCTGGAATCCGTGGATCGCAAAGTCCAAGACCATGTCGGACTTCGGCGACGAAGAATACCGCGAAATGGTGTGCGTGGAATCGGGAAACGTCGGCAAAAATAAAATCACGCTGTCACCGGGCAAAGCCGCGACAATGACGGTGAAAATTTCGAGCGCGGCAAACTGAAGCCTTTCGGTACGTTTACTACTTTCGTGAATTGCCGGTCCATTCGAGCACCTGACGTTCGGCGAGCAGCCGGGCTTGAAGTGCTTCAACACTTACTGTTTGGAGCGAAACCTTTTCATCAATCGCCTCACTCGCGGCGACAGCGGAAGATTGACCAAGCACCATAAAAACCGGTTCCATGCGGATCGAGCCATAGGCAATGTGCGTCGCCGAAAGGCAAACGGGAACCAGTAGATTTTCGCATTCCCCGGATTTCGGAATGATTGAGCGATAAGCAATAGGGTAGGGCGGAAATCCGCCAATCTGCGTGTCGCCTTCATTTTCAACGTGGCCATTTTTTACGATGCGCTGGCAGTTGTGCGAATCCATCGTGTACGCGGCCAGGCCGACGGCATCCGGCAGCTTGAGGGAGTCGCGGCAATTGTGCTCGGTCATGACGTAATCCGAAATCATGCGCCGCGCTTCACGTATGTAGAGCTGATGGGGCCAGCCACCGGTGTCGCGGAATTCGTCATTCGCCAGTCCCCACGATTGCATTTCACGCCGGATGGATTCAGGCACTCGCGAACTGGTCGCCAGAAAGTGAAGAAATCCACGCGTGTAATCTTCATGCTCGCGCCAGATTTCCTCACGGTGCGCAAAGTTCGCCTCGGGATATTCGTAATTTGCGCCGATGAAGTCGGTGGAAAAACCGCCGTTGTTGTTGATGTCCGTTTTGCCATTGGGCATCGGTTGAATGTGCATCAAGTCGCCGAGTTTGGGCGTCTTGCCCGCAGCGACGAGCGTTTCAACGTAACGGGCGAGCAATTCATATCGGGCGGGATCGTAATTGGCAGGCGGTTCGATTGGCCGTTGATTGGCCGGATTCCGCGTGAGGCAAAGCCGAAAATTGTAAGCCTGGACAGCGTGATCACCCGCACCGGGAACACTGCCCTCGCCGGGCTGAATGAACGGGAGCAGACCGCTGGCGGGGTCGCCGGGTTTGACGTAAGGATCAACCGGAACGGTAAATTGATGCTTGGGAGTTTGCGGGCGGACGCCGTCAAGAGTTTCACCGTATTGCGAATTGGCCTCGCGTCCAACGGCATAAGAAATCCCGACCTTTGCCATGAGGTCGCCCTCGTATGAGGCGTCAATAAACATTTTTGCGCGATAGGTTTTTCCGTTTTCCATCGTGATCTCGACGATGCGCGCGCCCTCTTTTTTCACCGCTGCGAGACGTTGATGAAAATAAACGGGCACCCTGGCCTCGTTCACCATTTGGAAGAAAATTTTTTCCGCAACGCTAGGCTCAAACGACCATTGTTCATCCTTGCCGTAATGTTGACCCATGCGCCGGTAAAATTCCCGCGCGATTCCGCGAATCGCCGCCTTGTTGCCAATGTCCGTCTGGCTCAACCCGCCGGAACTCATGCCGCCAAGGTGATAGCCAAATTCCGCGATGACCGCCGTCTTGCCGAGCCGGGCCGCTTCAACTCCTGCAACCACTCCAGCCGCCGTCCCTCCGTAAATGCAAATGTCCGAAGTAATGATCTCCGACGCTGGCGCAGTCGCGCTCAACAAACAACAAAGCGCGCCCAGCAACGCTGCCGCGGCCAGCTTCATTTCTGCGTATGTGGCCGGGCTGGGGAAGATTCCGATTTAGGCTGCGCTCCGGGCTTGGCCGTCGTTTTCAACGGCAGGAAATTCCCCTTCTCGCAACATTCCACAAAGCCCTCGGTCACAGTCTTTAATTCTTCCCAGCGCGCGCGGATGTCCGCGGCTTCGGACGCGACGATCTGGTTGTCGGCCACGGCGGTCGCAATGACTGCCAGGAGATCCGCGAATTCCTGGATGATTTCGTTAGTCGCGGGAATAAGGAACTCGGGATGAGGGTGATGGGTCTTGGGATTCTTGATAAAGAAGCCGCCCGCGCGCTGGCAAATCCATTGGACGATGCGCGGGTCGCCGGTGGTATGGCGCAACGCGTCAATGCGGTCGAGCGGATTCACCGTGCCGCTGCCGGCGGAGGCATCGGGCGGTTCGGCCCATTTGTAAATCATCGAGAGGGACAACCCCAATTCGGCGGCGACCTGTTTGGCGCTGCTTTTTTGGAAAACTTCGCGCAATAGTTCGTGCGATTGCATTCGCCGGTTATATCGTTTCAAATTTAAAATTAAAGTTTAAAATTGCCTTCGCTCGCAACGATTTAATCCCGTAGTGTCAGAAATAGGATGCTGACGGTTACAAAAGGAGTTCTCAATTATAAATGAAATGATGGAACGAATGACATACAAATGGGGGACAGAAGGGCCGTGGAATCGAATGACTGACTGAATATCCTTGCTGGCAAAGGCGAATTAGCCAATATATGGGAAAAATAATCAGGCAGGGTATATATGGATTTTTTTATCTATCTCATTTGTTTAGGAGTGGGGTTGGTTTTCACCTTGCTGACGGCGTTTTTTGGCCACATGTTCGGTGGCGGAGGACACGATGCGCATGTGGACGGGAGCGGCGGCCATGCCGAAGCCGGGGGCGATACGAGCGACATGCCCGGTGTTTCGATTTTCAGTCCAACGGTGGTGACGACATTTGTGACTGCGTTTGGCGGATTTGGCATCATATTTCACCAGATTCCAGCCACGCACAGCGTATTTATTAGCGCGCCCTTGTCGGCACTTTTCGCAATTTCGACGGCTGGCATAGTGCTGTGGCTCTTGAGGCAATTATTCCGCAGCACACAAAGTTCCAGCGAATCGAAGATAAGTGAACTGGCCGGGACATTCGGTCATATTATCACGCCAATTCCGGAAAAAGGTGTCGGGGAAGTGGCGTATGTGCAGGGAGGCAGTCGCTACACCGCCCCGGCTCGCGAAGAATCCGGGATGCCAGTATCGGCCGGGGCCGAAGTGAAAATTGTTCGTATTGTCGGTTCACAATTTTACGTCAAGTCAGTCTGAACACCTTTAAACAACTATAATCATCAAATTCTATTATGAACTTAACGCCCATGCTTTCGGATCTTAGCGGCCTGTTTAACGGCACTGCTGTCATCCTGGTTGTGGTGGTGCTGGCCGTGGTGATTTTCACGCTGCTGGTCGTCGTGTTGAGCCGGTACACCAAGGTGGGGCCCAACCAGGTCCTGATTGTTTCGGGCAAAAGCCATAGGTTTGTTAATCCAGATGGAACGCAGGGCACACGGGGGTTTCGGATCGTCAAGGGTGGCGGAACATTCGTGTACCCGGTCGTGGAAAAGGTGGACATTCTTTCGCTCGAGCTGCTCACCATTGACGTAAATACGCCTGAAGTTTACACGAGCAAGGGTGTCCCGGTGAAGGTTGATGGCGTGGCGCAGATCAAGGTCAAAGGTGACGATATTTCTGTGGCGACAGCCGCTGAACAATTTTTGAGCAAATCCACGGACGAAATTAAGAACGTCGCGACGCAAACTCTGGAGGGCCATCTGCGCGCGATCCTGGGAACGATGACCGTCGAAGATATTTACCAGAACCGCGACGCGTTCGCGTCCAAGGTGCAGGAAGTGGCCGCGGGCGACATGGCCAACATGGGCCTGTCCATCGTGAGTTTCACGATTCGCGATATCCGCGACGGCCAAGGCTATTTGGAAGCGTTAGGCAGGCCGCGCATTGCGCAGGTCAAGCGCGACGCGCAAATCGCCCAAGCTGAAGCGGATCGCGATGCGATGATTCGTTCGGCGGCGGCAACCCAGGCCGGGCAGGAGGCAAAGTTCGTGGCGGATTCCAAGATCGCCGAGGCGCAACGGGACTATCAATCCAACGTCGCAACCTATCAGGCGGTGGTAAATCAAAAGAAAGCCGAAGCGGACCTCGCCTACGATTTGCAGAAATTCAAGACCGGCCAATTGGTGAAGGCGGAAGAGGTACAGGTCAGCATTATCGAGAAGCAGAAGCAGATCGAATTGCAGCAGCAGGAAATTCAGCGCAAACAACGCGAGTTGGAGGCGATGGTGCAGAAACCCGCCGATGCCGAGCGTTATCGTGTGGAGACATTGGCGAATGCAAAAAAGTTCCAGTTGGAGACGGAGGCCGCCGGCGCGGCTGCGGCGACCAAAGCCAGCGGTTTCGCCGCAGCGGACGTCGCCAAGGCGACGGGCATCGCCGAAGCAGAAGCGAACAAGGCGCGCGGTTTGGCCGAGGCGGCAATCATCGAGGCCCAAGGCACCGCCACTGCTGAAGCGATGAAACTTAAGGCGGAGTCGTTCAGGTTGTATAATGAAGCCGCGGTCATCGAGATGATTGTCCGCATCCTGCCCGAAGTCGCGGGCAAGATCAGCGAGCCGCTGTCCAAGACGGAAAAGATTGTCATCATCAACAGCGGCGGCGGAGTGAGCGGCGGCGCGAGCAAACTGACCGGGGACGTAACGCAGATCATCAGCCAGTTGCCGCCGGTGATCGAGAGTTTGACCGGCATTAAATTCGAGAAACTGTTGGAACAGGTTCCCGCGCTCAGGCGGGCCATGGATAAGGAAGGCACCGACGTTAAGAAAACCTAAACCAAAGGAAAAATATGATATGGACAATAATCTGGCTGTTGGGGCTGATATTTTTCGTCTGGATGCTGATTGATTGCATTCAGAACAAGAGTCTTGACGGCACGATGAAAATCATCTGGATTCTGGTAATTCTCTTTTTACCGTTCTTGGGGCCGTTGATTTATTATTTTGTCGGACGCGGCAAGACATGACGTGGTGAGGACGACTCATTATGATGCCGGGACACGCATTCGGATTCGGATTTAGCGCTATGTTCACGATCGTTCCACTCTTCATCGGCGTGGTGTTTATCCTCGTTATTGGTTCAATCCTCGCGAACCTCGGCAAGGGCATGGCTGAATGGAGTGATAACATCAACCAACCGGAGGCGACCGTTGATGCCACAGTCGTCTCCAAGCGCGTGCAGGTCTCTGGCGGCGAGAATTCCACCTCCACCAGATATTTTGCGACGTTTGAGCTGCCCGGTGGTGAGCGCTGCGAATTCAAAATGAACGGCTCCGAATACGGTCAGCTTGCGGAAGCTGACACCGGCCAATTGCGCCATCAAGGTTCCAGGTATCTCGGGTTCCATCGTGTCCCGACATCGGAAAGGCCTCCGACGGCGCCGCCGAATCCTGCAGCCGCGAATCTCGTTTGCGACTATTGTCGCAGCGCAATACCCGATGGCTCCATCAAATGCTCGAATTGCGGCTGGACCTGGCATCCCGCATCGCACGACCGTGCGTTAACCTGACGCTTGATCTTATGCGCCTTTTTGAAGCCATAGTGGATGCAAATCATCGGGCGCTTGCGGGCGACGCGGCGGCGGGGTTGCACCCGGCGGATTTTGCGGATTCGCTGCCGGTCGCGGCGCTGACGTGCATTGACGCGCGGCTGAACCCGCTGTTCCCGGAGGTGCTGGGCTTGCCGAAGGAGCAATTCATCTGGCTGCGCAACGCCGGGAACATCATCACCGGACCGTTGAGCAGCACGATGCGTTCACTCGCGCTGGCGTGCGCCATCAAGGGCGGCAAGGAAATCGCCATCATCGGACATACGGATTGTCTGGTGTGCAAGACTTCCACGATGAACTTGACCGAGGCATTCCGCGCGCTGGGTGTCGAACGGGCGGCGCTGCCGGAGAATTTGACCGAGTTTTTCGGCATGTTCGCCAGCGAACGGCAGAACGTGATGAAAGCCGTCGAATTTGTGCGGCACAGCCCGCTCATCGGGGCAAAGACGCCGGTGCATGGCCTGATGGTGGACATTGCCACGGGCAAACTGGAGTGGGTGGTGAACGGCTACCAGGCATTTGAATTGTCGGCAGCGACCATGAAGGCCGAAGGAGCCAGGTCGATGGAAGAATTGGGGGATGCAGTGAGGTCCCTGGCGGCATTTAAAATCGGCGAGATGAAATTTCCTGACAACAAGATTGGCGAGCTCGCAAACGAAGCAAAAAACTGGGTGGCGCAGGAAATTCAACCAGCGCCAAAACCCGCCGAAGCCCCAAGGCCGCCGCGCTTCACAGGACAGCCGCCACCGCGAGTTCCACCCGTGCCGCAGAAAATTCCCATTCCACCCAGAGTGCGGCCCGGTTTTAAACTGCCGAGGGAGTAAATTTTCCAGGACAATTTTTAAACGCAAAATCAGATCAACATAATCAGCAACCCATAACCCACAAAATCCCATGCCCAACCCCGAACCACCATTGCCCAAGAAGCGCGGCTGTTTTTTTTACGGCTGCATCACTTCGCTTGTTTTGTTGCTCCTTATCTTCATCGGGATTTTCGTGATTGCGCGACTGGTGGTGAATCGCGTCAACAAAATGGTTGCTGAGTACACCGACACCTCCGGCGTCGCCATATCGAAAACCGACATGTCAGCGGACGAGCTCAAGGCCTTGAAGGATCGGGTCGCGGCCTTTAACAGCGCCGTGGACGCCCACAGCAACACGCCGCCGCTGGTTTTGACCGCGCGTGAGATCAACGGCTTGCTCGCCAGCGACTCCGATCTCAAGGATTACAAAGACAAGTTCTACGTGTCACTCGACGGCGACACCATCAAGGGCCAGGTAAGCCTGCCGCTGGACGGCCTGGTGAAGCTGCCCGTCGTGGATCTCAAGGGCCGCTACCTGAACGGCAGTGGGACGTTCAAAGCATCCGTTGAGGACGGCGCGTTATCAGTCTATGTCGAGGACCTGGAGGTGCGTGGCAAGCCGCTGCCGGCGGAGTTCATGAAGGGTCTGCAAGCGCAAAATCTGGCGCAAGGTTTCAACAACAATCCCAATGCGCAGCAGCCATTCAAAAAGTATGATAGCGTCCAGGTGACGAACAGCACACTGATCATCAAGGCGAAGGAAAATTGATGTTCAATCAAAGTGCGGGCCGTGCCCGGTTTAGGGCATGCTTGGTTCTCATCGGTGGATTTCTGATGGGCGGCTGCGCATCCGCTGGTTGGAAGGGCCATCAAGGAACGCCATTCCACGACAGCGTTTATCATGGCGGTCCACAGAAAATTCCCGGCCGGATCCAGTGCGCCTACTATGATCTCGGCGGCGAAGGCGTCGCCTACCACGACACCGATGCGAAAAACAATGGCAGCGGAATTTTGAATCCCGCCAACGGAACTTATCTGAACGAATTCCGAATGCACGAAGGCGTGGACACCTCCTACACGAAATTCCACGGCCAGATTGACAACAACCCATTCGATTTGGTGCAACCACCCGAAGGGCAGCTCTATGTCGGCTGGACCGCGCCAGGCGAGTGGTTCAATCTAACCGTGGAGGTCGGGCACGCCGGCGTTTATTCGCTGGATCTGTTGTACACGTCGAATCGCGGCGGAACCATCAGTTTGGATCGCAATGGAAAACCTCTGGGTCCGCCGATCAACATTATTTCAACCAGGAACGATCACGAACCAATCGCGTGGCGGCAATGGCACCATTGGAATGTCATGACCAACCTCACCGAAATGAAATTGCCCAAAGGAGTGAGCGTCCTGACGGTTCGTATTCTCACCGAAGGCAACATGAACCTGGCTTACCTCGATTTTAAGCCGAAGCTCAAGTAGCGTCCTCGCTTCAGGCATCAAGCTGTCGGCCCAAAAATCCGCGCGTGCTCCTGCATCGCGTAACGATCGGTCATGCCGGCCAGATAATCACAAATCGCGCGCTCGCGCCCTACCTGGCGCACGCGTTTGCGGGCATGTTCGCCGATTTGATTTACGTTCTTGAGGTAATACTTGAACAGGTCCTCCAGCATCCGGACGGCGCGCAAATTGGGTTCGTGAACGACCGGATTGTAATAAAGATTTTTGTAAAGATATTCGCGCAACTCCATGTTCAGTTCGCGCCGCGCGGGGCTGTAAGCCACCAGCGGCTTCGCCTGGAGCCGCACATCATCTACGCTGTTGACACCGGCTTCGGTGATTTTCTTCTCGGTGGTGACCACCACATCCTTGACCTGCATGTCAATGATGCAGCGAACGATGAAATAGCGCCGGCCCTCATCCGGCAGCGCGCCATATTCCTTGGCGACGGTGCGCGCAGCGTGCCGCCAGATGCGGACATCCCGGTTCAGCAGCCTTTCATCCAACAGACCCGAATCCAGTCCATCATCGAGATCGTGGCTGTAATAAGTAATCTCGTCCGCCAGATTGGCCACCTGCGCTTCGAGCGAAGACGATTTCGCGTTGAATCCGCGCCGCTTGCTCGGATGATCATACGCCGTATAATGCTTGACCAACCCCTCGCGCACTTCCCAACTCAAATTCAGTCCAGGAAAGCGCGGGTACTTTTGCTCAAGTTCCTCCACAATGCGCAAGCTGTGGCGATTATGCTCAAACCCGCCATGGCGTTTCATCAACTTGTTCAACACCGTTTCCCCCTTGTGCCCGAACGGCGAATGGCCCAGGTCATGGGCCAGCGCGATGGTTTCGGCAAGATCCTCGTTAAGTTTAAGCGCGCGGGTAATATTGCGGGTAATCGCCGCAACTTCGATGGTATGCGTCAGCCGCGTGCGCAGATGATCGCCCGTGCCGTTGAGAAAAACCTGCGTCTTGTATTCGAGCCGGCGAAAAGCGCGCGAGTGAATCACCCGGTCGCGGTCGCGTTGATATTCGGTGCGCCATTCGGGCGGCGCTTCCGCATATTTGCGGCCGCGGGAATCTCCGCTGAATTGCGCATAAGGCGCGAGATTTTGGCGTTCGATTTGTTCGAGTTCCTGGCGGGTGCGGGGCATTGAATTATGGGATAAGAATGGAACGACGGTAACGCGTCTTCCTAACTGTCCAAAAGTTTCTTGACCGAGATGCCGCGCAACTCGAACAACCGGCGGATGGTGTCTTCGATAAGATTGTTGGGACACGAAGCGCCGGCGGTAATGCCGACCGTTACTTTGCCCGCCGGGAACCAGTCGCGGGTTTCCACTTCCTTGCCTTTGTGCTGGTCATAGTGGCCGATGAGCGTGTCCGAAACCATCTTCGCCGCGTTCTTGATGAAATAAGTGGGCAGCTTGGCTTCGCCCATCTCGGCGAGGTGCGAAGTATTGGAGGAATTATAACCGCCGATGACCAGCAACAAATTAAGCGGCTCGCGAAGCAATTTCTCCAGCGCATCCTGCCGGTCCTGCGTGGCGCCGCAAATGGTGTCGAAGAAGCGGAAATGCTTTTCAATCTCGCCGGCGCCATGCTTTTGGATCATGGCGTTTTTCAAGCGGCGTTGGACTTCCTCAGTTTCACCGCGCAGCATGGTGGTTTGGTTCGCCACACCGATGGCCTTCAAATCCGCGTCCGGATCGAAACCCTCCGAATGCGCGCCCTTGAACTTATCCAAAAACTCCGCTTTGTTACCGCCGTTCAAAATGTATTTGCAGACGTAATCGGTTTCCGCCAGCGTGAAAACCACGAGATAATGCCCGCTGCCATAAGCGCGCGCCTGCGAAGTCGTGGCCTTGGTTTCCTCATGCTTGGCCTTGCCGTGGATGATGCTCGTGACATTCTCCTTCGAATACTGCCGCACCCGTTTCCAAACGCTCATCACGTCCCCGCAAGTCGTGTCCACCAGTTGACAACCCTTGTCCTCGAGTTTCTTGCGTGTGCCCACCTCCGTGCCGAACGCGGGGATCATCACCACATCACCCGAATGCAGCCGGTCCATTTCCTCCGTGGTCGGCTTGGGCGAAATGATTTGAATGCCCATGTTGCGGATCTGGTCGTTCACTTCGGGATTGTGAATGATTTCGCCGAGCAGATAGATGGGCTTCTCGGCGGGAAAATATTTGCGCGCCGCGTAAGCCAGATCAATCGCCCGCTCCACGCCGTAACAAAACCCGAATTCCTTGGCGAGCTTCACCGTCAAATCGCCCGCGCTCAGCATATTGCCGTTGGCCCGGATGCGTTCCACCAGTTCGCTGCGATAATGCGAGAGCACCTGGGCGGAAACCGCTTCCATGATGTCCGGGCGGCGGAGATTGATTTTTTGCGGCGCCGATGGCGCGTGAGTTGACATAGCATTAGAACTGTAACATCAAGCGCAGGGGCGTCCAGTATAAAGCCGGGACGATTTGGCGCGCTTTACATCCGTATTTCTATTAAAAAAACAGCCGACGCGCAGATTTATTGACCATCGCCCGGCGGAGTGCTACGCTTCTCCGTCTCAACCAAAGAGACGAGTCGCGACCACCATCCTGCGTCACATGAAAACTTCAAGCCTTTCCTGCTTTGTCCGTTCCGCCGTGTTCATTTCCGGCGCGGTGCTCTCAACAATTTTCATATCGGCTTCAATACCTGCCCAAGCCGCCCCCGCAAATGGCCTCAGCGAAAACGCCTCCCGCGAAATCGCCTCGGTCCTTGCCGAAAAAGCCTCCTGGACACCCGTGCAGGCCAAGATGGAATCGCAACTCATCCACGCGCTCAAAAAGCATCGTGGCCAGCCTTTCGCCGCTGGCGCGCCCAACCTGCGGATGGACGTAAAACCACAAGCCGACGGTCGGATACTCGTGGACATCAAGGCCAGCGTCACACCCGGCTTGCTTAATCAAGTGACCAACGGCGGCGGAACAGTGATCAACCAGTTTCCGGAATATCAATCGGTGCGCGCGCTCGTCGCGCTCGATGAACTAGAAACTCTGGCGGGCTTGAGTGAGGTGATCACCATCCGTCGCGCCGCGGAAGGACACACTTGGACCGGCGCCGTGGATTCTGAGGGCGACGCCACGCATCTGGCAGCGGCGGCGCGCGCGGCGTTCGGCGTGACTGGCGCGGGCGTAAAAGTCGGCGTGCTTTCCGACAGCGATACTTATCTTTCCACGGCTAAGAGCACCGGTGATTTGGGAACCGTTACCGTCCCGTCGGGACAAGGCGGATCCGGCACCGGTGAAGGCACCGCGATGCTGGAAATCGTCCACGATCTTGCCCCCGGCGCGACACTCTACTTCGCGACGGCTGCCGGTGGCGAATCGAGTTTCGCCAAAAACATCAAGACCCTGTTCAGCGATGGCTGCACCATCATTGTGGACGACGAATATTATCTGGACGAATCGCCATTTCAGGATGGCGTGATCGCGCAGGCCATTGATCAGGTCACGGCGGGTGGCGCTTTGTATTTTTCCGCCGCCGGGAATTCTGGTAATCTGGATTCCGGCACCTCAGGCACCTGGGAGGGCGATTTCGTTGACGGCGGGCCCGCGACCTCGCCCATTTCGGAAGCCGGTCGGATTCACAGCTTCGGTCCTTTGACCTATAACACCGTGGCGCAAGGCGGCAGCCAACTCGGACTGGACCTGTTCTGGGCGGACCCACTCGGCGCGTCAACCAATGACTACGATGTGTTCGTGCTCGACTCAACGGGCAGCACCGTGGTGGCCAGTTCCACGACCCGGCAAACCGGAACTCAGAACCCATACGAAACCACTTCGATAAACCCGGGCGAAAGAATCGTCATCGTGAAATTTTCCGGCGCGGCGCGGTTTTTGCATCTGGACACCGGCCGGGGACAATTGACCATCGCGACGACCGGGGCCACTTCCGGTCACGCGGCATCCGCCAGCGCTTTCGGTGTGGCGGCAGTGGATGTGGCCACGGCTTATCCGAATGCCTTTACCGGCGGTTCGACAAATCCCGTCGAGGTGTTCAGTTCCGATGGCCCGCGCCATGTTTTTTTCAACACCAACGGCAGCGCCATCACGCCGGGTAATTTCTCCTCCACCGGCGGCATGATCTTGCAAAAACCCGACCTCACCGCCGCCGACGGCGTCTCAACTTCCCTGACCAACACCGCCAACACCTTCTCGCCATTTTTCGGCACGTCCGCCGCTGCGCCCCATGCGGCATCCATCGCCGCGCTGCTGAAGTCCTATAATCCCGCGCTCACGCCTGCGGAAATCCGCGCCATCCTCACCAGCACCGCGCTGGACATCATGGCCGCCGGCGTGGATCGGGATTCCGGCTACGGGATTGTCATGGCAAATCTCGCGTTGCAGGCCGCGCCGCCGGACGGTCTGCTCATCACACCGGGAATCGGCTTTACCGCCAGTGGTCTGGCCGGCGGCCCATTCAGCAACGCGACGTGGAATTTTTCGCTCACGAATATTGGCATCGGCTCCTTCAACTGGAATCTCGGCAACACCTCGACCTGGCTGACCGTTTCACCAACCAACGGGACGCTGACATCCAACGGCTCGCCCGTCACGGTCACCGCGAGTTTGAATTCCGCGGCGAGCAACCTCACCGCCGGAACCTATATCGCAACGATTCGTTTCACAAACCAGACGACGCTCCTGGGCCAAAGCCGCACCGTCACGCTCGTCGTGAGCGCTCCGCCCATTGCTTCCGCTTATGCGAGCAATATCTTGGCTTTGAGTCCCATCGCATACTGGCGGCTGAACGAGACCAACCCGCCGCCCGCAGCCGCCGTGGCGAGCAATTCAAGTTCCCTCGGCGCCAGCCTGACCGGCTACGGTTTTTCCGGCGCGCTGAGCGGTCAACCGGGAATCGTCGGCACGAGCTACCAGTTCGCAAATACAAATTTGTCCGTTGGCTATTTTGGTTCGCACGTGGATGTCCCTTACACGGCGGCGCTGAATCCAAACGGCCCGTTCAGCGTGGAACTGTGGGCGAAGCCGGCGCTACCGACGCCGGACTTGTTTTGCCCTGCTGCTTCGATTGACCTTTCGCAAAATACCGGCGCCAGCCGGGAAGGCTGGGTGTTCTACCAGAACTCCAACAGCACCTGGCAGTTTCGCATCGGCGGATTCTCGGGCTATTCCGCCACGCTCACCGGCGGCACGGTCAGCACCAATTCCTGGCAGCATTTGGTGGGAGTTTACGATGGCGCGAACGCCAGTCTTTACGTGAACGGCGCGCTGGTGGCCGGGCCGACCACCGCCAGCGGATTCAGTCCCAACACCACTGTCGCCTTCCGCATCGGCGCAACCACGATTCCCAACCGCACGTTCAACGGCCTGGTGGACGAGGTCGCTTTTTACAACACCGCTTTGAGCGCGAGCGTGATTGCCAGTCATTACAACGCGGCGACCACGAACAACAGCGGCTACGGCACGCTGGTGCTCGCGAGCAGCCCGGTGGGCTATTGGCGTCTCGACGACGCGGCGAACTCAGCGATTGGGCCGAATGGTTTGCCGATGGCCCTCAACATCGGAACCATCGCGCCGCAAGCGAACGGCACCTATGAACCCAACAGCATTCCCGGTGTGCCGGGCGTGCCAGACTACGGATTCGGCGTGAGCAATTCTGCCTGCCGGTTCAGTCCGCCCGGATACATAGACGTTCCTCTGGATTTTCTCGATATATACGGGCCACTCACCGTATCGGCTTGGATAAGGGCGGCTGCCGCCGGCGCGGCGCAATCCATTGTTGATCGCGGCGTCGGCTCGTATCGGTTGTACCTGGATGGGGCAGGGGATCCACATTTCACCGACGGCGCGCAAACCGTCGGCGATCTCGTCGGCCCGAATCCCGTGACCGACGGCCAATGGCACCATTTAGTGGGAACCTTCGACGGTGACAATACCGAAACTCTTTACGTTGACGCGCAAACAGTCGCTTCAGCCACCGGCGCCTCCACTTCTGTCTTGGGCAACAGCGTCAACGACCTGTGGATCGGCGGCGATCCCGACAGCGGCGCATTCCAATTTTTCAACGGCACCGTGGACGAAGTGGCGATTTTCACCAACGCGCTTTCCTCCGCCCAAATTCAGCAGCTATATACTTCCGCGACCAATTCGCCGCCGCCAACCGCCGTCCCGCCGAAGTTCACAGTCGTCAAACAGAGCGCTCCTAATACACTATCTCTGACCTGGACCGCCACCGCCGGTCAAATGTATCAGGTGCAATATAAGACCGATCTGACGCAAACCAACTGGATCAACCTGAACACCGCGCTCACCGCCGCCGGTTCCACCGTGACCGCAACCGACAATACCACGACCAACTCCCAACGGTTTTATCGAATCATTTTAGTGCCGTAGAAATCTCCCCTCGACCTGCGTAGGTGTCGTCAATCTATCACCCAGCGATCAAATCCGATCAATCTGTCATCACTGTCAAAATAAAAATAGTTCATCCATCTGCCAAAATAGCTTGTTGACGCATTGGAATGGCCGACCCAATAGACTTCACACGCATTGACAATAGTGCCTGCGTGGGAATTCTCGAAAGAACCCGCTCGTCCGCCTGCGGGAGGTGAAACATCATGCGACCACCCGTTGACAGGGCGTGATGCGGACACCAAAAGCCACGAATCCACAAGTTCAGCTCGGAGCTCTTTGCGGCTCATCCCCAGTGAATACGAATGCGACGCTCGTTCGCTTTTCTGTGGCTGGTGTCTGGCTTGCTCGCTTTCGCGCGGACGGTTTGCACAACCTGTAAAGACCCCGATGGCAAGGATGAGTGAAATTAATCGCACCATAGCGCGGATTCCTGACAATTAATACAGAATCAGGCTCTTGAGAAGTTTTATCCGTTGTGCTACGGTGTCTTGGCAGGAGGGTTGGTCTTTGACATCCCGGGCGGGATGCCCGCCATCGCGTTGAACGCTATGGCGGACAGGCAGACTGCGCCATTTGAAATCTGAGATTTGAGATTTGAGATTTCTGAATGCCGCCAACGCTGTTTTGTTCGACTGGCTGTAAAATGCCGGGGCTGCGAATTGCGTACCCGCGCGGAACGCGGATTTTTTACTGCGGTCAAGGTCGCGGTCAAACCGAGTCAAGGTCAGTCAAGGTAGTTTGACCGGTCTGACTGGTTTGACTGTGGCTTTTTGACCAGCAAACCGGGCCGAAAACGGTCGTCGTACCGCTTGGTACCGCTTAATCCCGGTTCATATCGGTTGAGCGGAGAAATTTTTTTAAATCGGACACCGGATGAGAAAACCATTACGATTGCGCTTGCGTCCGCGAAATGGATTGTTACAGTTTTGCAACCAAAGTCACCGCAAGCGGTGGCTTTTTATTTTCTGTGACGGCGGACAAAATTTGACTTAACTGTGAAAGTATTCAGCGGCACCTCAAATCAGCCTTTGGCGAAATCCATTTGCGCCTACATCGGCATTGACCTCGGCAAATGCCTCGTCAACGCCTTCCCGGACGGCGAAACCTTCGTGAAGATCGAGGAAAACGTCCGCGGTGAGGATGTGTTCCTCATCCAATCCACGTCACCGCCCACCAACCATCATCTGATGGAAATGTTCATCATGATCGATGCCTTGCGCCGCGCCAGCGCCACCCGCATCACGGCGGTCATGGCGTTTTACGGCTACGCCCGGCAGGACCGCAAAGACCAGCCGCGCGTCCCCATCACCGCCAAGTTGGTGGCCAATCTCCTCGTCGCCGCCGGCGCGCACCGGATTTTGACCATGGACCTGCATGCCCAGCAAATCCAGGGTTTTTTCGACATTCCGGTGGATCATCTTTATGCCGCCCCGGTCATGTATGATTATCTCAAGAAAAAGGCTCTCAAGGATTTGGTCGTCGTCAGTCCCGATGTCGGCGGCTTGAAAATGGCGCATGCCTATTCGCAAGTTTTGGAGGCAGACCTGGCCATCGTGGCCAAGCGGCGGACGAGCGCCACGGAAGTTGAATCCATGGCCGTCATCGGCGAAATTCGCGGCAAAAACGTGTTGATGGTGGATGATTTGACCGAAACCGCCGGGACGATTTGCTCCGCTGCCAACCTCCTCAAAAAGAAGGGGGCGAAGAAGATTCTGGCCTGTGTTTCCCACGCCATTTTGAACGAAATCGGCATAGAAAGATTGCGAAAATCAAATATTGACGAATTGATTACAACTGATACCGTCCTTCGCCCTGCTATTGACGGGATTAATATTAATACCCTGTCAGTGGCCGGGTTGCTGGGCGAAGCCATCAGCCGGATTCATAGTAATTCGTCGATCACTTCGCTGTTTGAATTTAAAGGCGGGCGCACCAGTTAGGTGCGCCGGAACGCCAAACGAATTTATATATGAAATCTGTATTATTGAACGCTTATCCCCGCACACAGGCCCGGCGCGGCGGATCAAAGAAACTGCGCGACACCGGGCGCATCCCGGCCGTTATTTACGGTCGTCAACAACAGCCCCAGAACTTGGAAATCACCTCCAAGGAACTCGACAATCTCATCCACCATTCCGTCTCCGAGAACCTGCTCGTGGATCTCGCCGTCAAGGACGACGCCCGGCCCAAGCGGCTGGCGCTGGTGCAGGAAGTTCAGCATCACGCGTTGAGCGGCAAGGTGCTGCACGTTGATTTCCATGAAGTTGCCGAGAACGAGAAGGTCACCATCATGGTGCCCGTGGAGACGACTGGGGAAGCTACGGGCGTTAAGAACGGCGGCGGCATTCTCGAACACGTCCTTTTCCGGGTCAAAGTCCGCGCCCTGCCCAAGGATTTGCCGGAAGTCATCGTGGTGGATGTCAGCCATCTTGAAATCGGGCAGGCCATCCATATCGGCGATATCAAAGCCACCGATGGAGTCGAAATTTTGGGTGATAAACATATCTCTGTCATTGCCGTGGCCGCTCCGATTAGTGAAGCCGCCGAAGCCGCCGCTGCTGAGGCCGCCGGTGCTGGCACCGCTGAAGTGGAAATGATCAAGGAGAAGAAGGAAGATGGTGCTGAAGGCGCTGCTCCCGCCAAGGCCGGTGACAAGGCCGCTCCTGCCAAGGGTGCTGCTCCTGCCGCCAAAGCCGGTGACAAGCCGGCCGAAAAGGGAGCTGAGAAAAAAGCCGAGAAGAAGAAGTAATTTTCCCGGCGGCTGGATGAAATCCGGTTGCCGATCCCGCCCCAGCCATGGAGAATTTGAATCTCATTGTGGGGTTGGGAAATCCGGGTGCCAGATATGCCCGGACCCGCCACAACATCGGTTTTCAACTGGTGGAACGGCTGGCGGAGAACTGGCGGGCCAACTGGACGGCCGAGAAAAAGTTCCAAGCGCGGGTCGCGCGAATGGAACGGGGCGGGCGGACGGTGCTGCTCGCCGAGCCGCAGACGTTCATGAACGCCAGCGGCGAAACAGTCGGGGCGATGACGGCGTATTACCGTCTGTCGCTGGCGCGATTGCTGGTGGCAGTGGACGATGCGGATTTGCCGTTGGGCGAAATTCGCCTCCGGTCGCGTGGCAGCAGTGGCGGGCATCACGGTCTCGAGTCCATCGAGCAGCATGTGGGTGGTCGGGAATTTGCGCGTTTGCGGTTGGGCATTGGCCGGACCGCAGATGGCAAACGGGAAATAACGGATTATGTTCTGGCGCCGTTTGACGGACCGGAAACGGGGCTGGTGAATGAGATTTTGACGGCGGCGTCCGCGCAGGTCGAATGCTGGCTGGACGCCGGAATTGAAAAAGCAATGAGTCAATTTAACGGGGCAATTAAACCCCGGAATGAGAAAGAAAACTGAGTGAAAAGATACGAAGGTTTGTTCATATTGAACACCGCAGGCAAAGAAGAAGGCGTCAAAGACACGATTGATCGCATCTCCGGCGAGATTACCACCGCCGGTGGCAAGGTCGAAACCGTGCAGAAGATGGACAAGAAGGCGTTTTCGCGCGTCGCCAACAAAAAGCACAGCGCCGGCTTTTACGTGAATATCATTTTCTCGAGCCCTGCCGCCACGCTGCCGGTGTTGCAAAGCAAATTCGGTTTGAGCGAGGACGTGTTCCGCGTCTTGTTCACGAATGCGCCGGCTCCCCAGGCCGATAAAAAAGCGGCAATTTAAGTCATGCCCGGTTACAACAAAGTCATCCTGATTGGGAACCTGACGCGCGATCCCGAATTGCGCTACACTCCCAAGGGTGTGGCTATTGCCAAGATCGGTCTGGCCGTCAACCGGACTTGGAAAAATGAAGCGGGCGAGTCCAAGGAGGAAGTGACCTTCGTAGACGTGGATGCGTTTGGCCGTCAGGCGGAAACGCTGGCCCAGTATATGAAAAAGGGCCGTCCTCTGATGGTGGAAGGCCGCTTGAAATTAGACCAGTGGGATGACAAGACCACCGGCCAGAAACGCAGCCGCCTGGGCGTCACGCTGGAAGGTTTCCAATTTCTCGGCGGCGGAGACCGTAATGAAGGCGGCGGCTCTGAAGCCCCGCCGGTCAAGCGTCCCGCGACAACTTCTCCCAAAACCGAAACCCCTGACGCCGATGGCCCTCCGCCGGAAGACGACGACGTTCCATTTTAACCAAATCTTTGTGGGACCCGATATGCTGGTCCCGCGTTCAACCTGTAAATTTTAACACTTAATCTGTATGCCAAAAACTGAAGTCATTCTTACTCACAACATCGTCGGCCTGGGCGGCGAATCCGATCAGGTCAAAGTCGCTGCCGGCTATGCCCGCAATTATTTGTTTCCGCAGGGATTTGCGATTCCCCTGACCGGCGCCAACAAACGACGCATCGAGGCGCTCAAACAACGCCGCGCCGTTCGCGAGGCTGATGAGTTGAACCACATGACCGAACTTTCCCGCAGCCTGTCCAAGTTGACCGCAGTTGTACTCGTAAAGACCGGCGACGATGGCAAGATGTTCGGCTCGGTAACCTCCGGTTCCATCGCCGACCAGCTCAAGACGCAATTTGATGTCGCACTCGACAAGAAGAAAATCCACCTTGAGAACCCGATCCGCACGCTGGGCGAACACGAAGTGGAACTTCGTTTGCACCACGGCGTCGTGACGACTTTGAAAGTCCGCGTCGAGAGCCTTACTCCTCCGCCCAAGCCGGTGGAAACACCCGCCGGTGCAAAAGAAGAGCGGACCGAAAAACGTGGCAAGCGCTCCGAACGTGGCGATATCATTGCCCCGACGATCGCCGAACGCGCCGCGCGCACCGAACGTGCCGCTGCCCCGACCGAAGAACGCGCCGCGCGTCCCGAGCGCAAACCCCGCGCCCCCAAAGCCGGGAAGGCAGAATAAGTTCCCCGCTTTTTTGGCGCGGAACCGCTACCCCGCTGGCGTTGATGTGGTTCGGAGAATTCTAACTGTTCTCCCTCCCGGCCATGTTTTTAGATTGCATTAGCTGGCGAACCCACTAGTGTTTTGTCGGAAGGACGGGGCCTTGAGTCAAGGCATCGACTGGGAGTTATGATCACAGGTTCGCAGCCAAGATTGGGAGGAAATTCAGAGCGACCGGCATTTACGCTGATCGAACTGCTCGTGGTCATTGCCATCATCGCGATTCTCGCGGCGCTGCTGCTTCCCGCCTTGGCTAGCGCAAAAGCCAAAGCCCAGCAAATCGAATGCATCAGTAACCTGCGACAATTGCAGATCGCGTGCATTTCCTATGTCAACGATTTCGATAATAATTTGCCACTGAACTATTCGCAAGGCGCTGGCCAATTGACCGCGGCGAGCACTACAAATTCCTGGGTCACTGGCAATGCCCAAGCCACGGCTGATCCCGCCAGTATTCAAAAGGGTTCCATCTATAACTACACCCCGAACCTCGGAGTTTATCATTGCCCCACTGACCATTCGACGGTTTATGGCTCGAATGTCCTGCGGCTGCGGAGCTATTCAATGTCATCCTACGTGAACGGCGGGGCGCCGGGCCTTGCCATTAATGGAATCATCTCAAAATACACCGACCTTAAGCCGGGACCGGCGAGCGTTTTTGTTTTATTGGACGAAAACCAGGGGAGTATTGACGACGGATTCTTTCTGCTTTATCGGAGTCCGGATGGCAGTTGGCCCAATTTACCATCGGATCGGCACAATCAGGGCGCAAACCTTTCATTTGCCGATGGCCATTGCGAACACTGGAAATGGCAAAGCCCGAAAATGTTTCTGACTTGGGGACAAACTGCCGTGAATTCCGCGGACCTGCAGGATCTCAAGCGCCTTCAGGCGGCATTGCCCAGTTGGCCGTGAACGGGCAGTAAGTTTTTGCCAGTTTCTGCGGCAACATCTATTTTATCCGCTTTTGCCCCTCGCCACCGCCGCCCTCGCCCACGGATGAAATCACCCGGTTCACTTTGCCGTCGGCATCCGGCAGGAATTCCAATTGCACATCGGTGGTCTTCGCAAAAAACTTCGTCGGCGATTCGGCAAACATTATGAACTTAACGCCGTTAAATTTGAGCACGAGTTGATGTTCTTCCCGCGTCACCTCGATCTCTCCTTCGTAGGTGCCGACATAACTATCGAGCTGCGCCTCCGGCAAGGTGAATTCCTTTTTGCCCGGTTTGCCCAATTCGCGCACCCAGATGTTGCGATAACGTACTGGGTTGCCGTGGTCCTGCAACGCGATGGGTTGTTTCTCCGGATGGGACTTATAGGGCGCCCGTTCCAGCCAGGAGGTGGGACCGGTGAGTTCAACGTTGTTTTGAATCAATACGCCATTGTAAAAGACCGTTTCGCGTACGGGTGACAGCAGCTTGCCATCAGCGTCAAAGCGTGGCGCGGTGTAAACGATGTCGTAGGTCTGCCACTTGCCGGGCGGCAGCGATACGTTGACCAGCGGCGGATACTGACCGTAGATCGCCCCGGCAGAACCGTCCGCGTAAGTGTTGGCCTGATACGAATCAAGCACCTGGACTTCGTAGCGATCAAAACCGAAGAATACCCCACTGTTGCCGCGACCTTGGCCCTCGCCATGCGGCGGGTTTGGCGTTGCCCACTCCACGTGAAGCTGGCAATCGCCGAAATTCTGCAAGGTGCGGATGTATCCGCTGCCCTTGACGCATTCCATGTAGCCGTCGCGGACAATCCATTTGGTCGGGCTGCCGTCATTCAAGCTGACCCATTGCGAGATGTTGGTCCCGTCGAAGAGCACTGTTGCGTCCGAGGGCGCGGTGCCTACTTGATCAGCGGTTGAATTCCTTCCTGGAACGACCACCGGCGGCTCGGGCCGATTGCGGTCATGATCCACCCAATTCGGATCGGGTGCCGCTAGAGCATTGGACTCTGTCGAAAGTTTCAGAGCGGCGGCAAGCAAAGTGGCAAGCGACAATGTGGAAAAGGTACGGTATTTGAGGCGCATAAATAATTTTAATTGAATCGGCAGTGATTCGGTAAACGTATCGGTCAAAATTCCGTCATACAAGTCAAGATGCACAGGCGAAACCGCAGATAGTGCGTTTACCAATTCTTATACGAACGGCTTTGGCTCGTGTTCTTGTTTGGAGGCGCAAGCTGGAAAATATGTTCGTCATCTTTCTGCGCGTCCAATAATTGTTTGGCCTGCTGCGGTGTCATCTGGCCGGCGGCCATCATTGCCGCCTCCTGCTTGGCTTCTTCTGAGGATTTGTCTTTTTGCTGGTTGGCGGCCTGATTCTGCGCATCCTGTTTCTTCTTGTCCTGATCGTCTTTTGATTTTTGCTCCTGCTCCTGCTGTTGCTCTTGTCGTTCCTGCTGCTTTTCTTCGTCGGTCTTTTGCTTCACCTTGTTGTCATTCTGGGAATCCTGTTTGTCCTTGGAAGCATCCTGATTTTGTTGCGACTGGTCGTTCTTGTCTTTGTTCTGTTGTGATTTGTCCTTGTCCTGATTTTGCTGATTCTGCTGTTGTTGCTGTTCCTTTTCCTCCTTTAGCAACAGCGCGGACATTTGCTGAAGTTGTGGATCAGTCGGATACTTTTTTAACCCGGTTTCGATCTCTGCCTTCGCCTTGGGTTTCTCGCCATGAATATAGAATTGGGCGCCATGATGAAAATAATCATCGGCGGTCTGCGCTGTCGCGCCGAGCGGGATGAGCAAGAGACTAATGGCCAGCATTTGTTTGTACACCGGTGACCTCCTTCAATCTTTGGATGTAATCCTGATAATAACTCGTCGTCGAATCTTTCTGTAATTGTGCTTCCATGATGTCCAGCGCTCTTTTGTAAGCGCGATTCAAAACCGCCTGGTCGGCGGCAGCCTTGGCCCTTTTTGCATCCTCGCTAGGTTCGACGTTGTTGGGTTTTTTGTCCTGCGATTGTTGCTGTTTCTTCAATTCCTCCAATTGCTTCTTTACAAAAGCCTCGTTGAACTTCGCGTCGCCGTCCTGCTGGTTGAGCTTCAGGGCGCTTTCGTAATTCTTGACGGCGTTGTTCCACGCCTCCTGTTTTTTGGCGGGCTCGGTGGCTTTTTCGCCGACGCGATAAAGCGTATTGCCAAGATTATAGTAGGCATGTTGTTGCAAGAGCAAATCGGGCGAGGCGAGTGCAAGACCGAATTCTTTGGCGGCTTCATCCAAGTCATGGCTTTGGTAAGCCGCCGCTCCGGCGTTGAAATGCAGGCGGGGATCATCCGGTTTCTTGGTCGCCAATTGATTGTAATCCTTGAGCGCGCCCTGATAATCGCCGTTGTTATATTCGCGCAGCGCGCTTGATGGACTGCCCCACAGCGTTACCGGCAACAGCAAGAGAAACACGATGGCCACGGTTTCGGTCAGCGCGGGCGCAGTTGACGTTGCGGCTGATGCTTTCTTGGAGCGACGCCGCGCGCGATCCGGCACAAACTCTTCCAGGATGAGCAGCCCGATTGCCACGGCCAGCGGCCATTGGTAGCGCTCGTGAAAATGCTGAAAGGTTTTCACCGCGTTCTCTGATTTGGGCAGGGGAGCAATGCCGCGGTCGTAGAGTGTGTCCATTGTCGATGGGCCACGTAATGGCAGATAAAAGCCCTTAGTGACACGCGCAATTTGTTGAAGCAAATCCTCATTGAGGCGCGACTTGACCGGTTGGTCCTGTTCGTCCCGAATATAGTCAACGCGCCCGCGTTCATCCCGGATGCGCAACAACTCGCCCTGCGGTGTGCCGATGCCGACGGTGAAAATCACGATGCCTTCCTTCGCGGCCTTTTCCGCCGCCGCCGCTGCGTCGCTGTCATGGTCTTCGCCATCCGTGAACAAGACCAGCACACGATGATTGTCCGTCTCGTTCTTGAACGCCCGGCGGGCTTCATCAATCGCCTCCCCGATGGCCGTGCCGCCTTGTGAAATGGTTTTGGTGTCGAGTGCATTCACACTCTGGCTGAAGGCGGCATCGTCCAATGTTAGCGGGCATTGCATGAAGGCGGTTCCAGCGAATGCCACGAGGCCGAGGCGGTCGGTTTTGGCCCGCCGCATCAGATCCAAGGCGGCGAGTTTGGCCCGCGCCAGCCGATTTGGTGAGACGTCTTCCGCCAGCATGCTATTGGAGGTGTCAATGGCCACGATCACGTCCAATCCGCGTTGGCGTGCCTCCTCCTGGGTAACGCCCCATTGCGGTCTAGCCAGAGCGAAAATCACGGCCATTACCGCGGCAACGATCAAACCCAGGCGCATTTTCTGCCGCGCGGGCGAGACACCGACTTTCAAGTGCGCGAGCAACCGCTCAGAGATGAACTGCGTGATGAGTTGCTGCCGCTTGAGCCAGGCCCACCACAGAAAGCCGATCAACGGGAGCACGAGGATCACCAACAACCAAAGCATTTTCGGCGTGGCAATGTTCATGGCAGTCTCCTCCAGATGGTATGGTTCAGGATGACTTCCAGCAGCAGTAAAAATAGGCCCGGCAGGATTGCCCAGGGAAACAGCTCGTTGAATTGGGTGAATTTTTTGACTTCCTGCTCGGTCTTCTCGAGACGGTCAATGTCCGCGTATATCTTCTTCAAAGTGTCCGACGTATCAGCACGATAATATTTCGCTCCAGTCATATTGGCGATTTTAGACAAAGTGTCTTCGTCCACATCCACGGGAATTTTGTACGCGTGCCGTTGGCCCCAGGCGTCGGTTTGATAAATGCGCGCCTCGCCCCGCGTTCCCACGCCAATCGTATAGACTTTGACTCCCAGCGCCCGGGCGGCCTCGGCAGCGGTGAGTGGCGGGACTTTTCCGGAATTGTTTTCGCCGTCGGTCATGAGAATGACAATTTTGCTTTTCGATTGCAGATCGCGCAGGCGGTTCAACGAGGTGGAAAGCGCTGAGCCAATCGCGGTTGCATGATCGTCAAAACCTTCCATGTTGATGTCCAGACGCTCCAGGTTTGCGGTCAGAAAATCGTGATCGAGTGTCGGGGGCACGACGACAAACGCGTGCGTGGCAAAAATCACCAGGCCCAGCCGGTCGCTCGGACGTTTGTTGATGAATTTTTTTAATACGTCCTTGGCAATGGCGAATCGCGAAGCCGGCTGCCCGTTCAACTCAAAGCCATCGTCTTCCGCGGCCATGCTTCCCGACATATCGAGGGCCACCACGATGTCCACGCCGCTGGCATTAATCTTGGTCTGTCCCAAGATTGACCGGGGCTGTGCCATCGCGATGATGAAAAACGCCAGCGCCAGCCAGCGTAATTTCAGCAGGATGCTTCCGGCGCTTGAGCGCGTAATGCCGATGATGCCCTTGACCAATTGCACCGAGGAATAGAGAAACGCGGGTTGCCGGCGCCCTTTGCCCTTGAGCCATGCCAGAAATGGCAGTATCAGCAGCAGCAGCAGCAGCCAGGGATGGGCAAAATGATCCGTGAAAAACTTCATGCCGTTACTGGATTTGCGGTGGCGCGTGTTTCAGTCGTGGCCGCAGGCTCGGTTTCGTCAATCAAACGCATCGCCGATTCGTGCAGCGCTTGCAGTTCCGGCTGGCCCGGCTCATAGCGGGCGAATTTGACCATGTCGCACACGGAAAGAAATTCGCCCAGGCTTTCTTTTTGGTCAGGCAGGAGCAAATTGGTCGCCTTGAGTTCGTGCAGAAATTCCTCGGTGGTGCGCTCCGGGGCGTGGAAGTTGAATCGTTCCTCCAGGTAAACCCGGATGGTATCGGAAACAAGGATGCAAAATGGCCGCGGCTGCGAGAATAATGCGAGCGCTTCCTGAAGTTTTTGGCGGGCGCGTTCGTGAGGCGGAATTATCACCAAGGGCGGCAGCTTCAACGCCTTCTTCTGGAAATAACTCCATGCGTAGTAGAGAATCACTACGAGTGCCACTACGGCAAGACCCGCCCAAACCCATAGCCAGGGGTTGGGGATATCAATGGGCGGCTTGAGGCCGCGAATGTCATTCGCGCTGGTCGGAGCACTGGAATTGATTGATGCTGGTGAGTTCGAGTTCATCCGTGCAACCGCCTTTTCTCGCGGGTTTCAAAAAAAACGTCCTAATGCCATTCCGTACGGCAGGTCCGTCCGCAAAATGATGGAATCAATTTTCGCCGCGCGAAAAACGCGCAGCAATTCCGCCTGCGCCTTGAACTGCCGTTGCGCAAAGGCCTCGCGCTTGCGGGCATCGCCGGTATTTACTTCGACCACTTCACCGGTTTCCGCATCTTTAAGCACCAGGCGACCCAGGGCTGGCAACGTCAACTCGTAGCGATCGGTGATTTGTATGGCCACGACATCATGACGACGATTGGCCTGACGTAAGGCAGTGAACGAAGCTTGGGCGAGCGATTGCGGCAAAACCATTCCCGAATGACGACGCAGTCCGGGTGTGGGTTGGCGTTCGGTAATGTTCTGGCCAAGAAAATCCGAAACCACGGCCGCAATGGCGCGATGCGGCGTGACACGGGTGAGAAATTCCAGCGCTAGATTCAGGTTAGTGCCGCGCCGCTTGGGTTCAAAAAAAAGTATTTCACGGATCACGCGCAGGACGTGCCGGCGTCCTTTGCGCGGAGGGATGAATTTTTCAACTTCTTCCGTGAAAAGAATCAATCCCACTTTGTCGTTATTGCGGATAGCGGAAAAAGCGAGCACGGAGGCGATCTCTGCAGCCAGTTCGCGCTTTGATTGGCCACCGGAGCCGAATAGCCCAGAACCGCTCAGGTCCACGACCAACATCAAAGTCAACTCGCGCTCCTCGACAAACTTTTTTACGAACGGGTGGTTCATTCGCGCCGTGACATTCCAGTCAATGGATCGTACTTCGTCGCCCGGCTGATATTCGCGCACCTCCTCAAAATTCATGCCCTGACCTTTAAAGACGCTGTGATATTGACCCGCGAGAGTTTCACTCACGAGCCGGTTCGTGCGAATTTCTATCTGGCGGATTTTTTTTAGGATTTCGCGGGGAATCATGCCACGGACGAACTTTCCATTTCGGATGATACCGGTTCCAATTTAATACTCACAATGAACGGTCGTCTTACGGTACTGGCAGTTCATCAAATATTTTCTGAATAATCGTCTCGCTCGTTTTGTTCTCGGCTTCGGCTTCGTAGGTGATTGCGACACGATGGCGCAGGACATCCATGCCGATGCTCTTGACGTCCTGCGGTGTGACGTAGCCGCGGCCTTTGAGGAAAGCGTAGGCCTTGGCCGCCAGGGTCAGGGCGATGGTCGCGCGCGGTGAGGCACCGAGTTGAATGAAGTCCTTGACCTGGATTTTGTAGGTTTCCGGCTCGCGCGTGGCGCAAACCAAATCTACAATGTAATCCTTCACTTTGTCGTCTATATAAATATCGTTCACGACGCGGCGGGCTTCAAAAATTTGCTCGCGAGTCACCACGGCACTCGCGCTGGGCAGATTGGTGGTGTGGGCCATGAGTTCCAGAATTTGCCGCTCTTCGGCGCGACTCGGATAACCGATTTTCAGCTTCAGCATGAAGCGGTCAACCTGTGCTTCCGGCAGCGGATAAGTGCCTTCCTGCTCAATGGGATTTTGCGTCGCTAGAACGAGAAATGGCTCCTCCAGCTTGAAAGTCTGGTCGCCGATGGTAACTTGCTTTTCCTGCATCGCTTCGAGCAGGGCGCTTTGCACTTTGGCCGGGGCGCGGTTGATTTCGTCCGCGAGAACGAGATTCGCAAAAATAGGGCCACGCCGGGTGCTGAAACTGCCCGATTGCGGATTGTAAATCTGGGTGCCGATGACATCGGCGGGTAGCATGTCCGGTGTGAATTGCAGGCGGGCGAATTTGACACTCAAACATGACGCGAGTGATTTTACCGAAAGGGTCTTCGCGAGGCCCGGCACGCCTTCCAGCAGGACGTGGCCGTTGGCGAGCAAGCCGATGGTCAACCGTTCGACGAGATAGTTCTGGCCAATGATGACCTTGCCGATTTCATTGAATAATGGCCGCACGAAAGCGCTTGCTTCCTGCACGGCGTTGTTAATTGCGCTGATTCCTGTATTCATCGTATGGTCAAATTATTACAGAGGGATGGACAAAAAACTAGAAAATCCGTTCAGCGAAAATTCTGCCAAAACTTAGTGGACTTTCACGCAATTCTAGCACATATAATGCTTGTTTATATTTGATGAACTGGTTGTTAACATCCCTGCCGCAACATCTTCGGAGAATGTGGGTTGCGTATCTGGTCCTGGTGCTCTCGCTGATTCCCACAGCGGTGGTGTACTACCGGGTCAAGGTGAATGTAGAACTGCGCGACCGTCTCCGCTTTGAACGTCTGGTCAATGATGAGCGGGCGGCCATAGTGGAGCGCATTCCGCATTACGTGGATGAAATGATGGGAGTTCGCGGGCTTTTTGCGGCCAATTCGTCCATCAACACTAATCAGTGGCGGCAATATCTCGCGAGCGTGGAAGTTCAAAAATCATATCCGGGGATTCGTACGCTTGGCTATCTTGAACGAGTCAACTCCGCCGATAAGGAAGCCTTCCTGACGCGCCAACGGACCCTGAGGGAGGCTGCCAGCCAAATTCAACCTGTAGGGGATCGACCGGTTTATTTTCCGGTTGTCTTTGTAAATCATTTCGATCCCGGTTTGCACGGAGGGTTGGGACTTGACCATTTTGCCGAGCCTGAACGGCAACCCGTCATGTCGCTCGCAGGCGATACCGGCGAAGCCAAGGCCACCGGCAAGGTTTCGCTCAATACCGACGGCGATACCAACCGGAATGAAACTGGTTTTGTCATTTACCTGCCGGTGTATCGTAATGGAGAGCCAACGGCAACGGTTGAGCAACGGCAAGCTGCGCTCCAAGGTTTCATTTTTGGAAATTTTGCGTCCGACAAACTGATGCAGGGCATCTTTGGCTCGCAACCGAATGTCTTTGTGGATTGCGAAGTCTTCGATGGCAAGGAAACCACCCCCGATCATTTGTTGTATAACAGCGACGATATTTTAGACTCGGGCGGAAAACAGCCGCATGAACTTTTTCGGAAAGTGACCATCCCCGTATTGAATCGCACCTGGACGATTAACTTCAGTTCCCTTCCGTCATTTGAGGCCGATTCGCAACGCAATCTTCCTGCCATTGCGCTTATATGCTGGCTGACGCTGAGTTTTCTGCTCTTTGGGATCACCTGCGCCGAGGTCAATGCGCGCGCCCGCTCGGAACGGATTACGATGGAGCTGCGCAAATCCGAGGCCGCACTCGCCGCCGAAAAAGAGCGGCTGGCAGTGACGCTTTACTCAATTGGTGATGGTGTTATTACCACGAACACCACCGGGTGCGTGCTTTCCATTAACAAGGTTGCAGAACAATTGACCGGCTGGCCGCAGAGCGAAGCACTCGGCAAGTCGCTCGCCACCATGTTCAAAATCGTCGAGGAAGGTTCGCGGGAGCCTGCGCCCAGTCCTTTGGAAGCGGCTTTGCGGACAGGAGAGATTTGTGGATTGGCTCGGCCGGCGATTCTAATCGCGCGGGACGGCACGGAACGGGTAATCGCGGACAGCGCGGCGCCGATTCGTGACCGTGATGGCGGCGTCGTTGGCGCGGTAGTGGTTTTTCGAGATGTAACCGCAAAACAAAAAACCGAGGCTGAGTTGCTCAAGGAGAGCAAATTGGAATCGGTCGGATTGCTGGCAGGCGGCATCGCGCATGATTTTAACAATATTCTGCAAGGCATCATTGGGAATCTTTCCCTGGCTCGGATGAGTTCGCAGTCGCCTGAAAAGATCCTTGACCGGCTGGCTGCGATGGAAAAGTCCGCCTTGCGGGCAAAGGATTTGACGCAACAGTTGGTGATGTTTGCCCGCGGTGGCGCGCCCATCCGCAAGCGGGCGCAGTTGAACGACAGCATAAAGGACACCGCGCTGCTCGCCCTAAACGGCACCAAGGTCACTTGTGAGTTTTCGCTGAATGCTGACTTGTGGCCGGCGGACGTTGATGAAGGCCAGTTCCGGCAGGTGATCAATAACATCGTCCTGAATGCCGTGCTGGCGATGCCAGACGGTGGAAAAATTGAAGTGCAATCTGAAAATGTGGAATTCGCCGCAGGCGCTTTGCCGCCGCTGGGCGCCGGGCGGTATATCAAGATTTCCATCACGGATCATGGCGTGGGCATTCGTCCCGAACATTTGCCGCGAATTTTTGATCCCTATTTCACTACGCGAAAGCAGGCCCGCGGCCTCGGCCTGGCCAGCGCCTATTCGGTCATCCGCAAACACGACGGGCAGATCAATGTGGAGACGCAGGTAGGGCAGGGGAGCACGTTCCGGATTTATCTGCCAGCCACGGTCAAGCCGGTCGAGGTGCCGGCGCCGGAAGGGGACCAGAAGCGGTTCTTTGGTCGCGGGCGGGTTCTTGTCATGGACGATGAAGCTGACATTCTGATGCTGGTGCGGGAGATGCTTGAATTAACCGGTTATGAAGTGGAAGTAGCCGCCGATGGTTCGGAGGCGTTGAAGCGGTACATGGCCGCCAAGAATGCGAACAATCCCTTCTCGGTGGTGATCATGGATTTGACCGTGCCGCAGGGCATGGGCGGCAAAGAGGCAATTCGCCGGCTGAAGGAACTGGATCCCGAAGCCAAGGCGATAGTCTCCAGCGGTTATTCTTACGATCCGGTGATGGCCAGCTATCGCGATTTTGGTTTCAGCGGTGTGATTCCAAAGCCTTACATTATGGAGGACCTAAGTCGCATTGTCGAAGAAGTCATCAGTCAAAAGAACGCGCCGGTCACGGCTGCGCGATGAGAAGGCGGCTGTTCATCCGGCGCTGAAGCCGTTTCGGGTTTACTTCACTTCAAGCTGGTCGGTGAAATTGGCAGAGCCGACGACGCTGGCAACTATGGCGGTGAGCTTGCTTCTGAACTTTTCGTTTCTCACGCGCCCGGTCAGAGTGACGTGGCCATTTATGCAGCCGATTTTGACTTTTTGCAGGGCGACTGCGTTATTCACATCGTCCCGCATTGCAGCCATCAGGATTTCGTTTTGAATCTGGGAATCCGCCTTAGGCGGCACCGGATTCGCGCTGGAAACAGATTCAACTTTGGCCCGAACCTGTTCGTGCGCCGGATCGGGATCGCATGCGACATCAAAGTCCGCTTGCTGACCGAATGCCCGATAGACGTTGATTGCGGCATTTACCTCCTTCAAATTCGCCCAGAAGAAACCATCGCTTTGGGCGAGGCTGGCAACGCTGGCTTTCTCCGCGTTGAGAACGAGCGAAGACCGATCGGGGGTCAGTCGCAATGCCGTCGGCGGCACGGCGTATAAATCCGTCCCGCCGCCGGCAAATGAAATCACCGCAAACAACACGCGTCCGGTGGGGACATCTGCGATTAATTCCACTACCTTGCCCAGTTGCGCGTTGGCTGGATTCTTAACGCACCGGCCGATGATCTCGCTGGCTTTGCAGCATTGCGCGGCGTTGAACTGGGCGGTTGCGCAATTTTTTTGGCCGAAGAACACACCCGCGTCCGGGAGCAATTTCAAAAGCGCGTCCGCGTCGGCATTGGCGGAGCAATGCGGCGCCACTGACATTCCGGGTGTTTGAACGTCAAGAGTCGCACCACTGGCATCGGCGGAATGGAAGGTTTTCGCCGGCACGACCACTGGCGCTTCCGCTCCGCCCGCATTCATCAGAACGCAAAGCACGCCTCCGGAATTCAAGTCGAGAAACAAATCCTGGACCTTGCCGATCTTGTTGCCGTCCTTGTCCCGCACGGGTGCGTTGGTGAGTTTGGTTGTGCGTGACGCGATACCTAATCGCCCCGCGAGATAGCAGGCTGAGGACTTGGGATTCGATGCGTCACGCGAGATTTGTGATAGCGCGTCGCGCGCTATGGAGAGAAGGCTGCCGACAACAATGGCGGCGAGGATGTTTTTAGAGAACTGACGAGAACAGACCAGATTATGCATACCGTCTTACCTTTCACTTTTTCCCTCCGGTGTTTTATACACCGAAGGTAACGAGTTTAAGGGTCGAGCGTCGAATCTGGTACGATGCCCGGCCGTGCATGCTGTTCGTCTTGCGACGAGAACGACAGAAGTCAATCAGCAGGTGTCATGCCGTTCTCAATGGAGCGGTAGTCATCTAACAAACTGATGATGAGCGCGTTAGAACTTAAGATTTTGGTCGGTGACGGCGCCGAGGGTGGCCGAGGTGACCAAGTGCGCGTACTTCGCCAGGACGCCGCGCGTGTAACGCGGCTTTGGCGCTTGCCATTTTTTGCGTCGCGCTTGAAGTTCTTTCGCGGAAATTCCCAACTGCAATTCACGTTTGTCCGCGTCAATTATGATGCTGTCGCCGTCTTTGACCAAAGCGAGCGGTCCGCCGTTGTAAGCTTCCGGCGTGATGTGGCCCACCACGAACCCATGCGTGCCGCCGGAGAAGCGGCCGTCGGTGATCAGCGCCACTTCCTTGCCAAGTCCCTTGCCCATGATCGCGGAAGTGGGCGCCAACATTTCGCGCATGCCGGGACCGCCGCGCGGCCCTTCGTAACGAATCACCACGACGTCGCCTTTCTTGATGCCGCCATCGAGAATTTTCTTGAGCGCCTGCTCTTCGGAATTGAACACACGCGCGCGGCCTTCAAATCGCAAACCTTCTTTGCCGGTGATTTTGGCCACGGAACCTTCGGGCGAAAGATTGCCGTACAACACCACGAGATGACTGCTCTTTTTGATCGGGTCGTTCAATGGATGAATGATCGTTTGGCCTGCGGGATAGGGCTGAACACCCTGGAGATCTTCGCGCAGGGTCTTGCCGGTGACGGTGAGGCAATCTCCATGCAGCAATCCGGCGTCGAGCAATATCTTCATCAAAGGACGAATGCCGCCGATGGCGACAAGCTCGGACATGAGATGCTTGCCGCTCGGTTTCAAATCCGCGAGCACCGGGACGTGTTTTCCGATCTTTGTGAAATCATCCAGGCTCAATTTCACACGCGCGGCGTTCGCCATCGCAAGCAGGTGCAGGACGGCATTCGTGGAACCGCCGAGGGCAATGACCACGGTGATGGCGTTTTCAAACGCCTTGCGCGTCATGATGTCGAGCGGCTTGATGCCGAGCCGGATGAGGTTCACCACGGCCGCGCCGGCCTGCAGCGAATCTTTCTTTTTGGCCGGCGAAATCGCCGCTTGCGCGGAGCTATTTGGCAGGCTCATGCCGAGGGCTTCGATGGCGCTGGCCATCGTGTTGGCGGTGTACATGCCGCCGCATGAACCGGGTCCGGGAATGGCGCAGGATTCAATGGCCAGCAATTCGTCATCGGAGATTTTTTTATTTGCGTGCGCGCCCACGGCTTCGAAGACGGAAACGATGTCCAGCTTGCGTGTGTCGCCCGTGATGCACCCCGGCAAAATCGTGCCGCCATAAACGAACACGGCGGGACGATTCAAGCGCGCAATCGCGATCAGCGAGCCAGGCATGTTTTTGTCGCAACCGCCGATCGCCACGAGGCCGTCCATGCCTTCGCAGCCGACGACGGTTTCGATGGAATCGGCGATGACCTCGCGGGACACGAGCGAGTATTTCATGCCTTCCGAGCCCATGGAAATGCCGTCGGACACGCTGATGGTATTGAAGACGATGGCCTTGCCGCCGGCTTCGTTGGCGCCTTGCTCGGCTTCGAGCGCGAGCTTGTCAATGTGCATGTTGCAGGGCGTGACCATGCTCCAGGTGGAAGCGATGCCGATGAGCGGCTTTTTGAAATCCTCGGGTTTGAAGCCGACGGGATAAAGCATGGCGCGGCTGGGCGCGCGTTCGGGGCCGTCCAGCACGACGCTGGAATAAGGACGAAGCGGGTCGGCGGGTTTGCCGGATTTTTTGGACAGTTTCGTATTCATTTGGTTGATAAGTTTCACCACGAAAGGCCGTGGCTGACAAGCTTGGGGATTTTGAGGGCATCATACGAGCGGCGGATTTTCCTCAACCGCTTTCAGCCGTCCCTAAGGAACAGCCCGGACGGAAAAAATTTCCCTCAGCTTAACCGATATGAACCGGGATTAAGCGGTACCAAGCGGTACGGTTGGCATTTTGGCCCGGTTTGGCGGTCAAAAAACTACAGTCAAGTCAGTCAGACCAGTCAAACTACTTTGACTGACCTTGACTGGGTTTGACTGCGACCTTGACCGCAGTAAAAATCCGCGTTCCGGGCGGGTACGCAATTCGCAGCCCCGGCGTTTTACAGCCAGTCGAACAAAACAGCGTTGGCGGCATTCAGAAATCTCAAATTTCAGATTTCAGATTTCAAATGGCGCTGTCTGCATCCCGCCCGGGATGTCAAAGACCAACCCTCCTGCCAAAGTGACCGTAACACAGTATGAACATTTCTCAAGAATATTGTGTGCGGAAAACGTACGTTGTATGAATTGGCGGCGGCGTTCGAGGGGACTCAAATATGGATTAAAAAAACTTGCGGGCAGCAATCGTGAGATACAAAGTTCATAAAGCTTCAAATTTTAATATTATGAAGACTCCATCAAGGAAAATGCCAGCAGCGCCGACACGCAAAACGTCTTGGTGGGCGTGGCCAATTTTGGCCCTGCTGCTTGGCGCACTCATTTTTTGGATTTTTGTAACACCCTTTCTGTTGGCGACTTTGATCGCATTCGCTGTTTTCTTGTGGATTCAAACCATTTCTTTTAATCAACAAAGACGGCGGCTGGCGGCTTCGCGTTCGAGTGAAACCATTTGTCAGTTCGCGCGTTCTTTCGACCGGCGCACCGATACCTGGATTCTCCGGGCAGTGTATGAAGAGTTGAGCAAATATCTTGCTGTTGATGGGCAGCCGATGCCTGTTCACGCCGAGGACAATTGGAAGAGCGACTTGAAAATTGACGCTGAAGACCTGGACGATTTGTCGGGTGATGTCGCCAGCAGATCGGGCAGGTCAATGGAAGGTGCTGAGCACAATCCATTTTACGGGGAGGTTCATACCGTGCGAGATATCGTGGCTTTCCTGCAGAATCAACCGAGAGTTTTAGTCCCTGGGAGGATTTCTTAAGAGGCTTTGAAAGTGCATCCAGAGTTGGTTATCTCCGCTGCATTCGATCGCTATGGAAGAGCATGATCCAAGGCCGGAGAACAAGCCTGCGGGTAACATGCCGCCACCCAGACCACCACGCGGCACTGGTGTTAGCCTTGGCCCGGAAAGCGATGGCCCTGACAAGAATTGGCGGGCCACGATTACCAAGGTCGCCGAAGGCGAGGGCAAGTTCATCCGAGACTCAGGCGGCAGGAACCATTACGGGCACGTGAAAGTAAAAGTTGAGCCTAACGGAAGGGGCAAAGGTGTTGAGATCGTCAGTCAAGTTGCCGTCAGCGCGATCCCCGCGGAATATACCAGGTCGGTCACTAAAGGCGTCCGCGAAGCACTCAACGGTGGTATCGTCATAGGTCGTCCAGCGGTTGACGGCTGCCGAGTGGTTGACATTATCGTGCGTGTTGTTGACGGCTCATTCCATCAAACCGATTCGAATGAACTTGCGTTTACTATGGCGGGCATATTCGCGACAAAAGATGCTCTTAAGAAGGCCGCCCCGATTGTTATTGAATGAAAAAGCCCAAGCTTGCGAATGGCTCATTCTATTGACTCAACTTCTTCCGGCAGCCTTTTCTTGAAGCAACTCGCACACCTGGCTGTTCAACGAGAGTGCTCGACAATGAAATCAGCCGATGATAGTCTGCGGCGGTTGGGTGCGAAGGGCGCTTAAAAAAAATGGCCGGAATTATTATTGGAGACGCTTATGACATTCCTAAAACGATTGGCAACGACGATTGTCCTGTTTGTTTTCTTTTTTGTGGTGGTCTATTTTGCCATCTGCATTGTTGGCGGGGCGGTGTCGGGCGCGAAGGCGGCGATTAATAATCCGGACGCGGCGGACAAAGGCCAACTCGGGCAGATTGCGGGACAGGATTTCGTGCGGAACAATCTGACGGTCATTTTCCTGAGTTCGCTGGCGTCTTCGCTGATTGCGTCGGTTGGGCTTTCGTTCACGGGAATCCTGCCGTGGTGCCGGAAGCCACAGGAACCGCCCGCGATTCCGCGGGTGTGATTTTTTGATGGGGCGACGCGGTCAATTTGGAATACATCTGGTCTTCGATTGAATTTTCGCGAAACGGGTGCCACGTGCCATTCGTTCCGCCCTCGCTGACTCGGGCGGGGACACCGCAGCGCGATGTCCTGAAATCAAGGGCAGTATTCCGCTTATGGAACATGAGGAAGCATTTGTTTTAAAGTTCGTCGTGCCAGAAAAGCGCTCGCGCTATGCGGAGTTTCTTCCCAAGCCGAAGCGACGCAGGGAGATCACGGACCGTTTCTGCCACTTTTTTGATTTTGTCTCAGCATTATCGCGGCAAATTCCACGAGGCACAGGAGCGGAGTTAGCTCCCTTACTTCGCGCCAAGGGAGCTGGCAAGACTGCACACATTATTGGCGGTCGAGAGGATATAGACGGACAGGATTTGCCGTTGGAGGAGGCGATTGACAGTGCTTTGGCTGATCCTAGCGGCGTTGTGATCTCCTGCGTTCCCGGCAAGCTGGCTCTTTTTATTCAAGAGTTTCCACCTGGAGATACATTTATTTTGAGTTGCAAGCAGTGATGCGTAAATCTGCTTGCAAGGCTCTTCACGTTCAGCAGCGTTCACTTACGTCATCTTAAGTTGACTCCTCTCCTTTCCGTTGTACATACATCCGACGAAACTTCTTGCTTGGATATGCGCTTGCTCCGGAGCGAGCAGTCGCGTAGTGTTTCGCGTCGGTTGAATGCCAGTTTAGCTCAGTGGTAGAGCAACGGTTTTGTAAACCGTCGGTCGTCGGTTCGACTCCGACAACTGGCTCCAGTTTCTTTGTGCTGAATCACAAGGGTTTGGAGGGGAAGCGGCTCGCGTGGACACCAAATTGGACACCAGAAGGGCCAGACTGTCAGAATCCTTCCAGTATCCATTCACCATCCGCCCACAAGCCGCTAACGCGAGAATCCGCACTTCATTACGATTACAAGTTATGAAGCGTTATCGTTTAGTCTATCGTGGCAGCAGAAACACCTATTGCTACTTCGACACCCACACCAACAAACGGGAGAGTCTGGGCACGGACAACCGCGAGGAAGCCGAGCGGTTGATCGAGGCCAAGAACGAAGCCGTGCGCCATAGCGAAATGAATCTGCAAATCGCGCAGGTCTATTTGCAGCACAGTGACCCGACCCTGGCAACCCGCACCTGGCAGGATGTCATGGAGAAAGTCACGTCGCTTAAAACCGGTCCGACACAGGAGCGATGGCAATACGCCGTCAAAGACAAGGCGTTTGACCTGATCCGCAATCGGAAGCTGGTAGAGACGAATGCTGAGCATTTTTTGAGTGTTCTCAAATCCGGCTCGGTAGCGACGAACGTGTATTTGCGCCGCGCCCATAATTTCGCCATCGGGATGCACTGGCTACCGTGGCCGGTCTTGCCTAAGCTGCAATGGCCCCCGGTTCATTTCAAAGCAAAGCAAGCCATCACCTTGGCGGAACACCAAATGATAATCCAGCGCGAACGCAATCCCGAACTGCGGGCGTTTTATGAATTGCTCTGGCACTTGGGCGCGTCGCAGACCGATGCAGCGACCTTGAACGCCGAAGACGTAAACTGGATTGATCGCACCGTTTCTTTCAAGCGCCGCAAAACAAAAGTGCCGGTCGTAATTACTTTTGGGGCGGACGCGGCGGCGGTCTTGGACGGCCTACCCAAATCGGGTCCGCTCTTTCCGTGGCTCTCCCGTTTGCACGAACGACACCGCGCCAAGCATTTTATCAAGCGGCTTGCCTCACTTAACATTAAGGGAGTATCGCTGCATTCTTACCCTCGGCCACTCCTCAAAGGCTTTTGCCCGTGCCTACTCCAAAAGTGCAATGGTCGTTATTCCCTCTCTGGAATCCTTGGAACAGAAAATTGTGAAGATGCCCAAAGCGGCAGCGGCTTAAAAAATTTGCCGGGCCTCGCGCCGGCCCGGTCCCGCGCCAGAGGCTTTGAATGGACTCTGTAATACGCTGCGCTGGCTGTCACCCTCCTCGCGCTTTCGGCACGCGGAAAGGGGGGTGGGCAGTTTGCGCCTCTTGCTGACCGACTAAAATTCAATTCCGTTGAGTTTCTCCGGCCTGATGCGCTTTCTTGCATGGGATTTTAAGTTGATTGCGTTTATCGCGCACTGCTTCGCATTGGCGTCCAATCTGCCTCGCCAGTTCAGCGTCGGGAAGGCTGCCCAACATCCTCAATTCCTGCTTCGTCCATGGCCTATATTTTGGGTTTGAAGCGGGCGGGATGCCGAGTTTGAGGCGCTGATTCTGAATGGAAAACAGGGTGCGCCCAAGCTGATTCGCCAGTTCGCGATCCGGGATGGTTCCGAGTAATTTGCGTTCTTTGGGTAGCCAAGCTACGAGCGTTGACGGAATTCCCAATTTCCGGCGGCGTTCCCCAACAGTTGACTTGTCTCTCCCCAACTTTTGACCAATTTCCACATCGGAGGCTGAGCCCAAAATCCTTTCTTCGGCTTTAGTCCAGGGGCGGCGAAGAAAAATTACTGGCGGAAGCCCCTTTTTCTGACGGCGATTTCGGACCGCCGTTACTTCACGTCCAATAATGCGGGCCACTTCTTCATCGGTCTTTTTGCCGAGGAGTTTTTCTTCTGCTTTTGTCCATGGCCGTGCCGCCAGCAAATTATCAATCCCTTTTATTTTCCGCAGCCGTCGTTGCAATCGCACGGCCTCAACCGAGCGACTTAACGACCGGGCCACAACGTCATCCGCTATTTTGCCAAGTTGACTCAACTCCGCTTTGTTCCATTTGCGCCAACCCGGTTGATTAGGTCGAATTCCCATTACTTCGCGTTTGGCTTGGACTGACATCACCGTCCGGCCTAAGCGTTTAGCCAGACTGTAATCCGATTCCTTGCCAAGCATTCGCTCCTCTTCGGCAGTCCATTCGCGGGGGATGTAAAGATAGGGAAGAATTCCCAGTTCTCTCCGGCGCTCCCGCACTTGCCTCGTGCTGCGACCGATTTCTTGCGCAACTTGCCGGTCGGTCGTAGTTCCAAGCAACCTATTCTCCCACTCAGTCCATGAGCGATCCCAAAAATGAGGTATCTTGAGGAATTGTCTGCGCTTGGTGACCGATACTGCGGTGCGTTTAAGTTGCCGGGCGATTTCATTGTCCATGCCGGTTCCGAGAAGCGCTTCTTCTTCAGGAGTCCAAGGGCCTGGCTCTCCTTTTGCCAGGCAGCGTGGAATGCCGAGTTGGCACCGCTTAATAACGATGGCTTGGAGACTGCGTCCGGTGAGGTTCGCCAATTTCCGATCTGTGTGTTTTCCGATGAGCCGAAGCTCTTTTGCGGTCCATCTTCTGGCAGCCATCGTGGAAACTATTGAACAACCGGCCGGAAATTCAAGAAGGAACCGAAAATGGAAGGGCGGTAGGTGAGCTAATCGTATTGTTGCTTTTTGTGCGGGTGTTTTTCTTATGCCAATGCTGGCAGATAATGTTGGTCATCTTGGCCAACCAAGAACGGTCTCTGACCAGTTCCAATACCTCCATGGTCGCAAAGAATTTGATCGCATTCTGCGCCGGATTCCCGAGCGGCTTGAGCATTCGGGAGGCAACCAGAATTGGCACATCGTGAGGCTGGCAACCCAGGACCCACGCCGCCTCTTCAGCCGTGAGCCGAGCCGGAGGCTGTCCAACCAGAGTCATAAATTGATGTTGCACTTCTTTCATAAGTTTATTGTTTGGGGTCTTTCGAATCCCGTTCATGCTCCCGCAGCGCAAACCGCAGCCGCAGCAAGAGTTTGAAATCCGCCGCTGGCAGCGGCCTTTGTTCGCCGGCCTTTACCATTTTCCGCAGTTTCGTCAGTTCAGTCGTTTTCATAAGTACAGAGGAAATCTTCAAGCCATCGGGCATGTGGCGCGCTCCGCGCGCCACATGCCCGAATCGTTTGTCAAACTTTGTCCGCCGAGCATTCGACTAGGACAAGCCAGCATCATCCGAAACCCGGTTCAAGTTCCCGGCGTTCCAAAAGGACTTTGACAACATCACTTCGTCCGCCGAGTGCGAGAATTTCCCCACTTCGTAGAGATTCGCACCCGACGAGACACTCAGACACTTGAGTATGTATTCCAGTCCTGGTTGACTGGGATCGAACTCCCGCACACGGGCCATTCCACCACCGATTCTTTCCCATTGGGCCTTGATTGACATGCAGGTGGCCACTTGGACGGCTTCCGGTGGAATTCCCGCGAACAGGAAATGAAAATGCAATCGTCCGCCGATCTCGCCCGGCTCCTGGCGCAAGGCCCACAAGCAATCGCTAAATGGGACTTTGAACCAGCGGCACAGGCGTCGAACGAGTGCAAAGAACATGGACAAGCGAACGCGCTCCGGCAGTTTCGCGCTCTTGAAGGTCAAAGCGGCAAAGAATTGCCAATGCACCTTTTGTAGCGAATATGTGAGCGCCGTTTCCATTACAGCTTGACCACTTGGGTTACGCGGCGCGGATCAAGGCGGTCCCAATGATGAGACCAGGTTTGAGCGATAACCGCCGCTTGAGTTTTGTCGGTTGCATCAATGAGCATCATAGATTTGTCATTGAACCAGACCCGATACAGGCTCAGGCGACATTGACAATCGTTCCCGTCATGCGGACCCGGCCCGAAAACCCCTGACTCATGTCCCGGATATTCAGTTCGATTGTCTTGTCCACCAGCGTTGCGCCGTACTTGCTCAGTTCGTCCGGCGACAATTCGTAGTCGAACGAGTTGCGCAACGGCGGGCGTGATTGATCCTGACACACCAGCAGGTGCAGGGTTTTGGACCCCTTTTTCGTGTCGAATGTTTCCGACACCTTGTCTATCACCAGCACTTTGATTTGCATTCGATATTCCTTTGCTTCCCGCCGGGTTGGTTGCTTTCCACCCGGCGGGCGGGACGCCGTGGGGAAAGTTTTGAATTTTCGCGGGAGAGATCATGCTGCTTTGCCTTTCCCTGCTGGCTTGGTCGATTTGTCCGATGCCAGCGGACGAACGGCGGGCACAAACGTCACCGCCGGGGTTTGAATGGGTTTGCAAAGGACGTTTCTCACGTCCAAGTAGCGTTTCAATTCTTCCTCGGTCACCCTTTTGTGTCGGATGCCAGGCAGCACTTTCAACAGACCGCGCTGAATGAGGCGGAGCACGGTTTTGTAATCCACCCGCAGTATCGCGGCGACTTCTTCAACTGTGTACACTTTCACAACGAACCTTTCGTTTTGGCGTGCTAGTTCCGCACCCGGCCAGGGCACGGCGCAACGCACGCTCGGTTGCGTGGTGAATTCAGAGAAACTCGACTTGCAGGAAGCACTCAGCCCGGCCATCGGATAATGGTCGGGCTGGAGAGAAGACCGTCTTTAGTTGGTAAATTTGTTGGGCGAGACTTAAATCAATTCGTTGGTGCGGGGCTTATTCGTTCGTTTGTTACGCCATCCTTTTCGTATCGCGCTCGCAGGCGCTTTCATTTTGGGCGTTTTTCACATTCATTTCATGCCGCTTATTTTTGTAATAGGCGTCGCTTGTTCGTATAGTATTTTTGAGTCACGGTCAGTGACTCTCACAAACAAGTTTCAAAGAACAATACCACATGAGGAACTTTATCCTCACGCAAGTAATACATCACACGTCCAAGGCCGGTGCAACTTTTTTTTGGCATCTATACCACTTTCCCCGCGGCGAGTGTCAATTGAGTCCTATTGAGGGACTGGTGCAAAGGAATTGCGCCGATCTCACCAAAGGGCTATCAATTCGCCATGGGTTTCTACATTCGCAAAAGTGTTAGTGTTGGGCCGTTCCGATTCAATCTCAGCAAATCTGGACTCGGCTTATCAACGGGCGTCAAAGGATTGCGAGTCGGAACCGGTCCGAGAGGCAACTATGTTCAAATGGGGCGCGGTGGAATCTATTTTCGTCAAACGCTTCCGATTTCTCACGATCACGAAAAACTGCCAAAAGCTCAACAAAGACGTTCTTCTGGCATCAACTTCGTAGAAATTGAAAGCGGAAATGTCAGCCAAATGGTTGACTCATCTTCCGCTGCCTTGCTCCAAGAAATCGACTCTAAGGCACAAAAGTCACTGATTTGGCCTTGGATTCTGGCGTTCAGCATTGGCCTAGTCGCCCTGTTCGCCGCCTTATACTTGCCAATTTGGACTTTTTGTTTGTTACTCCCGATCTGCGCGGCGGCCTTGGCGTGGACAGTTCGAGCTGATGAATTGCGAAAAACCGTTGTGTTATTCTACGACTTGGCCCCACACATCGAAGAAGCATATCAGAGGCTTCACAATGTCTTCGATTCATTACGGAGGTGTTCTCGCGCGTGGCATATTGAGTCAAGAGGGAGAATAACGACTACTTACGATTGGAAAGTGAACGCCGGAGCGAGCGCGGTTGTAAAACGCACCGGAATCAAACCGAGTGCGGGAGCGCCGTCATATTTTCAGTGCAATGTCTCAATTCCGATGCTGCCCGCCGGGAGACAAAGGTTATTTTTTTTGCCTGACAGAATTCTTGTTTGGGATACGAACGGCGTCGGAGCTATTGCTTTCGACCAGCTTGACTTGAGCTTTGGTGAGCGGCCTTTCATCGAAGACGGCGGCGTTCCGGCCGATTCCAGAGTCATCGACAAAACTTGGAAGTACGTGAACAAGGGTGGCGGCCCTGATAGGCGTTTCAATGGTAACCGGGAAATTCCAATAGTGCTGTATGAGGAAATCTTGCTCACTAGTCGCTCCGGCCTCCAAGAATTATTTCAATTGTCCAGAACCGGGCTTGGAATTCAACTAAAAGCGGCTCTAAAGCAAATGGCAGTCGCCATATCCGACCGGGAAACACCACAAAAAGAAGACGGCTATATCAAGTGTCCATGTAAATATTGCGACATTTTCATTGAATTCCCGGCTTACGGCTTGGGACAAGTGATCGCCTGTCCCCACTGCGGGATGCAGACGGTATTATTCAAGCCCGGTTCGATGGCTCCTTAGTTACGTGAAAGGTCGTGCAACGGTTATAAGGCAACTATTCTTTGGCTTTGCATTTTGCGAGGATTCTGGCCCATTATTTAGACGAGACGCTCCTGGAGTGCAAATTATGGAATTTCGATTTTTATGCCCGTCGTGCAGTCAACCTCTGTTGGCTGAAGAAGAGTCCGTCGGGGAGAAAGTCGGCTGTCCGCATTGCGAAGCGGAGTTTTTGATCCCAGCGCCGGAGATTTTGCCTCCACCCGGCCCCGAACCGCCTCCCGAACCCGTGAGGGACACGGCTTTTGTAAGCGCCAATCCTGACGGTAATCTGACGTGTCCTGTCTGGTGGCTCCGTTTCGACACCGGCGACATTATGCACATCGCCGTGCATGATTCACTTCGCGGCGACCCGGTTCTTGGTGAGGATGCGCAACAAAGATTCTTAGCTACTCGCTTTAATAATGCTGGACAGGCAATGGACGCGATGAGCATTCCTTGTTCGGAGATTGCCTGTCCGCATTGCCGCAGGAAATTGCCGCCGAGTTTTCTGGGAATGCCGCACCATATTATCTCCTTGGTTGGCGACCAAAGTGCGGGGAAATCCTATTTCTTGAGCGTATTGACAAAGGTTCTGCCCGCAACCTTGTATCGCGATTTTGGGATCGTGTTTCAAGACAGTGATCCGACGGGGAATGCGCCGGTCAACGACATGCGCAAAGCCCTATTCGGCGCGCAATCTCCCAACCAAGCCAAACTTGCGAAAACCGTGTTTGAAGGCGCAATGTACGAACGCCTGCCCCGCCAGGGTCGAATGGTCGCATTGCCGCGCCCATTTGTTTACACACTGGCGTCCCAGGATAAAACCCGCGAACAATGCGCGTTGATTTTTTATGATAACGCCGGGGAACATTTTCAGCCCGGCGTGAACATTGTTGAACAACCTGGAGCGCAACACGTCGCGAGCGCTGCTGGCATCATGTATTTGTTTGACCCTTTCAACAGCCCGGAATTCCGGCGAAGCCTCCGCGATACAAAGGACCCCCAACTCGAGAAACCCATAGTTGACCAGCAAGACATCATTCTCGCGGAAATGCGCGCGCGTATCCAAATGATTCGCAACTTGCGCAGTGGCGAAAACATTCAAACACCAGTTGCCTTTATAGTCGGCAAATGTGATGTGTGGCTGCATTTGCTGAATGGCAAGCCGTTAAGCAATCCTGTCCATCAGGGAAAGCTCGACCTTGCCGAAATCGAAAAGAATTCAAACACAATTCGCGATTTCATGTATCAGCTTTGTCCTCCCATTATCGCCAATGCGGAAGCGTTGAGCAGCAACGTGATGTTCTTTGCCGCCAGTTCCTTTGGCCACACTCCGCTCAAAATTGGTCCGGGCGAATACGTACCCGACCCGGCGAAACTTCAGCCTGTATTTGTCGAGGTCCCTTTGCTTTGGATTCTTTCCCAGGTTTGTCCGGCGTTATTCGCGGAAAGAAATATCAGTGAGGCCAAATCCGGGCCTTTACCATAGCCGTTTGTTCGCTTGGGCTCCAACCATGCCACAACAACTTATTTATACCAGCGCGCCGCGAGGTATCGTCGCCGGCAGATCGGGTTATTGCACGGTCGCGCGTAGTGCCTCAATGCGCGAGGCGCTTGTGCTTCCGTTGGAGAAGTTGTGTTATTATCAGCATTTATCATTAAGCGGCGGGCAGGAGCGCCCAATTTTTGTTTGTCGTATTATTGACCTTCGTGGAACTCGTTTCCACGTCCTTACGCGGATACAAGATGCAGGCTTGGATTTCACAGGCCGGACAAATTTCGTGGCGCATCATCTCGTATTTACGCCAGAGGAAATCAAGCAATTTCCGACGCCGCCAGCAATATTGCGGGATTGGCCTGGTTGGGTAAAATCTTGGACAAAGGATGCTCAATTATTGGCGAATGAAGATTGGACGGATCTTATCGCTCTGGCGAGCAAAACAAATATCCCAGCGCAAACG